>Ga0334722_10001229_pt1 | contig 33075 bp, 36 predicted proteins | sample C3_bottom_MG_FD_207210 | JGI IMG/M metagenome (GOLD analysis project Ga0334722, IMG submission 207210) | Sediment microbial communities from Yellowstone Lake, YNP, Wyoming, USA - C3_bottom | ecosystem: Environmental > Aquatic > Freshwater > Lake > Sediment | place: USA: Wyoming | collected... | reverse complement strand
GCTGGCTAAGTACCCAACCCTTACCGATGCCGAGGTCAAGGTGCTGGTGGTGGAAGATAAATGGCTGGCCGCGCTGGCCGCTGCCGTCCATAGCGAGATGGATCGCATCAGCCAGGCCCTGACCCAGCGGGTGAAGGAATTGGCCGAAAGGTATGAAATGCCTCTGCCGCAGGTGACGAGCCGGGTGGCCGAGCTGGAGGCCAAGGTTGACGCACATCTGGCAAGGATGGGGTTTGTATGGAAGTGAGGCCGGGCTATAAGCAGACCGAGGTGGGGGTGATTCCGGAGGATTGGGAGTTAAAGCTATTGCCAGATGTCTGCCGGTTTCGCGGAGGGAAAGCCCACGAGCAGCACATCTCCGAATTCGGACGGTTCGTCTGCGTGAACTCAAAGTTCATTTCGACGGACGGTAAAGTGCGGAAGTATTCGACCGTCAACTTCTGCTGTGCGAAACGAAACGATGTTCTCATGGTGATGAGCGACCTTCCAAACGGTCGCGCACTCGCCAAAGCCTATTTGGTCGAGCAGAACGACTTGTATGCGGTCAATCAGCGGGTATGTGCGCTGACAGCATACCGAGACTGTCCGAAGTATCTGTTCTATGTTTTAAACCGAAACCCGTACTTCCTAAAATTTGATGACAGGGTCAATCAGACTCACCTGCTGAATCACGTCTTCCGGAACTGCCCGCTTCCTATCCCGCCCAAGGTAGCTGAACAAGAGGCTGTCGCGGGGGCGTTGAGCGATGTGGATGAACTGATCGGCTCTCTGGACCAGCTCATCGCCAAGAAGCGCGACCTCAAACAGGCAACCATGCAGCAGCTCCTCACCGGCCAAACCCGCCTCCACGGCTTCCACGGCGAGTGGGAGGTGAAGGCATTGAGTGAGGTTTGCTGGTTTCAAGAAGGGCCAGGGGTGCGAAACACCCAATTCACTGCTTCGGGGATAAAACTCCTGAACGGGACGAATATATTCCGTGGAGTGTTGAACCTCGATTCCACTAACAGGTTCATTTCAGAAAAAGAGGGGCGTGGTGCTTACGCCCACTTTTTGGCGGACGAAGGGGACATCGTGCTCGCTTCTTCCGGAATCACCATTGAGCGCTTGCACGAAAAGGTCGCCTTCGTGAGGGCGCAAGATCTGCCATTCTGTATGAACACCAGCACAATTAGGTTCAAGCCGTCTGCCGGTGTTTTGGCCTCATGTTTCCTTTTTCAGTTTCTGGCAAGTGACAGTTTCAAGCGAATGATAGGCGGGGTGGCAACGGGTTCTGCGCAACTGAATTTCGGTCCCTCTCACGTTGCAAAAGTTGTGCTTTCAGTTCCACCCCTCCCAGAACAAACCGCCATCGCCGAGGTGCTAACGGCCATGGATACGGAGCTGGCGGCGTTGGAGCAGCGCCGCGGCAAGACCCGCGCTCTCAAGCAGGGCATGATGCAGGAATTGTTGACGGGGAGAACGCGCTTGGTATGAAACCACTGCGGATCTTCATCAGCAGCGTGCAGAAGGAGTTCGCCGAGGAGCGGGCCGCGTTGCGGGACTACCTGCGCGGCGACGCGCTGCTACGGCGATTCTTCGAGCCGTTTCTCTTTGAGGAGACGCCGGCTGCCGACCGTCGGGCGGACGAGCTGTATTTGGATGAGGTGGAACGCTGCGATCTTTACGTGGGGCTGTTCGGCAACGACTACGGGGTTGAGGATGCAGCGGGCCTTTCGCCGACCCACCGGGAGTTCGACTTGGCGACCCGGCTGCGCAAACATCGGCTGATTTTCGTCAAAGGGGCCGACGACCGGCAGAAGCATCGGAGCATGCAATCCCTGATCCGGCAGGCCGGGGCGCAGGTGATCCGTCGCCGGTTCGTGAGTGCCGCCGAACTGATCGCCGGACTCTACGCCGCGTTGGTGCAGTACCTCGAACGCCTGGAGCTGATTCGCACTGGTCCCTTCGACTCGGCTCCCTGCCCGAAAGCCACCCTGGCCGATCTGAACGAGGAGCGGATGGCGTGGTTTCTGCGCCAGGCTCGCCGCGCCCGAGGCTTTCCCTTGCCGGAAGAGGCGACGCCGCAGGAGTTGCTGACTCATCTCAACCTTCTCGACGACGGACGCCTGACCCACGCCGCCGTGCTGCTTTTCGGCGCGCAGCCGCAGCGCTTTCTCCCTTCTTCCGAAGTGAAGTGCGCCCATTTCCACGGGGCGGAGGTGGCCAAGCCGATCCCGTCCTATCAGGTCTATAAGGGCACGGTGTTCGATCTGGTGGATCAGGCGGTGGACTTTGTGATGTCGAAGATTAATCTCTGGGTCGGCACCCGCGCGGCCGGTCCGCAGGCCCCGGTCGCGTATGAGATTCCCCGTGACGTGGTGGCAGAGGCCCTCGTCAACGCCGTGGCGCATCGTGATTACACCAGCACCGGCAGCGTGCAGGTCATGTTGTTCGCCGACCGGCTGGAAGTCTGGAATCCTGGTGCGTTGCCGCCCTCGCTGACGCTGGACATGTTGCGTGAGCCCCACGGCTCGGTGCCCGGCAATCCGTTGTTGGCGGAACCGCTCTATCTGACGCAATACATCGAGCGGATGGGGACCGGCACCGGAGACATGATCCGGCGGTGCCGGGAGGCGGGCCTTCCAGAACCGGAGTTTTCGATGTCGGATGGATTCGTCATCACCATCAGGCGCACAGTCCAGCAGAGAATCGGAGAAGCCAGTGGACGGCCAGAGTCACAGCCAGAGTCGCGGCCAGAGTCGCGTGAACGGCGTGTGGTGGGCGTGCTGGCCGATGGTCCGTTATCCAAGTCTGAGCTGTCCAGCCGGCTGGGGCAGAAAGAAGTGTCGGGCCACCTCAATCAGGTGATCCGAGTCTTGCTGGCCGATCAAACCGTGGAATACACCAGGCCGGAGAAGCCGACCAGCCGGTTGCAGAAGTATCGACTGACGGACAAAGGAGCCGCCTTGCGGGCAGGAGTTCGCCGGAAAGACGAGCAGGTATGAGCCCAGTCGGCCAACGAGAGAAGCGAACCCAGAAACGCGTAGTGACGGTGTTCCGCGAGCAGCTCGGATACGACCATCTCGGGGATTGGACCGACCGGGCGTGCAACCGTAATATCGAGCAGGATGATCTGCGGACGTTCCTTCGCGACAAGCAGGGCTATGACGAGGCGCTCTTTCTGGCCCGCTACATCGAGAAATACGGCACCGGTACTCTCATGATGATCCGCGAGAGCCTCGCCCATGCGCTGCAGGAGCCGGACTTCACCCAGCGTGGCGGTGAATTCACTATTACCCTCTGGCGGGACCGGCTGACGGGCGACGTGCTGGCCAAACTCCACCTCAATGAACGGCAGCTGAAGGGGCTGACATGTCTACGGGAATAAGGGCGACTCACCAGCGGAAGGTATCAGGAACTGACGGGCATCAGCCGTCAGACGGCGTCACGCGATCTGGAAGACATGGTCAAGAAGGGCATTCTCAATCGTTATGGCGATCGTCGCGGGACCTTTTATGGTAAAGCAAAGAAAATGCCTCAATTATGACTCATATGCCTCAAGACAGCGCTCATTCCAATGCCTCAGGAATGCCCCAAATGCCTCACAGGGAAACCCGACAAACGAGTGGGTATCCATGGCCCAGGCGTTACGATGTTCTCGCGAAGAAAGGGGACATAAAGGGGACATTGGGGACATGAGAATGTTGATCCGTGGCAAAGGGGCAAAGTAGGGACAATGAGGACATTGAAAGGGCTCACAAACGGCTCATCCGGAATCAGCCATAAACCCGACAAACCCGCCATCTGGGAACCCGACATGAACCGGACAAAGCAGACATCGGCCACGGTGGCAAACCTAGGACCGAAAAAACGGGAACCAGCGCCATGAGCACCGTCGGCCAAAGAGAGAGGCGAACCCAGCAACGCGTAGTGACACTATTCCGCGAGCAACTCGGCTACGACTATCTCGGTGACTGGACCGACCGTGAGGGCAACCGCAACATCGAAGAGGAATATCTTCGGACGTTCCTCCGTGACAAGCAGGGCTGCGACGAGGCGCTGATCTCACGAGCGCTGTATCTCCTCGACAAAACGGCGGGTGACACGAGCAAGAGCCTGTACGACCGCAACAAGGCCGTCTATGAATTGCTGCGCTATGGTGTGAAGGTAAAGGCTGATGTCGGGGAGAATACCCAGACCGTTTGGCTGATCGACTGGAAGAATCCGGAGAGGAACCACTTTGCCATTGCCGAAGAAGTCACAGTGTTGGCCGCCGATGCCAAGGGCCACGCCAAGCGTCCGGATGTGGTGCTGTATGTGAACGGGATTGCGCTCGGTGTGCTGGAGTTGAAACGCTCAACTGTCTCTGTGGCCGAGGGCGTTCGCCAGAACCTGGATAACCAAAAGAAAGCGTTCATCCAGCCCTTCTTCTCCACGATTCAGTGGGTAATGGCGGGTAATGACACCGAGGGATTGCGCTACGGTGCCATTGAGACGAAGGAGAAGTATTACCTGACTTGGAAGGAAGAGAGCAGCGTTGAGAATCTGCTTGACCGGGCACTGATTCAGCTCTGTGCCAAAGCCCGCTTCCTTGAACTGATCCACGATTTTATCGTTTTCGACGCCGGAGTGAAGAAACTGTGCCGCCCGAACCAGTATTTCGGCGTGCGCGCCGCGCAGGAACGTGTGAGGCGCCGCGAGGGTGGCATCATCTGGCACGCACAGGGTTCAGGTAAGAGCCTTACGATGGTGTGGCTTGCGAAATGGATTCGTGAGCATGCCAAGGATCCCCGTGTGGTCATCATTACCGATCGCAAGGAGCTGGATGAGCAGATCGAGAAGGTCTTCATGGGGGTCCATGAAGACATCTACCGGACGACGAGTGGCGCAGATCTTATTACCACGCTGAACGGTACAGCCCCGTGGCTTGTGTGTTCGCTTATTCACAAGTTTGCCGGCAAGGACGAGAGCGAAGAGGTTGGCGACATTCCCGGTTATATCGAGGAACTGAGGAAGGCCTTGCCGCCCGGCTTCGCCGCCAAGGGCAATCTCTTCGTCTTCGTGGATGAGTGCCACCGCACACAGTCCGGTGACTTGCATCAGGCGATGAAAGGGATCTTGCCGAGCGCCATGTTTATCGGCTTCACCGGTACCCCGCTCTTAAAGACCGATAAGCAGAAAAGTATCGAGATCTTTGGCCCGTACATTCACATGTACAAGTTCGATGAAGCTGTGAAGGACGGTGTGGTCCTCGATCTTCGTTACGAAGCGCGAGATATCGATCAGCGCATTACTTCGCAGAAGAAGATCGATCAGTGGTTCGAAGCCAAGACGAAGGGCTTGACCAATCTTGCGAAGGCGCAACTCAAGCAGCGCTGGGGCACGATGCAGAAGGTGCTGTCCAGCCAGTCGCGGCTCGAACAGATTGTCGCCGACATTCTCATGGACATGGCGACGCGCGATCGCCTGCAAAGCGGTCATGGCAACGCGATGCTGGTTGCGGGCAGCATCTATGAGGCCTGCAAATTCTACGATTTATTTTCCAAGACTGACCTCAAGGGCACGTGCGCCATCGTCACCTCCTATTCCCCTTCAACCGCCGATATCAAGGGTGAGGAGAGCGGAGAGGGGGAAACCGACAACATCGAGAAATACAATACGTATTGCCAGATGCTCGCCGACTGGTTCAACGAGCCACCGGAGACGGTGGTGAGCAAGGTGGAGAAGTTCGAGAAAGAGGTGAAAAAGAAGTTTATCGACGAGCCGGGGCAGATGAAGCTCTTGATCGTGGTGGACAAGCTGCTGACTGGCTTCGACGCGCCCTCGGCGACTTACCTCTATATCGATAAGCAGATGCGCGATCATGGGTTGTTCCAGGCGATTTGCCGCGTGAACCGACTAGATGGCGACGATAAGGAATACGGCTACATCATTGACTACAAAGACCTGTTCAAGAGCCTGGAGGGTGCAGTGCGCGACTATACCTCCGGCGCGTTCGATGGTTATGAGAAGGAAGACGTGGCCGGGTTGCTGGAAGACAGGCTGGACAAAGCACAGGAGCGGCTGGAAGAAGCGCTGGAGGCTATACGCGCGCTGTGTGAACCGGTCGACGTGCCGAAGGACCAGCCGGCGTATCTGCGCTATTTCTCCTCGAAAGAATCTGGCAACGCGACGCAGCTGAAAGCGAACGAGCCGCAACGGCTTTCACTCTACAAGCTGACTTCCTCATTGATTCGTGCCTATGCCAATCTCGCCAGCGAAATGACAGAGGCCGGGTACAGTGAGGCGCAGGCCGAGGCGATCAAAAAGGAAGTCACCTTCTATGAGAATCTTCGCAATGAGGTCAAGCTACACAGTGGTGATGCCATTGATCTGAAGCAATATGAGCCGGCGATGCGACACTTGATCGATACCTACATTCGAGCAGAGGGAAGTGAGCCGGTATCGGCGTTTGACGACCTGTCGCTGGTGCAACTCATCGTGGAACGGGGAACCGATGCGGTGAAGGCGCTGCCGGATGGCCTTAAAAAGAATAAGGAGACCATGGCAGAAACTATCGAGAACAATGTGCGCAGGCTCATCATCGACGAGTCGCCGATCAACCGGAAGTATTACGAAAAGATGTCCAAGTTGCTCGATGCCTTAATTAAGCAACGCCGACAAGAGGCGCTCGATTACCAGAAATATCTTGAGGAGATCGTGGCACTCACAAAGAAGGTGATGCATCCAGAAGCCGGGACCTATCCCACGTTACTCAACACACCGGCTAAGCGCGCGTTGTATGACAACCTCGGTAAGAAGGAGGTCTTGGCTCTGGCCGTGGATAGCGCCGTCCGATCAAGCAGGCAGGACGATTGGCGGAGTAATCAATTCAAGGTGAAGAAGGTGAAATTAGCGATTAAGACAGCGCTTGAGCAAATCCTTCTTCATGGAATCAGCGCATCTGCCGATCCCACTTCCAGTCCGAAGGCAGAACATCCAGCAGACTATGAGGCGAAGTCTGCAGAATCGATAGAGGCCCTGCTAGAGCGAGTCCTCACATTAGTACAGAACCAAGATGAATATTGAACGAAGCCGAATTACGGTAAGCGGCTTACCGGTAGAGATTGTTCGAAAGGCTATCAAGAACCTTCACCTTGGTGTCTACCCGCCGAATGGTCGTGTGCGGGTGGCCGCTCCTGTGATGATTCATGACGACGCTGTACGGCTGGCCGTTATTTCAAGGCTAGGCTGGATCAAGCGGCAGCGGAAACGCTTTCATTCTCAAGAGCGCCAGTCAGCCCGCGAATACGTGTCGCGTGAGAGCCACTACTTCCTTGGCCGCCGGTATTTGCTGCATGTCGTTGAAGGCGACGGCCCTTCGCGAGTGTCCAGGAAAGGCAATAAGGTTCTTGAGCTTCAGGTTCCTAGCGGGGCTAGTAGAGACAAGCGTGAACAGATCCTGCTTTCCTGGTATCGGAAGAATCTCAAAGTGCTGATCCTGCCTTTGATCGAGAAGTGGGAAGCCAAGATTGATGCGAAGGTTGAGAGTTGGGGCATAAGAAGGATGAAAACCAAGTGGGGCAGTTGCAATGCTGCGGACCGTCGAATTTGGTTAAATCTTGAGCTAGCCAAAAAACCTATTCACTGCCTTGAGTACATTCTCGTTCACGAGATGGTGCATCTCATCGAACGGAAGCACAACGACCGCTACATCGCGCTAATGGATCAGTTCTTGCCAAACTGGCGGCAGCGCCGAGACGAGTTGTCTCATGCCCCGCTGGCGCATGAGACGTGGAGCTACTGATCGTGTCTGGGGGGGGCATCGCTTGACCTTGCACCTCACGTTTGGACGAGAGTGGCCAGAGACCATGACGCGTGAAGCGCGAGAGGTGCGGGAAAGGCGCGACGTGGGCTAGATGGTCTCCCCTCTGCACGGGTTCAACAACCACGTTCCTGAAACGCTACCTCTAGGAGCCTGTCCGACATTGACCGTTCTACTGCGGCAAACGATCTGGGACCATCTGCGTCGTTCTCGGCCCGAAAAAATCCTCAACGTATTCCAGCGAATACGCCTCCGGTTTTTCCAAGCCTGCGGCCTCGCATCTGGCCGCATCTCCTTCGCCTCGTTACGAAGGCAATGTCGGACAGGCTCCTAGGCTCGCTTATTTCTCTCCTTACAGGGCAGTCTGGTTGATTCTCGACTGCGACGGCCGGATCGGCGGGTTCAACTTCCAATGGGCCTGGGCGACGGGATATCTGGCTGGCCGGGCGGTTTCCGCAAGTGCTTGCGCAGACGGTGAGGCTCGCCGATGAACATCCCGTTTCTCTCAACGCGGCTTCCGCACAGAACTTCCGTTTTCTTGACAGGGAGGAGGAGATCATCTATCCGTGTACAAGAGAGGGTCTGGCCTGTCGGCAAGTCCGAGCATGGGAACCAGAAGGAACAGATGATATGGGTCGCATCCTGAGCTGCCCGCGGTGCCAAAAGGACGGCCTCTTGCGGTCTCACCCGCAATCGCCACGCGAGCACCTCGCCTCCTTTCTCCTCGTGGCGCCATTCCGCTGTCCATCGTGCAGTCATCGCTTTCTGGCGTCCCATCTTTGGCTGGACCATTCCACGCACCCGATCGATCGCCGCGAACATCTCCGGATTCCCGTGCGACTCTATCTCTCGTTCTCCAAGGGCAAGGTCCGCGGTGAGGGAACGGTGCTCGATCTCTCAATGGGCGGCTGTATCATCAAGAGCGAGACCCAGGTCCATACGAACGACATCTTCTATCTGCAATTGTCGCTTGGCGAAGGTGAACTTCCTCTTGAAGTGGCCGCGATGGTCCGTTCCGTGGGCGCTCGCGGCATCGCCTTCAAGTTCCTTCGAGCAGGCCAAGAGCACAAGCGCCTGCTTGCCTTTGTCCAGGCCCAGACATCGGATCAGTCGGACAAATCCTCACTCAACGCCGGTGTCGCCGCCTGAGCAGGCCGACGAATCCCTTACCCGCCATACCGTCGTCAACAAAAAAAATAGGGCTCGACGCGATTAGATCGGAGCTTCCCAGGAAGATTGAAGCGGATGGTTGTTGATCAGTTCCTCGTGCGCAGCGAGGTCGTAGGGTTCAATGGTGAGGTCCTGCTCATTGAGCGGCTCCGGACAGCCAGGGGAGCAGAGATACGTACGATACGACTCAGCCTTCTCCTTCGTGGCGAACCGACACAGCCCATATTCCGGCATCCCAGAGGAGGGATACCAAAACGCCAGCTCAATCGCACTCCCCTGGTAAATGCCGAGAGTGCAGTGTTTGATCTGAAACCCGCCGGGCAAATGTGAAGAGGGTTCGAGCGACATCGGACGGCCTTGCTTCCGTATCATAATGGTTTTCCTCATGATAGCATGAGTGACACCCTGCGCTATAGACCGGCGCGGGCGAGAAGGAGGATAGCTATGGGCAGTCGCATTTTGGTATTCACCACCATCGCCATCACGGTTCTGTTCGCAGGACTCTCAGGGTGCGGCTACAACGATCTCCAGGGATTAGACGAAGACACCAAGGCCGCCTGGAGCGAAGTGGTCAATCAGTACCAGCGGCGGGCCGATCTGATCCCGAACCTGGTCGCTACCGTCAAAGGTTATGCCGCGCATGAGAAGGATACGCTCGAAGGAGTCGTGCAGGCGCGTGCACAAGCCACTGGGATTCAAGTGACGCCTGAAATGCTAAAAGATCGGGCCGCCTTCGAACAATTCCAAAAGGCGCAGGCTGGTCTCACCTCGGCGTTAGGCCGCCTCATCGCTATCGCAGAGAATTATCCTAATCTGAAAGCCGACCAGAACTTCCGTGATCTCCAAAGTCAACTCGAAGGGACAGAGAATCGCATTACCGTCGCCCGCAAGCGGTACATCGACCGGGTGGCGGACTTCAATAAGATGGTCCGTTACTTTCCGACTAATCTGACAGCCAAGTTTATGCTTCATATGGAGGAGAAACCGAATTTCACCGTGGCAGATGAGAAAGCTGTGGCGAAGCCGCCAGAAGTGAAATTCTAGGTCGAGGCTGAGGTTCAGGTTGAGGGGCAGAACTCGACAGCAGACGGTCAGCTTCGCCCTCGCCTGTGTTTTATCCTTAGCCTCAGCCTTAACCTCTCTTTCCTTTGCGCTCGACGTGCCGCCCCTCACAGGGCGCGTCGTCGATCTCGCCCACGTACTGCCGTCCAACACGGTCGAATCACTCACCGCGCGACTCAAGGCGCACGAAGAGACCACCAGCAACCAAGTCACGGTGCTCGTGCTCCCGTCCCTCGAAGAGGAACCCCTCGAATCCTTCTCCCACCGTGTCGCGACGACGTGGAAGCTGGGTCAGAAAGGAACCGACAACGGAGTCCTGCTCTTGGTAGCCATGAAGGAACGCAAGATTCGTATTGAAGTCGGCTATGGGTTGGAAGGCGCATTGACCGATGCACGATCGGCGCAGATTATCAGAAGTGAGATAGTCCCGCGGTTTCGCGCCGGTGATGTACCGGGCGGAGTGGCCGCCGGGGTCGACGCGATCCTGAAGACGATTGAAGGAACCTATCAGGCCTCCGACAAGACGGCTCCTGGGCTGGACAGCGATGCCATGGGACAGGTCGTGGTGGCGGTGATTGTTGGATTAATCGTCGGGTTGGGCCTCATGAGCGTCAATCGCCTCCTCGGTCCGGTCGCCGGCACAGGACTCTCCGTATTGCTCGCGCCTTGGCTGGTGCCTGCCCTGATTACCGGTGGGGTCACCCTGTTGCTGCTCACGTTGATCAGTGCGACCGGTGCCGGCGGGAGAGGACGCGGACGGCATGGCGGGGACGACTGGGTTTGGTATAGCAGTCGCAGTGGTGGATGGGGCGGCGGCTCGTTCGGCAGCGGTGGGGGTGGTTTCAGCGGCGGCGGGGGCGATTTCGGAGGAGGAGGCGCCAGTGGAAATTGGTAACAGGCTGGAGTTGACCGCTGAAGAACGAGAGCGGATCCGGCTGGCCGTACAGGCGGCGGAGCGGCCGACGAAGGCAGAAATTGTTCCGATGATCGTGGCGCGCTCGGGGCTGTATCGCGAGGTCCGGCATTGGGTCGGTCTCGGACTCGCGCTCTTGGTGCTCACCATTCTGCTCACGATTGAATCGCACTGGCTCCCGTGGGGTTGGCATGCTTCGAACGCGGCCTGGCTCCTGCTTTCGACGCTGGTGGCTTACGGATGTGGCGTATGGCTCGGGACCCTGTGGCCGGTCATTCGTCTCTGCGCATCCGTAGAGCGGATGCGGCACAAAGTAAAACTCAGAGCCGAACACGCGTTTTCTCAACATGCCGTGTCGCACACGCGGGAGCGCACGGGCGTGCTCATCATGCTGTCGATTCTGGAACGACAGATCTACGTGTTGCCGGATCGATCGCTGGATGGCCTGGCCTCACGTGACCATTGGGCGCAGGTGGTCCAGGCTGCTGTCGATCGGTTACAGTGTGGCGATATCGTCGGCGGGCTCTGCCAGGGGATCGAAAGATGCGGCCTGCTGCTTGCCGACATCTGTCCCGGTCGTCCGGGTGACAACCCGAACGAATTGCCGGACGAATTGATTCAGGAGCCCTAACCCGCATGATTCATGAAGCTTCTGCTGTAAGCGCAGATACGCGGCTGCGACGGGCAGTCTCGCCGTTCAGCCCTTCGACATACTGTTGGGGACTGGTACCCTTCTTCTTGGTACCTGTCCCCGCCTGAGGAGCGGGACAGGCACTGCCGCAGACGGCAGAGCCAGTCCCCGGCCTCCGAGTGCCCGTCTCGCTTCGCGTCTGCACGCTTTCGCAACGAACCTTTATGCATAAGGCGGGCTAACCGTCCTCTTGATAGACTGCCCGGCGTTGTTCCGCTAGAATCCCGATTCATGTCCGATCCTACTGTGGTATCCCCAGCTCCAACGACTGCGCAGGATGAGACTCGCTCGGTGGTCAAAGCGGCCGGCTTGATCGGCGTGGCCACCTTCTCCAGCCGGATTCTCGGCTTCGTCCGCGACATGGTGTTGGCGAGGATTTTTGGCGCGACGCCTGCGGCAGATGCCTTCTTCGTCGCCTATCGTGTCCCTAACTTGCTTCGTGAGTTATTTGCGGAAGGGTCGATGTCTTCCGCTTTCATTCCGGTCTTCACGGAATATCAGACGCTCAAGTCGAAACGAGACGCCTGGGAACTGGCGAGCGCCGTCTTCACAACGCTGCTCACAGTCGTGACAGGTATCACGATCCTGGGTATTATCGTCGCGTCTGGAATCGTCTGGCTCCTGGCGCCAGGGTTTCATGACGATCCAGCGAAGCTGGGCATGACGACGCTGCTCACGCAGATCATGTTCCCATATCTGGTCTTTATCAGCCTGGCCGCGCTGGCGATGGGCATCCTGAATTCCATGCGCGCCTTTGCGGCGCCGGCGTTCTCGCCGGTGTTCTTCAATATGTTTATCATCGGCTGCGCGCTCTTTTTATCGCCAACTATGCCGGAGCCGATCCTTGGTGTGGCCATCGGGGTCGTGGCGGGAGGCGCGGCGCAGTTCGCCATCCAGTTGCCCGGCTTGAGTCTGCGCGGCATGATGTTCGGATTCCGGTTCAAGCCCAGCCATCCCGGCGTGCGGCGGATCGGCGCACTGATGGTGCCGTCGCTCCTTGGTCTATCCGTGACGCAGATCAACATTACCGTGAGCACGATCCTCGCCTCCTTCTTTGCGGGCGGGCCGACCTATCTCTTCTACGGCATGCGGTTGATTCAGTTTCCGCTCGGGATTTTTGGTGTGGCGTTGGCCACGGCCATTTTACCGACACTCTCGGCGCAGGCCGCGCGCGGGGCGCTGGATGAATTGCGGACGACGTTGGGATTCGGCCTTCGCATGATCCTCTTTGTCATCCTACCGGCGATGCTGGGCCTGATCCTCTTGCGTCAGCCGATTATCCATCTGTTCTTTGAGCACGGGACCTTTACGGCGCACGATACGGCCGAGACCGCACTGGCGGTGCTCTGCTATTCCGTCGGCCTCTGGGCCTTCGGAGGCGTCCGCATCATTGTCTCGGCCTTCTATTCGCTGCAAGACACGCGAACGCCGGCCATCTCTGCGGCAATCGCCGTCGCGGCCAACCTCGTTTTCTCGCTCCTGCTGATGTCGTCTCTCGGCGCGGCCGGCCTGGCCCTGGCCACAGCTCTGGCGGCGATGGTCAATGGAGGTATCTTGGTCGCGGTGTTGCACCGTCGGTTGGGCGGCGTGGAGTGGAGCTCCGTGGGACGATCGTCGCTGCGTGTGCTGCTCGCATCTGTGCCGTTGGTTGTGGTCTGTGCCTGGGTGGCAGCGGCGCAGGTCTGGACGCAGCCCGGCGAATGGACGGCGAAATCGGTCATGCTCTTCGTGGCCATCGGATTGAGCGTGAGCGGTTATCTGGGCATCCACGCCTTGCTGCGGTCAGAAGAACTCGATCTGGTATGGGGAATGGTAAAGCGAAAAATCAGGCGCGAGGCGCGAGGCTAGAGGTTATGGGAGACAGAAATGGCAAGGCCCATGGGGCCAGAAACAGCCGACGTGATAGTTCTACCCCTTACCCCGTGCCCCGTGCATCACGCCTGGCGATTGCTGTTTTTCAGACGCCCTGGGGCTGGATGGGTGTTTCCGAAACGACGAAGGGGATCGACGCAGTGGTGTTGCCGAAGGCGTCGCGACAGGCCGTGCTGTCCGAGTTGCAAACGGCGTCAGCCGCGCTGCTGGAGGGCCAGGTCTCTTCACGATTGCGGGAGGCGCAGGCGCAACTGACCGACTATTTGGCCGGGACGCGCAGGTCCTTCGATCTGTCGCTCGACCTCTCACGAGGGACGAGTTTTCAGCGGAAGGTCTGGCGGACCCTTCGGCGTGTCTCCTACGGCCGGCTTCGATCCTATCAATGGGTGGCTGTCCGTGTTGGAGGCAGACAGTATGCCCGTGCGGTCGGCAATGCCGTGGGGGCGAATCCGATGCCGATCGTGATTCCTTGCCATCGAATTGTGGCGCAGGATACGTCGCTCGGCGGATTCTCAGGCGGCTTGCCTACGAAACGAAAACTGCTCACTCTCGAAGGAACCCTGGTGGAGCTTCGACCGGGACGATCCTAGGGGGGGTCGATATCGGCACATCGACCATCGTCTGCTATACTGAGTGCATACGTTTTCGGAATGTGTGAGAGGTGGATATGGGAACGCAAGTTCCGCCACGGCATCCGCTCCGTCAGCTGTTCGGCGCCCTGACCGAGAAAAGTTTTACGGAACATCTCGGGTGGCCCGACCTCAACGTCACCAGCTACGTCTCCAACCTACTCGTCAACTTTACCCACAGCGATCAACTGTATAAAATTAGAAATCAGCAAGACCAACCGGTCGATACGGTGGTGGACCTCTTGTTTGAATCAGAAGTGTTGCTTGAAGCGCAGTCGATGGATCGTGAACGGCACGTGCATCAGCACATCGGTGATTTCACGCTCTTCATGGCGGGACTGTTTCCGGAATATCTGCGCCGCCTCAAGACGGCTGGATTGATCTACCACAAGGATTTCCTCGTGGACTATATGAAGACGGGAAAGCGCTCCTACGGGATCGTCGCGCGAATGGCTGACGGTCCGTCACAGGAAGAACCTCCTCTGTTCCGAAAACTCTCCGACAACTTCGAACTCTGCGTCACCGGCCTGGGGTTCGTGCGGTCTGATCTGGATCGCATGAAAGATCCGGCGTACCGGCATGCTCGGAAGCTTCTCCTCAATTGACCAGTTCCCATCCTCTCCTTCTTGCCCACGGAGGCGCCGGTCCCCGACGTTTGACGCCGGCGCAGGCCACCTGCCTGGCCGATGCGCTCGCGGCCGGCTACGGCATCCTCGCGCGGGGAGGTCCTGCGCTGATCGCCGTTGAATGTACGATCGGTCTCATGGAGCAATCGGGACTGTTCAATGCGGGACGAGGAGCGAATCGCCAGCTGGATGGGATGCAGCGGATGGATGCCGCGATCATGGAGGGGGCTCACCTCAAAGCCGGAGCCGTCGCCTCGATCGAAGGAATCGTGCAGCCGATTACGGCGGCCAGATTGGTCATGGAAGACACGAATCATGTCTTGCTCGTGGGACCTCCGGCCACGCGGTTTGCACAGCACTGTCAACTTGAGCAGCTACCGAAGGCGCGATCGCCTCGCCGATGTTCCGGTCGGTCTCCTCGTACCTCAACGGCCGCGGCGCAGACAATGCGTCTCTATCGAGCGATGCTGAAGTCTAAGCGGGCACTGAAGGACCAGCACGGGACTGTCGGGGCTGTTGCCTTGGATCGGTCCGGGACAGTGGCGGCAGGGGCCTCTACCGGGGGCATCGATTCGATGTTGCCAGGGCGGGTTGGCGACAGCCCGCTCATCGGCTGTGGAGTCTATGCGGATAATCAGAGTGGTGCGGTGTCGATGACGGGCATGGGCGAAGGCATCATCCGCCTTGTAATCGCCAAGAGCATCTGCGATCGTCTAGCTATGGGGAAGAGTCCTGCGGTCGCCGCTCGACAGGTGTTGCGTATGCTCGTGTCTCGGATCCGTGGGTCGGCTGGGGCCTTAGTCCTCTCGCCGGACGGGCGATTTGCCATCAGGCATGTGACACCCCATATAGCTGCCGGTTGGTGGAATGGGGCCGGCCAGCCGACTGTTCGAGGACAATTTCCATGAAGGACACGCTCTTTCACCTGGCTTTCCCCACGCACGATGTGGCGGCGGCGAAACGTTTCTATGTCGATGGACTTGGATGTACGTTGGGGCGGGAGTCGAGCCATGCCGTCACGTTCGGACTCGCGGGGCATCAACTCGTGGCGCATCTGACGACGGAACCCCTGCCACCGCAACAAGGCATTTATCCCCATCATTTCGGTCTGGTATTCTTGTCGAAAGACTCGTGGCAACAGTTCTTGGAGCAGGCTCAGGCGAAAAAGTTGTCCTTCTATCAACAGCCCCGCGTCCGGTTCCCCGACACCAGCATCGAGCACCGCACGTTCTTTCTCGAAGATCCCTCCCACAATCTGCTCGAATTCAAGCATTACACGCATGAATCGGCCATCTTCGGCGAGCGAGAGTGTCGTGAGGTCGGCGATTCGTTGTAGCCTCCCGCCGGCTCGTGGCCTGCCGGCCCTGCCTAATCTAGTTCTGGTTCTGGCTCCGGCTCCGGCTCTGGCTGTGGAGATCCCCGATTGATCCGGCTGAGGATCCGGTCGTGGCGACGAGCCAGGGCGGTCGTTTTTCTCAGCGGATCGTATCGACGTGGCGACGGCAAGATGGCCGCCAGCCATGCGGCCTCGTCGGCCGACAGGTCGCGCGAGGACTTCTTGAAGTGATGACGGGCTGCGGCCTCAGCGCCATAGACGCCCTGCCCCCACTCGGCGACGTTGAGGTACAGTTCGAGAATACGCTCCTTCGTGAGACGGTGTTCGAGGGAGCGTGTAATTAGAGCTTCCCGCGCCTTTCGAAGCAGGGATCGTTCGGATGACAGGTAAAGGTTTTTGGCCAGCTGCTGAGTAATGGTGCTCCCTCCACGCTTGAGTTTGCCCGCTTCGAGGTTATACAGAGCCGCGTCTTTGATCCCTTCCCAGTCGAATCCTTCGTGGGTGAAGAACGACGCATCTTCCCCCGCCACGACCGCCTGGCGGAGGTAGGGGGAGATACGTGAGAGTGGCACCCATATCCAATGGCGTCCGATGGTGTGGCCTTGTGCCTCAGCCTGAGCCTGTCGCGCTTCCATCAGGGCCGTCACGGTTGGATTGGTCGCGCGTAAGACCGAGACGTCGGGCATTGCGAGCAACCATAGGAAGAGGACCGCCCCGACCGGGAGGCAGAGGCCGAGGCCGATGATCAAGAAGGCGTTCATGTGGGGTCGGGATTGTGCGGTTGACTTCCTCATAGTCTGATGGGTATGAAAGGTACGAGGCGAGAGGGTAGAGGCAAGGGGGCTGATGAGAGCCTTGCAGTCGTCCCTTGCCCATAGGGTTACCATTGAAAATCCTGCATGCAGAGTTTATCAGAAGTTGTGCGGGGCCAGAACAGTTTCTGAAAAGTGAACTCCCGGAGGTCGCCTTCATCGGGCGGTCGAACGTCGGAAAGTCCTCTCTCATCAACTCTCTCTTGCAACGCAAGGGACTGGCCAAGGTGAGCCGCACGCCGGGGAAAACTCGCCTGGTCAATCTCTTTCGGATCACCAGCGACGATCCTGGGTTGGCGCGTTTCGTGGTGGTGGATTTGCCCGGGTATGGATACGCGAAAGTGTCGAAAGCGCTGCGGGCTCAGTGGGCGCCATTGATCGAGCAGTATCTCGACGGCAGTGAACAGCTGCGCGCGGTGGTGGTGTTGGTGGAAAGCCGGGTGCTAAGCGAACAGGACAGGGAGACGATCGCGTGGCTCTCGTCCGTTGGACGGCCTCCCATCGTGGTAGCGACGAAAGTGGACAAGTTAAAAATGAGCGAGCGTGTCGGTGCGCTTCGTCGGCTGCAGGAAGGGCTGGGATTGGTCGAGGGCGACGAAGCTATTCCTTACTCGTCGGTGACGGGCGAGGGGCGGGAGCGGTTGTGGGCGGTCCTAAAAGAGCGGATTCAAACTTGATCTCGATGTAGGCCTTGTTCTTGAGGTCGGCCAGCCACGCTTGGAATACATCTTCGCTTTTCTGCTGAAAGACGAGTCCCTGGATTTCAGTGCGGACTTGCTCATATGGGCGGAACTGTTTGGGTTTCTTGTCCTCCAGGCGCATGATGTGAAAGCCTTCCGAGGTTTCGATCACATCCGAGATGCCGCCGGGCACCAGGGTGGCGATGGTGTGCTCGATCCCCGGCAAGAGCTCTCCCTGCTGCACTAAGCCCAGGTGCCCTCCGTGTGAGGCATTCGGGCCGTCGGAAAAGCGCAGCGCCAAATCCTCGAAGGGTTCCCCCTGCTTGAGCCGTGCCATCACCTCACGAACTTTCTCCCTCGCGTCGGACGTATCGTCCGGTGAGCGGGGCTGAATGAAAATCTCGCTGAGCGTGTATTCCTCCGAGAGCGCAAACCGGTCGCGGTGTTCCTGGAAGTACCGTTTCATGTCGGAGTCTGCGACCATCACCCCACTCCGCACCTCGCGGTCGACGATCCTGAGCAGCGTCAGCTGTTCTCGGACATCTTTTAGGTCTGCCGGGTTCGTCTCGTCGATCGTTCGCCCCTGTTGCTTCATCTGCTGAGCCGCCTGCCGGACTTCCTGATCGGTGACCACGATGTTTCGCGCCTTGGCTTCCTGGAGTTGCAACTTGCGCTCAATCATCGAGGTCAGCACCATGTACTCCGCCGTCTTGATGCGACGCGCGAGGGCGTCGCCGCGATACTCTTTCTGAATCCGCTCCCGTTCCGAGGCGAGTTCTCGTTTCACTTCGGACAGCATGATGAGGTCCGAGTTGACGATCGCGATGATCCCATCATCCACCTGCGCGGCTGAAAGGAGGGACGCCTGTGCGATTAGCCCGAGCGCGAAGAAGATCGTGTGTCTCAGCCAGCCTGGTGCCATTGTGATGAACTGACGGATCGTGATCATGGATATGGGACTTGCCATGCGCCGATGGGATCGACCGGTCGGCGAGGGTTCGGTGGATTGTACACGAATTGGGAAGGATTTGAGGGCAATCTCGATTCGCGACGAGTCAGTGTGTGCCGACGTCGTCGGCGACATAACGGGAAGCGTCGGCGAGACGGATGATCGCCTTCGCGCGGATGTCGGCGATCACCCCGTCAAAACGTTTTCGGCGCTTCTCGTTGAGCAGGTCCTGTCGGAGGCGTTCCCGAACAGCCACGTCCGCCTGAATAATTTCCTTGTCGAGCGCCGAAATCATGACCAGGTAATAGCCGGCGTCCGTCTTGATCGGGGCACTGACCATTCCGGGCTTGAGGGTATGAATGACTGCGTCGACTTCGGGGATGACCAAATCCTTGCGATAGGGGCCGAGATCGCCCCCCTTTGCCTTCGTCTTGCCGTCGATGGAATAGCGCTGCGCAAACTTGGCGAAGTCCCCTCCTTGGTTGATCTGCTTTTCGAGGTCTTTCGCAGCTGAAATATTGGACAGCAGCATCTGCGACACTTGCACTTTCAATGGCGTCAGGAGTTCGTGGGCATGCTTCTCGTAGAACGCGTCCAATTCCTCCTTCGAGAGCTCGACCTTGGCTTTGATCCGATCCTTGAGGAGCTCGTCGAGAATCAGTTGTTCCCGGTAGCGTTGCGCTCGATCGCGGATGGCATCGTTCTGGTCGAGTCCCTGCTTGCGCGCTTCCTGCATGAGCAGTTCGCGGGTGATGAGTTCGTCGAGGAAGAGGCGCTTCCCCCCTTCCTTCTCGTACCGCGCCCTGGTGGCCTCGGCCAGTTCTCCCCAGCGGGTTTCGAATTCGGTCTGCGTGATCTGTCGGCCGTTGACGAGGGCCAGCACACCTTCCTCCGGCGGTGGCGCACAGCCGGTGAGTAATAGGAAAGTGCCACCGATGGCGCCGGCGATCAGAGTGACGAGGCGGACAGCGACGACGTTCACGGATCCGTTCGATGTTCGAGTCATAGGCGTCTGAAACCTAGTTAGCGAGATGATTGCGGGGACATCGTGTTGGTATCACAGCCTCCCAGGCTTTGCAAGGTTGCGGTGAGTTCTCGAAAGATGGAAGACCAGTCCTGATGCGGCATCTGGAGCTCGAATGAGAGCGGAGACAGGAAGCAAATCCGCTTCTTGTACCGGTCCATCATCCGGTGAATCGCTTGGCTTGAAACCCGGCTCTTGGCGTCGAGCGTGACGACGACGGAGTGGGTCTTGAGTTCGATCGCGCTCAGGCGCAAGGCCTTGGCTTGGAGCCGCACCTGCATGACTTCGAACAGTCGCTCGACGGAGTCCGGGGCCAGCCCATACCGATCCTGTATTTCGCCATGGAGTAAGGCGAGATCTCCGACTTGGGTGCAGGACGAGAGTCGTGTGTAGCACGAGAGGCGCTGGTGGGGATCGGCGACGTAGTCATCCGGAATAAAGGCGGAGACGTTAAGCCGGAGAGTGGGGTCCGGCTCTTCTTCCACCACCTGGCCTTTGAGGCGCTGGACGGCCTGCTCCACCATCTGCATGTACAGATCGAGTCCGATGGCAGCGATATGTCCAGATTGCTGTTTACCGAGGAGGTTGCCGGCGCCCCGGATTTCCATATCCGCTGCGGCGATGCGGAAGCCGGCGCCTAGTTCGGTAAATTGCTGAATAGCGGTGAGGCGCTTCTGAGCGTCTTCGCTTAACCGTCCCTCATCGGGGACCAGGAAGTAGGCGTAGGCTTGGTCGCCGCTTCGTCCGACTCGTCCGCGCAATTGGTACAGCTGCGCGAGGCCGAACATGTCAGCGCGATTGACGAAGATCGTGTTGGCATGGGGCACGTCGATGCCCGATTGGATAATGGCCGAGGCGATTAACATATCCGCTTCTCGGCGAAAGAACTTCAACATCACGGCTTCGAGCGGTTTGGCGTTCATCTGCCCATGGGCCATCACGATGCGCGCGTCAGGCACCATTTGTTGGAGCCAAGTTCCCGTCTTCTCCATCGTTTCGACTCGGTTATGGACGAAGTAGACCTGCCCGCCCCGCCCCAATTCGCGCAAGATCGCCTCTCGGATGAGCGTGTCGCTCGATCGGACGACCTGCGTGCGAATGGACAGGCGGCCCGCCGGAGGGGTCTCGATGATCGAGAGATCGCGCACGCTCGCCATGGCCATCTGCAAGGTGCGAGGAATCGGGGTGGCCGTGAGTGTCAAAACGTCGACTTGGGTGCGGAGCTGCTTCAATCGTTCCTTGTGTTTGACGCCGAACCACTGTTCTTCGTCAATGATCACCAGGCCCAGATCGCGGAACACCACATCCTTCTGGATGAGCCGGTGCGTTCCGATCACCACGTCGATGTTTCCGGCTGCCACGTCTTTGAGAATGGCTTTGGCCTCCTTCGGCGATTGGAATCGGGAGAGCAAGGCCACGCGAGCCGGAAACGGCGCGAACCGTTCTGAGAAGTTGTCGTAATGTTGGTGAGCCAACAGGGTTGTGGGGACGAGTACCGCCACCTGGCGATTATCTTCCACGGCCTTGAAGGCTGCCCGCATGGCCACTTCCGTTTTTCCGTACCCGACGTCGCCACAGACCAGGCGGTCCATCGGTTTTCTGGCCTCCATGTCGTGCGTAATGTCTTCAATCGCTTTGAGTTGATCCTCCGTTTCCTCGTACTCAAACGCGGCTTCGAACTCGTGGTACATTGTGCTGTCGAACCCATAAGCATGGCGCGTCACGAGTTCACGGTTGGCATAGAGGTCAACCAACTCGTGGGCCATCTCCTCGATGTCTTGCTTCACACGCGCGGTCGTTTTGGCCCAACTGGTGCCGCCCAAACGTTCAAGGCGCGGCGCATGGCCCTCCGCTCCGCTATACCGCTGCACATGGTTGAGCCGCTCCAGCGGGACGTACAGCTTGTCGCCGCCGGCGAATTCCAGGACCAAATAATCGCTGTCGAAATCTTGCACCGAGAGGCGTTTGAGACCTTGATATTTAGCGATGCCATGTTGGACATGGACGACATAGTCGCCCACGTTGAGATCTTCCAACGAGGAGAGGAATGTCGCGGCTTTACCCTTGGCTTGCGGCTTGTGGCGCGCGCCCTTGGCAAACAGTTCTTCTTCCGTCAGAACGGCCAAGCGCAAGTCCGGTGCGAGGAATCCCGCAGATAAATCGCCGCGCAAGACGTAAAACGGCGCTTTGGTTTTACTGGAAGCGGTCCAGGCCCCCACCGTCCATTCCATCGCCGGCACATCATGTTCGCGTAAGAGCGCCAGCAAGCGATCCACTTGGCCGCGACTTCTTGCGACGAGCACCACTCGGCACTCCTCTCGCAAGCGATCCATGATGGCCAGGGTCTGGCTGAAGGGCATCCCACGAGCCCCGAGACCGGCGCTGGCCGGGGTCTGAGCGGGAAAGGTCTGGACCGGATTCCAGGACGCATCGCTCGCGGTGAGCGGCTCGAGGGCGAGCGTGGGCCAGCCGTTCGTGCGATCCATGAGTTCCGGCCAGGAGAGAAACAACCGTTCCGGTGACGGGTAGGGTACGCTGGTCTCCCGATCAGCGTGGCGGAGATAGCCGTCGTCGATCTTGCTCCAAAGGTCCGTGCAGGCTCCTGTCAACGCAGCCGGCTGATCCAGGACCAATACAGGCTGTTCAGTGAAATAATCGAAGAGGCTGTCCATGTCGGGATAGAGGTCCGGCGCGCGCCACTCGGCATCCGCCGGAATGGGGGCGAGGGCATCCGGCGAAGTCTCTGCACGGAGATATTCCCGCGCGGGAAGGACGACCGCTCGATCCAGCTTCGCGGTGGATTTCTGCGTGGCGGGATCGAACAGGCGGAGCGAGTCGACGGTTTCGCCAAGAAATTCGACGCGGAGCGGGTCGACATAGGCCGTCGAGAAAATATCCACAATGCCGCCTCGAATACTGAACTCGCCTGGGATTTCCACCACCGAGACCCGGCGGTAACCGAGACGTAAGAGCCCTCCGGTGAGAGCCTCTCGCTCGATCGCGCCGCGCAGCTTGAATTGCAGGGTGGTGCGGGTGAAGGTCGTGACGGGCAACAGCCGTTGCATCAGGGCCGCGATGGAGGTGACCAGGCAGGTCTGTGGCGCGGTGCGGATATGACGCAGTGCATTCATCCGGCGCGCGATCAGACCGACATGGGGCGCGCTGCCCTCGTAGGGCAAGGTTTCCCATCTCGGGAACAGGGCGAGGGGAGCCGTTGGAAGACCGATGAGATCATGGAAAAAGTGCAGGTCATCAAAGAGGCGTTCAGCCGCCTCGTCCGACCCGGTGACGATCAGCCACGATCGATTCCCCAATGTGCCCGACTGAGGATGCAGGAGCGTGGTGAGAGCAAGCCCGGCGGTAGAACCGTACAAGCCGGTGATAGAGGGACGGCCTGTCTCGTCTGCCAGTGCCGCGGCGACAGGAACGAACCAATGGGATGCTGCATGAGTGTGGATAAAATCGGACACTGCTTGAGCTAAGCTGTTGTTGAGCGAATGCGTTGAATCAGCGATGTGGTGGAGACGTCGGGGACCAAGGGAATGGTACGGACGATTCCGCCGCGCGCTTCGACGATCTCGCGGCCGACGATGCATTCCACCGCCCAGTCTCCGCCTTTAACGAGGACATCCGGCTGCAACGCGGCGATCAGGCCTTGGGGGTCCGGTTCATCGAACAGGATCACATAATCGACACAGCCGAGCGCAGCGACCACTTCCGCCCGCTGCGCTTCCGAGACGATTGGCCGATCCGGCGCCTTGTTCAAACTCCTGACGGACGCGTCGCTGTTGACGGCGACGACAAGCAGGTCGCCCAGGTCTTTCGCCGCCTGGAGGTAGCGCGTATGGCCCACGTGCATGAGATCGAAACAGCCGTTCGTGAACACGATACGTTTCCCTTGTGTCCGCGCCGCTTGTAGAAGTAGGACGAGCTGGTCTCTGGTCATTACTTTCACGGACATATCTGCATCATACCGACTGTGCGTGCGGATGGAAAGAGACAGAACACTACTCGTCGTCGTGGCTCACGCCGCCTAACCCAATCACCGACGACCCGTGCTTGGCAATCAGCGCGTCCATTGTCTCGATGGCTTTCGTCCGCCGTTGGTCGAACAGCCCGGGCGGCGCGGGCGTCAAGGAGGAGAGCGAGAGCCCGGCCAAGCGGTACTCGGTGCCGGGCCGAATGACTTCCTGTAGTCCTTGTTGGACGGTCGGCCACATGTCGGGATCGTAGTTCAGCGGGTGCGGAAAGCGATGCTGTTTAGTCGTGATGGCGAAACGGGCGGTTTTCAACTTCACCGTGCAGGATCCGGCGGCCAATCCTTCCTGGCGGAGATCCCGCGCCAGGTCGCGGAGGAATCCGCGCAGGGTTCGCTCAAGAAAAGGGCGATCATGCGTATCGTGTTCGAATGTGATCTCGTGACTGAGGCTTTTGGATTCGCGATCGGCCACCACCGGTTCGTGGTCGATCCCCCGCGCCAGTTCTCGAACCCAGTGGAGTCGCGTGCCGAAGATATGACGCAAGGGTTGATCCCAGCGTTGGTCCAACAACTCGCCGATTGTCTTGAGTCCGAGCGGTTCCAGGCGCGCGGCGGTTTTGGGACCGATCCCCGGCATTGCGCGCAGAGGCCGCAGCGCAAGGAATTCTTCTTCCGTACCCGGTGGGACCGTCACCAGTCCATCCGGCTTGTGACTATCCGCTGCAATTTTGGCGACCGTCTTGCCGGTCGCGACGGCGATGGTGCAGCGCAATCCCGTGGCCTCGGACAGCGCATCCTTCACGAGTTGTCCGAGTGAGCGAGGATCGGGATGGCGGGTCTGGAGCTGTGTCGTGTCGGCATAAAACTCGTCGATGCTGCTCCATTCGGTGAGCGGGAATAACTGATCGGTCACGGCCCGCATCGCATCATGCAGCTGTCGATACAGGGGCCGATCAGGAGGAAGCAGAATGAGGTTGGGGCAGAGCTGGAGGGCTTTCGCCGTCGGCATTGCCGAGTGGATGCCGAATGGCCGCACGGCGTAGCTGGCCGCGGCGATGATCCCACGTGGCGGTGGACCGCCGACCGCGACCGGTTTACCGGCGAGGCTCGGGTCCTTCACCACGGCTGCTGAGGCGAACATGGCGTCGATGTCCCCGAAGAGGATCTGGCGCGGCCATCGCATCATCGTACATCGTCACAGGTCAAAGGTCATTCGTCAATCGCAGAAAAGCCAGGCAAGGAGTGAGGGGCACGAGGCGAGAGGAAGGACAATTCTTCTGGTCGCCCCTAGCCTCTGGCCCCGAGCCTCTCGCCTGAACATGGCGATTGCAGCAGAAGTGTTCATGAATCATGCAGGCTAGGATAAGGAGGGGACTAAATCCTTGATGGAGAAAACGCCAATTCCAGTTGTCCGTCCATTCTAGTCTCTACGGCACTGGGTGCGCGTTCCCTGTTTTCCACTATTGACACATGACCATTGACGTGTGACGGACCCAATTCCTGTAACAATCCCCGACAGATGCCGCAATGGTGCCGACGCGGCTGAATCGTCCGTCGCTGGCGTCGGTACACTCGTCCGCATTGCCGACAGCGCCAGGCAAATCGCGCCAGGGCGAGGACTTCCTTCTGTAACGAATGGTAGATGGTGATCGCCAGGGCGCCGTCTTGATTCATCTCGGTCATCTTGCGGAGAAAATTCGCCCCATGATTCGGCCGCCGTTTCAGGATGTCGTACTGCCATTGATGAATCATTTCGTGCGCCAGCGTGCTCACGATCTCCTGCTCGCCATACTCGGTCCGTTGGAGTACTTGCTGTAGCAAGGGAATGGACAGGCGAATCTCGCGCCTGGTCAGCGGGCGAAGACCATCCCGATCCAGTCGTGGCCGCGGTCCTCGACGACTCACGAACATGCCGACTGAGGAGGTCAGCCGGCGGCTCCAGACGAGATCGATCGGGGGCAGCAGGCCTGCGAAGTAGCGGCCATTCAGTTCGCTCCACATCTGGGTCAGATGCTGCGAGGTCACTGGAGGGGATTGGCGTCGAGACATGCGAAAGGGGTCACCCCAATTCTTCGTGCACCGCCGCGGCTAACAACGGCACCATGATTTCGTGGTGGCCGATCAGGGAGTAACCTTTCCCGCCCTTCTGGGTCGGTCGACGTACCACGTTTGTGAGTGGGCGGTAGTGAGCCAAGAAGTCCATGTCCACGGTCGTAATGTCGGTCAGATCATGACCAAGATTGCGCCCCAGGGACACTGCTTTGAGGAAGACCTCTGGCAAAATGACGGCAGAGCCGATATTGAGATACACGCCCCCCTCCATTTCTGACACGACGGCCGCAAGCCGTCGAAAGTCCAGGAGCGATGTCACTCCAATGGCAGCTCCATCCGCGGCAGGATGCATATGGATGATGTCGGTACCGATGGCGACGTGCACGGTCACCGGAATACCGAGCCGCGCTCCGGTCGCCAGGATGCTCGTCTCGCGATGGGGAAACTGCCCCTGGCGTCGGTTGATGTAGTGGCCGACGGATTCGCCGAGCCCCTCGCGATCGTGGGCCCCTCGGGCGATCGCCTCGTTCAGCATGCGGCCGGTTTCTTCCGCCATCCCGAAGCGTCCCTCATCAATCTCCGCGTCGACTTCCTCAGACGTGTGCCCCATGAGCGCCAATTCGAAATCGTGAATGATCCCGGCGCCGTTCATGGCCACGGCCGACACGATCCCTTGCTGCATGAGGTCCACGAGAATCGGACTCAATCCGACCTTGACGACGTGTGCGCCGATTCCCGCGATGACCGGTCGGCCTTTGCGATGGGCCCTCGCGACAGCTTTGGCGACCGCGCGCAAAGTTTTCACGCCGAGAATATCCGGCAGCGAGCGATAGAATTGCCTAAAGCTGCCCCCACGGTGCCAGGGGCGAGCACAGTCGGAGACACGGACCTTGCTGTACCGTTTCTTGAGCGGATACGTCGTGAGATCCGTCACGTTGATCGGCGGGATCAGGCTCGGAGCCTTGACAGGTGGCCGCTGCCGGTCAGGAGGCTTCGCCAAGGAGCTGTTCCTCGATGAGTTCACACAGGACGTGGCCGAGCGTGATGTGACTTTCTTGAATTCGGGCCGTGACCGTTGAGGGCACGACGAACGGATATTCCACCAGACCAGCGAGTTTCCCGCCGGTCCCCCCGGTCCAGCCAATGGTGGTGAGGCCACAAGCCCGCGCGGCGTCCACACCCTTCAATACGTTGGGTGAATTGCCGCTGGTGCTGATGGCAATGGCGACGTCGCCTTTCTGTCCATGAGCGCGAACCTGGCGGGCAAAGAGTTCGTCGAAGCCGTAGTCGTTGGCGATGGCGGTGATGGCAGCAATGTCGGTGACCAGGGCGATGGCCGGGAGCGGGGCACGCTCACGTTTATACCGCCCGACGAACTCGGCGGCGAGGTGGGTCGCATCCGTGGCACTGCCGCCGTTGCCGAAGAGCAGCACTTTGTGTCCGTCGCGAAAGGCCGTGGCGATCAGCTTTGCGACCTGCACAATGCGATCAGCATATTCGCGTGCGAACTGTTGCTTGACGGTCGTGCTTTCAGCAAACGCACTGAGTACACGCTCTTTCATGGGAAGCGATTCTAGCCAACCTGCTGTCACCTGTCAAACGTGATTCCCAGGCCGGCTACGACTCTTCCGGAGGAGCAAGCGAGGTCGGTCGGATGGCGTTCATCGCCAAGGCAATCATGGAGCCGACATCGGAGACAGTCGCCGGCAGGATGAGCGCATCGGTCGTGTTGGCCAATTTTCCAAACTTCGTATGGAGGTGGACAAGGGCATCGTCACTGAGAACGAGCCATCTGCCCCTTCACGCAGGGCGATGGGCGAACAGTGGAGCCCCACGGCTCTATCCATCCTCCGGATCAGACTACTGTGGAGGACGGGCAGCCGTGGTCCCTCTAATTTCTTCGGCGCAACCCGCCGAGCCTACTCCGCCGTAGTAGCCGACAAGGCTACGAAGGCTGGAAGCATGTCCTCCTTCGCCAAGGCTTCGGAGGGCACCCGCTGCGCATTCCTCCACGGCTTCACAGCCGTGGCATCTTGCGTAGGCGGGTGGATTGATCGCTCAGTGTGGCGATAACTCATAGGGCGGGGGAAAAGTCTTCCCGGCAAGGCCGTAGCTCCGCGGCTGATCCTCGTTTCACGTTTCACGCCTCTCGTTTCACGGTTCCTGAGAGCGAAGCGAGAACGAAGCCGGAAGGCTTTTACGCCATCCTATGTTATAGTCCGCGCGCAATGGCGCACGACCAACCAGTCAAAGCCTTAGTGATCGCGCTCACCGACCATGCGGCGGCGGCGGTCTATTCGATTAATCGTCTGCAGCCGGATTCGCTCTGCTTCGTGCTGCCTGAAGGGGCGAAATCGCTCGTAGAATCTGACATCCAGCCGAAGATCGAGCACATGCCTAGACGGTGGGATTGGGTGATCCTAGCGGAGACCGGCGAATTTGTCGGCTGTTATCAGACGCTCGCCAGGACACTCCCGGAGATGTTGCGTACATGGGATGTGCAGCCAGGCGAGCTCGTCGTCGATGTGACCGGGGCCACCCCAGCCATGGCGGGTGCACTGACGTTGGTCACCATGCCGATGAGTTCGCGGATCGTGTCGCTCGTGCCGGCGCAAGAGGGACAGGAGGGGGACAGGATTGATATCGCCGGGCAGGAGTTCGTATGGACGCAGGGGAATCCGTGGGATGAGGCGGCATCTGTCTCTCGTCGCGAAGGCTGTGAGCTGTTCAACCGCAGACTGTTTGCCGCAGCGGCGAAGCTGTTCCGCGAAGTCGAAGCACGGGTGAGCGGCGGGCAGAAACCGCTCTATCGTGCCTTTGGAGACCTGGCTGATGGCTACGATCTGTGGGAGCGATTTCACTATCGTCAAGCCTGGGAGAAACTCAAGACTGCCGTGAAGGCCTTCGAGATGGCGTCCCTGTGGGGCGGGCCACCAGGACTCACGTCGCTGTTACCAGCCATCAAAGCGAACGCGGGATTTTTGGAAAAGCTCGTCCTCGATCCTGCTCCCGTGAAAGACATGCAGGCCTCCGATCTACTGGCCCATGCAGGCCGACGACTGCATGGCTTGCACGATCCGGAAGCAGCGATGGTCTCGCTCGTTCGTGCGCTCGAAGCCTTTGCCCAGCGTCAACTGTTCAAGCAATATACGATCAAGACCTGGGACGTGCAGCTGGAGCAATTGCCGCAGGCGCTACGAGAAACCTGTCGATCTTGTTGGCTGGAAGATCTCGACGGCAAGTACAAGCTGCCCCTGCAGGCGCAGTTTCGGGCACTGGCCGGATTGGGCGACCAGATGGGCCAGGCCTTTTTGCGCGAGTGGCCGACAATGAAACCGCTGCTCGACGCCGCCAACCATGCTGTCCTCGGCCACGGTTTCGAGCCGGTCAAAGCCGAGCGGGTGCAGCAGCTGTACGAAGTGGTCGTCAAGCTATCGGGTGTCAGTGAGACATCGTTGCCGAAGTTTCCGATACTGAATCTCTAAGAGCGTATGGCGTATAGCGTATGGCCGAGACGAAGAGGGAGAAAGTAAGAGCGGATGGCGAATTCCTGATGGTGTATAGAGCACGAGCAAGAAAAAGGCGAAGAATGGCGTTTCGGTTTGAGACGCTCGAAATCTAGCAGATGGCCAAGGAGTATGCGACGAAAGTCTATGCCGTTACCGCTAAGTTTCCGAGGCATGAAGACCATGGATTGAAGTCCCAGCTGAATCGGGCAGTTAACTCGATCGTACTCAATATCGCGGAGGGCACAGCCAAGAACAGTAACAAAGCATTCGACTATCACCTGGAGATTGCGTTGGGATCGACCTTTGAAGTGGTTGCCGGGGCGTTTCTTGCCAAGGATCGAGCCTACATCACAGAGGTTGAGCACAGTGCCTTATATGAGGATGGTCAGCGACTTGCGAAAAGCACTAATGCATTCAGAAACACGCTCAAATAAGGCCGGTTTTCTCTTGCCATACGCTATTAGCCATAAGCTCTTATTCATGTCATGAGTTTGAGAACTAGACTGACAGACGTGCAGAGTTGACTGCGCGATCACTTCTTGCCGCAGGCAACTTTCCACACAGTTTGACCCATACTGCCCGGCATGACTGATACCCACTTACCTACTTCTGAGTTGGTATAAACCACCGTTCCACTTCCCATATTGCCCGAGAACTCCTTGAGCGCAAGCACCCGGCTGCGCTCTTCCGCGCAGTCGAATTCCCATTGTTCCTTGGCAGTCAAAAACCTGATGCCCCCCACGGTTTGTACAGTCTTGTAGTCGTAGAATTGCCACATCTTCACCAGATTACTGTTGCGGCGTATGGTGGCTGGATCCACGTATACAGTCTTTTCTGCTTCGTCGCTGTCACTAACCTTTATCCACTCCGCATACGCTGGACTACTACTCAACACCAGGAGAGTTATCACGATCAGTCGTTTCATGTGCCTCACAATGACCAGTTAGGTTGACTGCGCGATCACTTCTTGCCGCAGGCAACTTTCCACAGTTTTTGGTCAAGACTACCTGGTGAAACTGGAAGCCACTTGCCTTTGCCTGAGTTGCGATCAAGCAAATTACCACTTCCCATATTGCCCGAAAAATACATGACCGCAAGCCCCCTAAAGCGCTGTTCGGCACAGTCATATTCCATTTGCGCCTTTGCCGATAAATATGAGACATCCGCCTTGGTTTGTATTGTCTTGAAGTCGAACAGTACCTCCATCTTCACCAGATCCCCTTCGCGGCGCGTGGTGGCTGGATCCGCGTATGCGCCCATTCCTTCTTCGAGTTTGCCACCAACCGCTACCCAATCGGCAAACGCAGGACTACTGCTCAGGAAGAGAAGGATGATTAGGAGCAGTCGTTTCATTGAGAATGTCTCCGCAAGAGATCGTCAGGAGTTCGGCAGGGTATCCCTAATTGAGGGTGTGCATGGGGGGATCAGTATGGCGCGGACTCCAGAGACCGTCAAGGCAGAGAGGGCGGGTGACGATCGCACGTCACAGTTGTTTCCCCAACAATGATGTATTACCGTTGGGTTGTCTGAGGTAGGCAGATGAAAAATGGCATGAAGGGTTGTAGTTTGTTAAGCTAATAGTTGAAAATTGCAAGTAATTGACATCGCTATGGATATAAGAATTTATTACGAAGATACCGACTGCGGCGGGGTGGTATACTATGCAAATTATCTCAAGTACTTCGAACGAGCGCGGACGCAGTATCTCGAAGAGCGAGGATTGTCGGTGGCCGGGCTTATGAAGGAGGGCACGGTGTTCGTCGTGGTACACGCAGAAGTGGATTACCGATCTCCAGCGCGCTATGGCGACGGGCTGATCGTCGAGACGGTCGTCTCCGATGTGACGGCAGCCTCCTTCACGTTTTTGCACGTGATCCGAGAACGAGAGAGCCAGCGTGTGGTCGTCGAAGGATCAGCCAGGCTGGCGATAACGGATGGAAATGGGAAGGTTCAACGTCTCGACAATGTGCTGGTTACCGTGCTACGGTCTAGCCCCGTAAGGAGTCACTAAATGGAGTGGGTGGGTTTCGGAATGGCATCGCTGGGAAGCTGGCTCATGGTAGCCGGCTGGACGATCGGTATATTCGTACTCGGCTGGTGGTTTTTCATGCCAAACCCCATGGCTAAAGACAGCAGGAAGGACAAGAAGAAGCAGTAAACCAACCGTACGTATTATCCTCTACCTCGGTCTTCGCCATCGCCAGAGCGCACAGCACGACAAGTACACAACGGCAACGATGTTGGGCGGTTCGGTTCAACCTTCTGGTTGGGCGCTTTCACCGCGTAGGTTCTGGTTTAGCGTTGCGCCGAGCTCTTGGCACTTATTCATGAGGCCTTCATAGGTCTTGAGGTTGGCGTTGTACTCGGCCATTGGATACTTGCTGAGATCACCCTGGCTCTTCTCATAGAACTGCCCGCAGATCTCCCGGAGAGCTTGGACAGATTCGAGCAACGCCGCCGCGTACTGGTGGGAACCTTCCAAAGACCCTGACTCTGCCTTCAATGCTGATGAAATAGCAGCCAGTTCGGACGCCAACCGACCGAGGTCTCTAAAGTGAGCCCCAAAGTCAGTGGCCTTGAAAAGTCCTGGAATTGGGAGTCTCTTGCGCCACGAAAACTTAAAGATCGCGTCGTGAATCGCGACGTACTCGCGAAGGATTGCATTCGCTCGAATCAGTTCCTCGGGAAGGTCCGGCATGTGTCACTCTCGAGAATGTGCCTAACTACCCGGCCTACGAGGAGCGTGGATGGTAACCACTGCACGATGACCTGATTCGTTGCAGCGCATGGTTAGGCGGCATCTCCGCGTTTCTCTCGTTTCCAAGCTCCCCAGGCATAGAAAAAGCCCATTGGCGCACTGAGGGCACAAATCCATGACAGGATAGGCCAATTCCCATCCATGAATAGCCAAATGGCGAAAATGGTATAGAGGATTCCCCCAACAAAGTAGACGATGGACCAGGGAATCTTGCTCTTTTTCTTCAAAGATGTGTCGGTTGGCGCTGTCATTCGAGTGTCCCGATGCGTCCGGTGATGCCTAAATATGTATGATCTAGTTCTGTATAACAAGCCACTAGAAGATCGACCTCTTCGTATGTCGTTCAGGAGGGGAGTTGCTGGTTTCTAGTTTCAGGTTTCATGTTGTCAGAAAACAACCCCAAAATCTTGAAACTCTTGAACGAGATACGACACAAGTTTCACGGATTGCTGGACGAGTTAGCCATCAACTTTGCCGCCTGCCTCACGAACGCGCTGCACAATATACGCCTGCGTTTCGGGCGACAAGCACGCGAGCGGCAACGTGCTGAACTGTGCCTTGGAGTACAGCAAAAGCCACACACTAGGGAACTGCCACAGCTCTTTGACGGCGGACCATTGAAGCGTTGTCGTGCCGATGTCCGAACTCAAGGTGAACGAGGACTCGTCAGCGCGGAACGTGGCTCGAGGCTTGTCCATCTGGCGGAACTTGCTCAGCGATTTGCGATAGTGAACGACGTAGACAGCAGCGGCGAACCCGATGCCCAGCACCAGCACGGCTGCAAGCGTACCGACGAGCCAAGAGGCCATGCCCTGCGCAATGAGTACGATGAGACCGAGCACGGCAACGAGGAGCGCAACAATGAAGCTGATACCTACGGAGCGCCGCCAAAACGCGAACACCGCTTGACGCAGCAGCGACTCGCTATAAATGAGTGTGGCCTCGTGGGACATGGTGGCTACCGATTGAGTTAAGCCGCCGCCGGTGAGGGACAGTGGCCATATAAAATTGCATATATCAAGCGGTCGGCTTGAACGAGTAGTGAGCCCGCATTATTCATGGCGGTTCGTCGCGACACCGCCAGAAAGCGCGTTCCTCGTGACGCGTCCCTCGACAGGCTGCTATGTGGATGTCAAGCGCATGAACATACGAGTCCTCTTCTTATTTGCCGCCTCTTTGCCTTCCCGACCAAAGAGAGACTGGCTGCTATGCGTGGCACGGCACACGGCC
>Ga0334722_10001227_pt1 | contig 33105 bp, 40 predicted proteins | sample C3_bottom_MG_FD_207210 | JGI IMG/M metagenome (GOLD analysis project Ga0334722, IMG submission 207210) | Sediment microbial communities from Yellowstone Lake, YNP, Wyoming, USA - C3_bottom | ecosystem: Environmental > Aquatic > Freshwater > Lake > Sediment | place: USA: Wyoming | collected... | reverse complement strand
AACCATGATCAGAAAATATGTTAAATACCAAGAAAAAGAAGACTTAGGACAAGCAGAATTACGCTTGCAATGAATTAAAACCACGTGGCGTAAGCCCGTGGAAGTTTATTAGACACTCCATGTAAAAGATACCGGTTAAAGGACTACGATTGCATACCTTCAAAACAATCCCGATTTAATCGGGACTGTCTTATGCTAAATTTTTACCGTCTTCTTTTATCTAGTTCAACCAGTATGTCTTTGGGTTTAATGTCAAATTGAGTCATCATAACAAGCATATGAAACCATAGATCCGCAGCTTCGGAAATGATCCGCTGCTTTCCTTCATTTTTCGCAGCAATAATGATTTCAGCTGCTTCTTCTTCCACTTTTTGAATAATCCGGCCGGTACCGGCTTTAAAAAGAGAAGATACGTACGAACCTTCGGGCATTTTTGATTTGCGGTTTTGAATTATTTTATACAGTTTATCTATAGTCATATGTCTATTTATAACTTTTAAAGAAACATGTTTTGTTTCCCGTGTGACAGGCATTTGTACCTATAAGTTTAACCTGGATTAATAACGTATCGCTATCACAATCGATAGCTATTTTTTTTACCTTCAGCTTATTCCCTGATTCTTCACCCTTCATCCAAAGTTTATTTCTACTTCTGCTCCAGAAATATACATAGCCGGTTTTTTTTGTCTTATCCAAAGATTTTTTATTAGTGTATCCAAGCATATAGACTTCAAGCGTTTTATAGTCTTGAATAATTGTTGGTATTAAATTGTTGTTGTCCATATTAATTGAGTCGAACTGGTATTTTTTTACGTACTAAATATGTTTTCAAATCTTTAATGGTCAACTCTTTAAAATGGAATAGGGAGGCAGCCAATGCGGCATCAGCTTTTCCTTCCGCAAAAACTGTATAAAAATCATTTTTCTTCCCCGCTCCACCGGATGCAATGACAGGAACGTTGACTGATTGAGAAATGATTCTGGTCAGTTCGACGTTGAATCCTTTTTTTGTTCCATCGGTGTCGATACTTGTGAGAAGAATTTCTCCGGCGCCAAGTTTCTCCGCTTTCATTGCCCATTCGAGTGCCGAGACTCCGGTATCGGTATTTCCACCGTTAATAAAAACATTCCATCTATTTTTACTTACTTGTTTTGCGTCAAGGGATAGAACGACACACTGGTTACCAAATATGTGTGCGCACTCTTGGATCAGTTTTGGATTTTTGAAAGCGCCAGTATTGACAGATACTTTATCAGCACCTGCCTTCAGAATGGTTCGCATGTCGGAAACCGTTCTGATACCGCCGCCGACCGAGAATGGGATTGAAACCCTTTTTGCCGTTTTTTCCACCACGTCCAAAAGAATATTCCTGTTTTCAACAGAGGCGGTAATATCAAGGAATACCAACTCGTCCGCTCCCTCTTTATCGTAATATTCTGCAAGTTTTACCGGATCTCCCGCATCCCGAAAATTGACAAACTGAATACCTTTCACTACTTTCCCTTGAGTCATGTCGAGACATGGAATAATGCGTTTAGTTACCATATTTTTTTGCCCAATTAATAATAAGTTGCTGGCCGTTTTTTCCACTTTTCTCCGGGTGAAATTGCGTTGCAACAATATTTTTTTTCTCCAGTATCGAACAAAACCGTACTCCGTATTCCGTTCTGCCTATGATTGTTGATTCATGCTTCGGTATACAGTAATAACTGTTCACAAAATAAAACGAACTGTTGTTGGGTATATTTTCAAACAACGGATTCTCGTCTGATAATTGAACAGCATTCCATCCTATTTGTGGAACTTTAAGTTGGACGTATTTCTTTACGGAACCTTCGATAATATTAAGACAGGATATGTTTCCTTCCTCGCTGAATGAAAAAAGGAGCTGCATACCAAGGCAGATCCCCAAAAAAGGCTTTCCTTTTCGTATCTCTCCGGTAATCATCGTATCCAGTTTTTTTGCAATCAGATTTTTCATTCCCTGGTTGGCAGAACCCACGCCGGGTAAAATAAGCGCGTTCGATTTCCTGATGACACTCAAGTCATCCGAGATGACCGAAAAAATACCAAGTCTGTCGAGCGTATTTTTTACACTTCCCAGATTCCCCAAGCCATAATCGATGATGACGATCATAGAGTTCCCTTCGTTGATGGAATTGCTAATAGTGCCCGCTTATCTTTTTCACACGCCATACGAATCGCACGGGCTGCCGCTTTAAAAATTGCTTCAATTTTGTGGTGGTCATTTCTTCCATTCTCAATTTTTATAAAGAGATTCACTTTTGCATTCTGTGAAAACGCATCCCAAAAATCGTAGACGAGTTCCGTACTTAAATCGCCTACTTTTTCGCGCTTAAATTCACCGTTCATTTGAAATGTGTAACGACCTGAAAAGTCTATCGCAACAGTCGCCAAGACTTCATCCATAGGGAGAACAAAGAAACCGTATCGGTTTATCCCCTTTTTATTACCCACTGCGTCTGAAAAAGCCTGGCCCAAAACTATTCCTATGTCTTCAACTGTGTGGTGCTCGTCAATATACGTGTCGCCTTTGGCATTGATGTTCAAGTCGAACAAGCCGTGTTTGGAAAACAAATCGAGCATGTGATTGAGAAATCCGATAGGAGTTTTTATCATTCTCTCCCCGGATCCGTCTATGACAAGACTGATAGCGATGCTCGTTTCATTGGTTTTTCTGGTTATTTTTGAGGACCTTTTCATAGTAAATAATTAAGAACTTGTAATATGGATCGGAATCGTAATGATCCGATATTTTGTTTGCCAACATAGATGCTTGGTATTCCTGCTTTTTCCGAAGCAATGACGTCGCTTGGACTGTCTCCGACATACGCAGTATTTTTCAGTTTTAATTTTTTTATAACCGCCAACAGCATGTCTGGCGCGGGTTTGCCGTTTTTCACATCTTCCATAGCGATGATGCAATCAAAGAGGTCTTGCAGCATGTTTTTTTTGATTACATACTCCGCTTCATATTTTGGCCTTCCTGTTGCAATCCCTAATTTTTTGTACTTCATTTTTAACCTCTTCAATTTCGTTTTCGGAATAAGAAGCCTTTCGTTATCGATGAGACCTTTTTTGACGGATGTTCCGAGATAGAGCGACTGAAAATATGTCTTGACCGTTTCATACGGAATGGTGGGAATATTAATCAGTGAATACGATGCATCCCAATCGTTATTCATACCGACTCTATTTTTTATTTTTGCAACCTCATCCATTTTTACTTCCCTCCGGAGAAAGTAACTTGCGGTCAGGCGTATTACTTCACGGTATGATCGGGAAACGTCGATGAGAATTCCGTCGATGTCAAAGATAATTCCGTCGAGTATCATAGGATTTCTCTCAAATTGTTAATCAATATATTGTTTTCTTTTGGACTGCGGATCGTAATGCGAACGCATCCTTCCAAATATTTCTTTTTGCTCCTGTCCCTCACCAATATATTTCTTTTTTTTAGCGCTCGGCAGACGGTTTTGGCATTAACACCAATTTGTATGAGTAAGAAATTTGCCTTTGAGGGATAAACGAGCAATCCTAATTTAGTCAACGCCTTTGTTAACCGGTCGCGCTCTTTTTGTATCAATATAATCTGCTGTTTGATCCATTGTTGATCTTGCCGTAATACTAATTCCGCCAATTTACAGGAAAAATAACTGACTCCCAGAGGGAAACGTATCGCATCAAAGACCTGACTGAATTTTTTATTTGCAATCAGATATCCGACCCGTGCGCCAGCCATTGCGCCAAATTTTGAAAAGCTGCGCAGGATAACAATATTTCTATATTTCTCAAGAAGCGATATATTGGTTTTACCCCAGAATTCCCTGTATGCTTCATCGACCAAAACAATTCCGGATGATGCCTGAGCAATTGCTTTAACCGTTTCCATAGGAGTGATCGTGCCTGTCGGATTGTTGGGTGTGCAGACAAATGTTATTTTGACTGATGTATTGTTCAGGGCTTTTTTAAGCCTTTTCCAATCAGGAGCAAACGAATCCGGAAGCAAGGGAACCTCGATCTGTTTACCTCTATTGATTTCGCATTGTGAACTGAATATCTCATATGTGGGCGGTTGAATAAGAAAATAGTCACCCGGATTTAAAAATGCTTTACCGACAATATCAAGCGCCTCGTCACCGCTATTGGTAACGGTGATCATATCTTCGCCGACTCGTTCATATCGAGCAATCAGTTTTTTTAGTTTGTTATATGAAGGATCTCCATATTCATTGATCGGACAGTCGTTTTTTAACGAAGCTACGAATGTTTTGACGCTTGGCGGCGGTTGCGGAAGAGTATTGGTATCGAACCGTAAAACTTCTGATCGGACATTCGTTGCCCATTGATATGGGGTAATCGTTTTAGCCATTTCCGACAAATATTTTGTGTTGTTCATATATTTGGACTAATTTTTAAACCGTATGGAAACTGAGTTTTTGTGGGCAGGCAATTCTTCCACCTCAGCGATTATCTCTATGGTTTTTTTTATTTTTTTCAACCCAGCCTTTGTACATTCTTGTACCTGCATCCATTTTCCATACGCGTCTACTCCTAAGGGAGGATACATTTTTGCCGTCCCTCCTGTAGGGAGAACATGGTTGGCTCCGGTTGCGTAATCGCCACTCGATTTTGTCGTCCATCCCCCCAAGAAAACGGATCCAGCATCGGTAATTTTTTTGGTGACCTGTCTAGGGTTTTTTGTCATGATTTCCAAGTGTTCCGGCGCATAATTGTTGGTGAACCGGATGATTTCCTCAAGATTCTCGCCGACGGCAATCAATCCGTATTTTCTTAGCGATTCCTTTATTCTTTTTCTTGTTTCAAGATCGACCAACTGCCTATCTATTTCTCTGATGGTTTCTTGAGCTAATCGGTTTGATGTAGTCAATAATATGCATGCCGAATCTTCTCCGTGCTCGCCATCAGCCAATAAATCTGCGGCGACATAGGAAGGATTTGCCGATTCGTCAGCGATGATAAACACCTCAGAAGGTCCAGCGGGCATATCAATGCTTATCTGATTTTGCGCGATCATTTTTGATGCGGTAACATACGCATTTCCTGCTCCAAATATCTTGTAAACTGCCGGAATCGTTTCCGTTCCGTAAGTCATCGCGGCAATTGCTTCCGCCCCCCCGACCTTATATATTTTTTTCAATCCGATCATATCCGCGGCTATCAATGTTGGAAAAGGGATTTGTCCATTGTTTCCTGGGGGTGAACACATAATAATTTCCCTACACCCTGCAATTTGTGCGGGGATCGCAGTCATGAGAACCGATGAGGGATATATCGCTTTTCCTCCAGGGATATATAATCCTACCTTTTTGATCGGTCGCCATTCCCTCCATACGGCAATGCCTTTTTCCGATTTCACCACCGCATCTTTTTTTTTGGGAAGTTGTGTTTTTTGAACCAATCTAATGTTTTTGACCATTTGCCTTAAGGCGGTAACGATCTCTTTGTTGGTATTTTTACGAGCGGATTTCATTTCATCTGACGTAACTTGAATCGACCGGTAATTACTTTTGCCATACCGTTCCTGATACTTTGAAAATATCGTTCTATCACCATTGAGTTGTACCTCCGACATGATTTTATTAACTTGAGGCATGATTGAAATATAGCTACCGGCTGCACGGTTCACGATCCGTACATAATCTCTTCGTACAAGGTCCTTGAGTCTGATTATTTTCATATGATTAATTTTTCAACTGGTAATACCAAGATATCCGATGCGCCCAATTTTTTTAGCCGTTCGATTGTTTCCCAAAAAACGTCCTCTTTGATTACCGATTGGACCGAAATCCAACCCCGTGTTGCAAGCGGAGAAATCGTTGGAGATTTCAATCCCGGGATGGTTTTTCTAATTCTCGGCAAGATCATTTCCGGCGCATTCATCATGACGTATTTATAATTTTTTGCAGAGAGAACTCCTTTGAACCTCATCAATAATTTATCGATGATTATTTTCTTCTTCTGGTCTCTTAATGATTTTGGGTTGGAAAGTAATACTGCTTCAGAATCATAGATATTTTTTATGATTCTCAAATCATTGAGAGCAATGGTACTGCCCGTAGAAACAAGATCAACAATGGCGGATGCAATACCAAGTATCGGGGTAATTTCCAGTGAGCCACTAATGTTGATTACGTCAATTTTTACGCCCTGTTTCTTGAAAAAATATTTTGTCGAATTCGGATATGAAGTAGCGATCATTTTGTTTTCCAGGTCTTTTTCGGACTGTATATTCGATTCTTTTGGAACAGCCAGACACAATGAGCAAAAACCAAAGCGTAAATTGAGCAATTTCTTGACGACCGGTCTTAATTCATTGATAAGATTCTGGCCTACAATACCCAGATCAACCGCTCCGGATTCGACATAGTCCGGAATATCGTCATCTCTAACGTAAAGTATCTCCAAAGGAAAATTCCTGCAGGTGGAGAATAATCTTTGCTGATAATTTTCAAACTCCAATCCCGCCGATTGGAGAAACGTAACTGTTTCATCAGTCAATCTGCCTTTTTTCTGTATTCCTAGTTTTAAGTTTCCGTTATTTAGTTTTCTCATATTTTTATTTAACTTATCCGCCTGTTTTTACTTCAAAACCGAACTCTTCGTTATTTGTTCGACATTTTCATTTCATTCATCTTCATAAACAGCTACATAAAAAATAAACCCCGCCTGAGCGGGGTATATAATAATCCAATAACAGCACGATTACCCCGCCGTAGCGAGGTGGTGATGTACTGAATTAAATTGATCGATTTTTGATTTCATGGTTTTATTATAACATAAAAAAATGATTTTCAATGGCAATTATTGTGACGATGATTCGAGTTTCAAACTGAAAGTCTTCACTTGCTTGTTTCTTGATACTTTTACCCCTACGACATCCCCCACTTTTTTCTTCATGATCAATTTTGCCATTCCCTGATCGTCATCTCCTTTTACTTTTTGTCCGTCAAATTCAATAATAATGTCCTCTTCCTGGAGTCCGGCTTTTTCCGCAGGAGACCCTTGTACTACTTGAATGATATAAGCTCCTTCAACCACATCATTAAGTAAGGCCGTTTGTTTATCGATCATTTTGTAACGGATTCCCAAATATGGTTTTTCGAACGAACCTCCTTGCTTATTGAAGTTTTCAATAAGGTCTTTAATGACATTGACGGGGATTGCAAATCCTATGTTCTGACCTTCCTGTGCGATTGCAGCGTTGATACCGATAACTTCCCCGCTTGAGTTGAGAAGCGGACCTCCCGAATTTCCTGGACTGATGGGGGCATCTGTTTGTATCACGTTGTCGAGCTTTTCAACATATCCTTCAAAGGGACTTCCCGCGGTAATTCCCCGGCCTAATCCGGAAACAATCCCTTTGGTTACCGTGTTGGTAAATTCCCCAAGGGGGGTGCCGATGGCGATTGCAAGCTGTCCTAATTTCAGGCGAGATGAATCCCCGAGCTTCAAAGGTTTTAATCCAGAAGCGTTGGTTTTTAGTATTGCCAAGTCGTTTAACGGGTCACGGTAAATTTTTAAAACATCGTATTTTTTGCTGTCGTTGGTGAGCACTTTATAAGTCGCATTCGTATCGGCAACAACATGTTTATTCGTGATAATTAGTCCGTCATTGGAAATAATAAAACCGCTTCCGATATTTTGTTCGATTTTTTTTGTCTGACCAGGAATTCTCTGAAACGGACTGAATGGATTAAAAGGATTGATTTCAAAAACATCCTGAGGTTGAATTGATGTGCTTATTCCAACGGTCACCACAGAGGGGAGCGAGTCCTCGACGACCTTTGTGATTACCGATTCCTCGTATACGACAGTTTTCTTTTCCTTTTCTGATGTGAGCGACTGCTGAACCGAGGGCAACTTCAAGTATTTCTCAAGTTTGATTTCAGGAAGAAGATGTGATGATTGGCCGATCGCGAGTACAATCACCAAAAAAGCGATCAAAAATAAAAACTTTTTCATACTTTTATTTTTGTTTTTAAATTAAATCTATTTATAGAATAAGATATATTCCTGAAAAAAAGCTGAATTATGGTACGATAATCTCAATGGCTTTTTCAAGCTGCATATCATTTTCTTTTGTTAATGTATTTCCTTCCGGTATCTTATTTTCTACTTTTATTTCAGGTTGTATTCCTTTTCCGTTAATCCAGTCGCCGTTTGGAAGGATCCATTTTGCAATAGTGACATGTATTCCTGCGCCGCCTTTAAGATCAATTGGTGCCTGAACAGACCCTTTTCCATAGCTTAATTCTCCAACGAGCGTTGCTCTCTTATAGTCCCGAAGCGCTCCCGCTAAAATTTCCGATGCCGATGCAGAACCTCTATCGATAAGAACTACTAAAGGAATAGTTTGTAACTTACCGACGCGCTCCGCATAATAATTCCTGTTTTCATCCGTTGTTGATTCCTGTTTTACAATCAATTTCCCCAGTGGCAGGAATTCGGTTGCTAAGTATGCTGAGCTGTCAATATATCCTCCCGGATTACCACGAAGATCAAGTACCATGCCTTTAATTTCCTTTTGTTTCCATTTTTTTTCGATTTCGTCTATTCTAATGGCCCATTCATCATTAGTAGTGTCGCCGAACTGGTTGATTTTAAGATATGCGACTTTTGGGCAGTCTGAAGTGCAGTTGCGTTTTGACTCATAGGAAAGCTCGAGAGAATCAACGACAATTTGATCGCGTGTAATGGTAAACTCCAATTCTCTCCCGTTACGGTTAACGGTAAGTTTTACTTTTGTACCTTTTTTACCTTTGATTTTTGTGATTGCTTGAGGAAGTGTCCATCCCTTTACCGGTTGATCATCAACCTTGACAATATAGTCGCCTGCCTTTAGCCCTGCGTGTTCAGCGGGGGAGTTTCTTAAGGGAGAAACAACGATAATCTGGTTATCTTTTAGTCCCAGTTGGGCACCGATTCCTTCAAATTTTCCCCCAAGGTCGTCCTTTGATTGTTTATTTTCTTCCGGCGTAAGAAAAAACGTATATGGATCATCAAGCGCATATACCATGCCTTTTATTGCTCCGTAGAACATTTTTTGAGGATCGAGTTTTTTTCTGTCGATGAATTTTTGCTCAACGACATTCCATGTGTCCCAAAAAAGGGAGAAGTCAATATTCTTTACCTTGTCACTTGGGTTTGCGTTTAGAATATTGTAATTAGGGCGTTCAAGTTTTGATCTGCCCGTATTGAATTCTCCGAGTTTGTATCCCGATCCAAATAAGAAGATTGCTACAGAAAGCACAAGAAGGATGTTAGTTATTTTTTTCCCGAACATACGTCAATATCCTGAAACTTAATAGCCAAATGCCAAAACGGCATTGGATACACTATTGATAAAATACTATTTTACCTGATTGAGAATCTACATAGCAATATGGATATTCGTGTTTTAGAATATCGTTCAGTCCCTGGACCGTTTTCAGCTGAACAGAAGGAAGGTCCGTTTCTTCAGGGAGTTTCATAAGCGTAACGTATCCGATTATTCCAAGGGCATCCATTTTTGATTGATTGTATGAAGAAACGGATTCCGCAATGAGTATTCTTCCGGCGACATTATTACTCGAAAGCAATACGGATGGATCTTTGACATATACCGTTTTTCCGCCAAAATTTGACGCGCTTTTTTTTAATTCGAATTCTTTACCTTCTTTTACCTCTATGTGTATTTCCTTATTTTTGATTTCGGCAATCTCACCTTTAATCGATGAAAAGAGCAGGTCCTTTTTTCCTTTTGTAGTGATGACGATATTTCCTTCATTATGGTCGATTTCCTTGATTTTCCCCTCATATTCACTTGTTACTATTTTTGCCGATAATACCCCTTTTTTTAACGCAATCACGTCACCTTTTTTTACATCTTCACCCACAAATTTTTTAAGATAATGAAATATTTTCGAAGGTTCTATCCCCAATTTTTGGGTGAATGACAGGGTATGTTCAGCGCTGGAAGGAATTTCAAATAAAGGAGAATCAAAATCCACTTTATCTCCCGCTTTTATTTTAACATGCGCTCCTTGAGGAATCTGAATTGAAAGAATCATGTGTTAAGTATACTATTTTAAATCCCCTGATACGAGACGTAAGGAATAAGAGCAAGATAACGTGCATATTTGATCACTTTAGTCAGTTTCCTTTGATGTTTTGCGCAAAGGCCGGATTTTTCCCTGTTTACAATCTTAAAACGGGAAGAGACAAACTTTTCCAAGTTTTCAATTTCTTTAATGCTCGGTTCCGATTTATATTGGCAAAAAAAACATTTCATATATTTGATTTTTAGAATGGTATATCATCTGGATTAACTGTTTCGTCTGCATCCTCCTCTTTTTTTTCTTTCTTTTCTTCCGATGTTTTGGCGGATGAAGATTTGGATGGTTTTTCTTCCTGTGAAGTTTCCTCTCCTGTTGAAAGTTCTTCTTTTGTATCAGGTTCTGCTGCTTTTTCGTCACTCACTCCTTCTGTCATTCTTTTTCCGTCGCCAAAAACGATAAAATCATCCAGCACGATCTCCGCAACCGTTCTTTGCTGGCCGTCTTTTCCGGTGAATGTTCGATAGGTAATGCGTCCCTCACAAAATACTTTTCGGCCTTTAGTGAGTAATTTGCCACACAGTTCGGCTAATTTTTGCCAGGCAACTATACGGTGAAATTGTGTTTCTTCTTTTGTTTGGCCATCTGTGGTTGTCCAGCTTCTGTTTGTTGCTACTCCGAAGGTGCATACAGCAGTTCCTGCGGGTGTGTATTTCAATTCAGGGTCGCGGGTCAGGTTACCGATGAGTACGACTCGATTTAAAGATCTACTTGCCATATCATTCTTCTGAAATTAATAACAAATAGCGTAAAAGCTTTTCATTAAAATTGAGCTTTTTTCTTAACTCCGTAACGTTCTTACTATCAATTTCAAACTTCCAAAAATAAAAAGCAGCGGTTCTTGTTTTTTTCACCGGATACGCAAGGGTTTTTTTCCCCCATGTTTCCTCTTCCAGAATTTTGCCTGAAAGTGATTCGATGAGTTTTTTTATATTGGTGAGCTCGGATTCTTCGTTAAGAAGAAAGATTAGTTCGTACTTCATAGGTAATTACTGGTTATTCACTTATTGGTATCGGAAAGATAATATAATCAAAATGCACAGAGAAAAGTATAATATGTGATATGCGAAAAATCAACTGGAAAACTGTAGGTATCTATAGCGTATGGGTAATCATTATTGCTCTTTTGGTTTATAGCCGGTTTATCAATCTTTCATGGGGGCTTCCCTATCCCATGCATCCTGATGAGCGGAATATGGCGGTTGCAGTCCAGTCACTGAGTTGTAACATTTCTGATTTGCGCCAATGCGGCAATCCACATTTTTTTGCGTATGGACAGTTTCCTCTCTATATAAGCTATATAGGGGTATTCTTGATGAAATTTTTTGACGGTGATTTAGGAACTCCAATCAGTTTCCAGGAAGCTGTTTTTTCTTTGAGAACCATATCGGCACTTGTATCAGTCCTTACGGTGTTTGTAATGATAGGAATAACAAATACCCTATTGAAAAAGGACAAAAAAAAGAAATCACTGATTTTTCATATTCCGTTCTTGATGCTTGTTTTTACTTTCTCACCTGTATTTATCCAGTTTTCCCATTTCGGGACGACGGAATCGTTACTTATACTATTTTATTCACTCATTGTCTATTATTCATTACTCTATATCCGGAACAAAATCCACGATTCCCGATTCTTGGTTTTCGGTTCCATTCTCTGCGGGCTTTCGCTTGCCACAAAGGTTTCTACTGCAATATATCTCATAATCCCTTTTACCGCTTTTTTTCTTAGGCATAAAAAAAAGGCTATCGTATTTACCGGATTATTGCTGTTTTTTAGCGCGGTTCTATTTATTCTTTTTTCACCCCATACCATTATTTCCTTTAATGAGTTTTTTGCTTCGATGCGTTATGAATCTGGCGTAGCATTGGGACAGCCTGAGGTTTTTTATACACGCCAATTTGCAGGGACCGTGCCCATTCTATTTCAAATGATTCACGTATTTCCTTATGCATTAGGATGGCCGGTATTTTTATTAGGGGTATTGGGTATTTTAGGGTTGTCATGGAAGGAAAAAGAATTGTATTTTCTCCGATTTTCATTTTTCGTCGTTTTTTTACCAAATGCATTTATGTATGCCAAGTGGACGCGGTTCATTGCTCCGGCTTTTCCCTTGATGATGATCTTTGCGGTTCTATTTTTGCTGAGACTCAGGATCCCGCGCTTTTTATTGTATGTCGTAAGTTTGATTTTGTTGATTCCTGGTATCGCATTTCTTTCTGTCTATAAAAACCCGGATGTACGGTTTCAAGCAACCGATTGGATTAATAAAAATATTCCTTACGGCGCACGGATTCTTTCAGAAACCGCAAATGTTGTCGATATCCCTCTCGGAAATGCCAATTACAGGCCCGTTTCCTTTAATTTTTATGATCTTGATGAAGATGAAAAACTGCGAAAAACATTACCGGTTCTGATTGTAGGCGCAGACTATATTATCGTTCCCTCAAGAAGAATATTCAAAAATCATCCAGGGAAAACGTATCCCCTACTGAATAAGTATTATAAAAGACTTTTTTCAGGCGAACTTGGATTTAGGGAAGTCGTGAAATTCACTTCATATCCAAGGATAACAATTTTAGGAAAAAAAATAGTGGAGTTTCCTGACGAAGATGCGGAAGAGACGTGGACGGTTTTTGATCATCCCGTCATCAGAATCTATTCAAAGAAATGACCATCATGAACTTTTGTTTTTTCTCTTTCCTAACAGTTTAAAATTGAAATAAATCATCAGAGCGAATATTGAAATAAAGAGTGAAATATAAGGAATCCTGAAGAATAACACCTCTGTCATTATAAGTATCCCGATCGTGTTGGCGATGAATATTCCGTACGCAATATACTTCCATACCATATTACCCATAAAAACAAATGATGAATATATAAAGAAGGAGTATTGTGTAACGGACTTCCTCGAAGAAGCGAGTAAGTCATTTCTACAACCTGCCTAAGCTCTGGATTTTAGTTCCTTTTCAAAATCAGCATCCAAAACAAATACTTCCAGCCGTTCACCAGTTCTGGTGCTGATATCACTGTGCGAACTGATGACTTTATGACCCGTTATCTGCGTGATCATTTCGCATAATCTTTTGGTGGTGATCGTATGTAAGGCTTTTCTGATATTTTTTACCAGTTCAATAGCTTGTCTTCCCTCCATCATGGAGAGTATGTTTTGTTCAATAGGAAGAAGTTTTCCTTTAAGCCTTACGATGATCATGTCTTCGACGATGTAAGATCGAGCTTCCCGCGGCCCTATACCTAAGGTATCAACGTAAAATTTTATTACTTGCTTGGCGATAAAATCCTCGATTTGTCCTTTCGTTTTGAGTTTTTCCATATCTTCTAACAAAAAAAACCAGCTTGATCTCTTCAGCTGAGATTTTGCTGGTTTACTGCTAAACAATCTGGTATTGCAGATTCTTTTGCTGTCTACCAATATGTTGTAATTATATTACATCACTATTTTTTTGTCAACGAAACAACCCGTTTTTAGTGATGGACGAACATTTTTTTTATCACGTCTTCCAATGGTTCATCTTCGATTGTCACATCGACAAACTCCACTTTTTTTAACATATAGGCAAGCACTCCTACAATATTTTCTTTATGGGTAGTTATCTGCAGTTGAGGAAATTGATAATGTATACGTATTTTTTCCGGTGGTTCAAATTCTTTTGAAAGAGGCTTTAAAAGGGTTATATTGATTAATTTTTGCTGCGAATAGGTATTTACCAGATTTCTCAATAGCCCGTCAAAGATAATTTTTCCATGATTGATCATGATAAGGCGTTTGGCGAGCCGTTCCACGTCCTGCATATAATGGGAAGTCAAAATGATGGTGGATTTATAACGTTCCTGATATTCCTTGATAAAGTCAATGATTGTCGTCTGGGCAAAAATATCCAGTCCGATCGTCGGTTCATCAAGAAATAATATTTTTGGCCTGTGGAGAAGAGCGGCAATCAATTCTACCCTCATCCGTTGACCGAGTGAAAGTGTTTTTACCGGTTGATGGATAAGATTTTCTGCGTCCAACAGCTCGGTCAATTCGTCCAGGGTTATTTTATATGTTTTATCATCTACTTCATAGATTTCTTTATTGAGTCTAAAAGAGTCCGTTGCCGGAAGTTCCCATAAAAGTTGATTTTTGTGCCCCATAATAAATGCAATCTGCCTTAAGAACTCACGTTTTTTCTCAAAAGGCGTAAATCCAAAAACGTTTACGTATCCTGAGGTAGGATAAAGGATTCCGGAAAGAATTTTCAGCGTTGTAGTTTTTCCTGCTCCATTAGGTCCGATAAATCCGACGAGTTCATTGCCGTCAATAGTCAATGATACATTTTCTATAGCCTTTTTTTCTTTATAGGTACGGAAGAAAATATCTTTAAAAAGATTTTTTGTCCTTTGCGGTATCCGGTACGTTTTTGTAAGGCCTTTGATGGAAATCATATTATTATCCTCCCCAACTTTGATATCTTTTTAACGCTCTATTCCATGTGAAAAATGAAATGAGGGTAAAGACAATGGAAATCATAATCGTTATTATAACCATATTAGGTGTCAGGAGTCCAAAGAGGATTTTAACCGGAACCGCCATCATAATTCCAACTGGAATGACAAACATGAGAAACGATCGAAAGGGTTCTTTATAGATATCTATTGGTAATGAAAGCATCTTGGTAAAATCCCGATACATCATTATGGTATTGTCAACTTCGGTAGTCAATATTCCCACGGCTAAAATTAAAATATGAAATGCCGTTGCGAGAAGAAGACCGTTGATAAGGAAGCCTCCGTAAAGTACCGCATTTATCGCATTGAGATGGGGAATTTTTAATACGAAATACAGAAGGAATGCGAGGTACGGGACAATCGTAATGGCGTCCATAATATCAACGCCGCCGATCAATACTCGGATGAAAGGATGATACGGTTTTACAAGAACGTTATCGAATTCTCCTGAAACAATAAGAGGCCTGAATCGGTATACTTCGCGGAATAATAATTGCGCAAGGGTGTCTAGAAAATTGAAAGTAAGAAAAAATATGATTGTCTGTTGGAGAGAATAGCCTGCCAAAAATCGTGTTTTCGAGACGAGAAAATAAATAAATAAAACATAGAAGACAAATCGGATCATTTTGCCTGCAACAAAAGATATCATGCCGACCCTGTGTTGAAGCGCGGTTTTTGCGCTATACGTACTCAATAGCCAAAATATTTTAAGATTCCGTTTCATATTTATCTTCCATACGCGCTATAATTTTTAATTCCAGTTTCCCAGACTTTTTTCGTAAGAAAAAATAGCGCAATACTCCAAAGAATACTTATACCTATCGGGACGATGAGTGCTGCAGAAAATCCGTCCAAAAAAACCTTACTAGGAAGGAAAATCATATATGGAAACGGGGTTAAAAGTAATAAGTTGTATACGGATTTTGGAAGGATATCAAGAGGAAAAAAACTACCAGCAAGAAACCATGTGAAAATTGAATAAATCCATCTCGGAGCCCAAATTTCGTTTGACCAAAATGCGATAAAGGAAAGGTTTAGTGAAACAAAAAATGAAATGATGCCTCCGATAATCATAGTAATGATAAGTAACAGATAGGCTCCGCTATTATTTTGAATAAATATATGCGGTTTCAAAACAACAATGAGGATGAAAATTTCAATAACTGTAAAGAAAAGATTGAGAAATTTGTCGGCAAATTCTCGGCTTACTATGAACCTAAAGAATGAAAATGGTTTTAAAAGATGATTCATAATGTCACCGGAAAGTATATCCGCACCGACATCGATTGTCCTTGTTACCAAAATTAAAGATGAAAGGAGGCTGATAACGAGGATATAGGTTATGAGCTTTTCTTGGGTATAAGAAAGAAAAAGAACTTGTTTGGTAAATACGCTCGTCCACAAGAAATAAATGAATATCAGGTTAAAAACGTTTCGAACCCTCCAAAGAAAAAAACTAAGCCTGTAGGTAAAAACTTGAATAATACCCACATACATGATTTGAAGATATTTCCTCACAAAATAATTATACGTTATTTAAGGTGAACGGAAATGATAGAAATGATTGAAGCTATTTATTCTGGTATCCATTTTCCCGATATTGACAGTTTGGACATTGATGGTAAAAAGGGCATAGTGTGACGTTACAGCCGATTTTTTTTCCTTCCAGTAAAAGCGGTATCCGTTCAACGTGCCTAAGAAGAGAACCCTTCAGATAGATAAGGTCATTTTTTTTCAAAATCTTTTTAAGCTTATCTGCTGCTTCAAATACATCCTTGACCCAAAAGACATGTTTCGTATTCATCCCTGACTTTACTGCTTCTTCAGCAACGAATTTTTGAAAGGGACCCATGGAGATGAGATAATCGATATCCAATGTTCCAATGAGTTTCCCGATTTTTTTGTGTTCTTCTTCAGGGTTTTCCAGTTCCCCCATTTCACCAAGGATTGCAACTTTCCTTCCTTTGTCATAGAAAAGCTCGGATACCGTTTCCAATCCTGATTTTGTTGAAGAGGGATTTGCCCGTAAAGAATCATTCAACAACACTGTCTCCATCGGACCTTTCTCAAGACTCATTCTTCCTGGAAGAGGTTTAATTGTTTTTATCATTTCCGAAAATTCTCCAATCGAAACAGTACTATTTTTTAGTTTCTCTATTGCCTTAAGTGTCGCATAGACTGCCATAACGGTATAAATGTGGTGTTTTCCCATGAGTTTAACCGACACGGGCGAAGAGTCTAATGTGAATAGAGTTCCCTCAAGGGAAAGCTTGACCGATTTTGGATCCACCCACACATGACATTTTGATTTGTCAGTTCCGTACCAGATGACATGCGCTTTTGTATGTGACGCCATGTTTCTAACATTTTCGTCATCGTAATTTAAGACAGAATATCCATCTTGTGGAAGTGCCTCGACGAGTTTGCGTTTTTCCTTTATAAGATTCTGAAGGGAACCCAAATGTTCCTTATCAGTATGTACGGGCGCAATGCCGGTAATAATGGCGATGGTAGGTTTTACCATTTCAAGGGCCGCGTCCATATCTTTTTCCCGGTCGACGCCTAATTCGAATACGGCGAATTTGGTCCATGGCAGTATTTTTAATGCGGTGATTGGAACGTTATACGTCGTATCAAGATTTAGATCGGTTTTGACAGTACTGCCAATTGTTTTGAGTACCTCTGTGAGTATGTGAGTGGTATTTGTTTTTCCATGGCTCCCGGTTAAGGCAATTTGTAGGGCAGGTTGAAAAGAAAGCCATTGTTTTGCGAGGAGACGGCGGGAAAGATGAAACAGCTGTTTATACCATGGCGGTTGGTAGGTCATTTTGACTTTTTTATCCGATATCCTTCCTGGATATCTTCAATTTCATATCCCATGTCTTTTATTTTTTGACGGAGTTCATCTGATTTTTTGAAATCCTTGGTTTTTCTTGCGGTTTCCCGTTCTTCAGCAAGTCTGTTTATTTCATCAGGGATCACGTCCTCAGTGACTTCATGGAGTTTTAAACCGAGCACCTGATCAAACTCCAGTAAAAGATCGAGTTTGTCGGAAGAAGGAATATTAGATTTGATCATTTCCCACATAATACTTAATGCTTGCGGGATTTGCACGTCGTTTTCCAATGCAGTTTTAAACTGGAATCGGTAGTCATCAAGTTTCTTGAGTTTTTCCTCAGAAAGCACCGATCTGGATGATTGATTCTTTAATGCGCGGACGAGTTCGCGTAATTTTTGAAGTGAATTTTGTGCAGAAGATAACGATTCATAGCTAAAATCCTGACGGGTTCGGTAATGGGCGGAGAGAAAAAAATACCGCAACGCCAGCGGTTCGTACCCTTTCTTGATAATTTCTTCGACAGATAATCCTGTTCCTTGTGATTTTGCCATCTTTCCTCCTTGGGTCGTCAGGTGTTCGTTGTGGAGCCAGTAGTTTACGAACGTTACTCCGTTTGCCGATTCGCTCTGCGCAATTTCATTCGTATGATGAATACTTATATGCTCTACTCCTCCCATGTGAATGTCGATCGTCGGTCCAAATAATTCCTTTGTCATAACCGAACATTCGATATGCCATCCGGGAAATCCTTCGCCCCACGGAGATGGCCACGTCTGAAGGGCGTTTTGATGAACTCCTTTTTTGAAAAACCATAAAGAAAAGTCTGCAAAGTGTTTTTTGTCAGGGTCTTCCGCTGTCCCTTTTCCCCCTCCTTTTATATTGAGATCCATCTTCTGCCGGTTAAGCTGATGGTAATTTGGAAATGTCGAAACGTCAAAATAAATAGCAAGAGGGGTTACGTAAGCGTGTTTCTTTTGAAGAAGCGTTTCGATCATTTTGATCATTCCTTCAATATATTGAGAAGCTCTGGGTTTATAATCCGGATCAAGGATATTAAGGTTTCTCGTATCTTCCTCAAAGATTTTTATATATTTTTCGGCGATTTCCTTTGGTGAAAGAGACTCACGTTTTGCAGCTTTTTCCATCTTGTCCTCTCCGGTATCCGCATCACTGGTTAAATGACCAACATCGGTATAGTTTCGTGCAAAACGTACTTTATAGCCAAGATATTCAAGCGAACGGCAAATCAAATCAGCCATGGTCATTGCGCGCATATTTCCGATATGCTGCGTCCAGTATACCGTCGGTCCACACTGGTAAAAAGTTACTTTAGTTTGATTTAATGGTTTAAATTCCTCGAGTTTTCTGACTAATGTATTGTAGAGTTTCATTTCCCCCATTGTATTATATGATGAGTTCTGACGCAAGGTATCTAAGCTAAAGCCCTGTTAATTTCTTCGACGAATGCAGTTGCCAATCCGGAATCTGCAGGTACGTTTTCAAGGTTTCTTTGGTGTAAAAAGCATCGCGGATTTGTCGCAAGGCAAAGAACCGCCTGCGCACGGTAAGAAGAAATCATATTAACGGCCTGTTTTGTGAAAGTCCCGAGTTCGCTTGTTGGAATACGACCTTTTTTGATTTTTGAGCAGATTGGTTTAATAGGACAGCATTCACTCATGAGTATATTATACTATAGGTTTTTTCATGTGCGGCTAAATCAATGATTTGCCTGTCATTTCTTCCGGAATGGGAAGATCAAAGATTCTAAGAATAGTTGGAGCGACATCCGAAAGCAAACCCCCCCGTTGTTTTATTTTTTTGTATTCTTTGGAAAACAGTATGAACGGGACAGGATTTAACGTGTGGGCAGTATGGGGTTGATGCACACTTTCGTCGAACATTTCTTCCGCGTTTCCGTGATCAGCGGTTATGATGACTACGGTATCGTGTTTTCTTGCAGCTTCAATGATAAGGCCAAACGCCTTGTCGATCGTTTCGACCGCTTTTATGGTAGCCTCAAAATTTCCGGAGTGACCGACCATATCCGCATTGACTAAATTAGTACAGATAAAATCATGGGTCTTGTTTTCGATATCCTCGACAATTGTTTGAGTTATCTCCATTGTTTTCATCTCAGGTTTCTGATCATGAGTTTTTACGTCCTTGTTTGTCGGAATCATAACCCGATCCTCCAGTGGATCAGGATTGTATCGCTGTGCATTAAAGAAAAAAGTAAGATGAGCAAATTTATCAGTTTCTGTGATGCGAAGTTGACGGTAGGCATTTTTACTAAGGACTTCCGAAAGCGTATTTTTGATATGTTTGGGTGGAAAAGCGACGCGTACGTCAATGTCGTCTGCGTATTTAGTCATCGCAATATATTTGAGATTCTTGATGTTTTCATTTAAAAATCGTTTTGCGAGTTGTCGGGCCCGGTCTGATCTAAAATTGGTAAAAACAACTGCATCATTTGATTGGACGGATCCGAGTTCGTCGTTCTTTAAGGCAATGAGAGCTGGTTCAATAAACTCATCAGTAATATTATTTTTGTAGGAATTTTCAATTACCTCAATCGGTGACTTGAATTTTGGTCCGTCTCCTATCACCATGACCCTGAAATGTTTTTCGATGCGGTCAGTGTTGTTGTCTCGATCCATTCCCCAATATCTTCCTCCTACGCTCGCAATTTTTCCTATTCCTACTTTTCTCAAAAATTGTTCAAGATCCTTTATAAAACCTATTGCGCTTTTTGGAGGGACATCTCTTCCATCGGTAAACAAATGAAGCATGATTTTATGAATTCCCTCATTCTTTGCCCCTTGAATAAGCGCTTTAACATGATCGATGTGTCCGTGGACGCCGCCGGGACTCACCATTCCTTTGATGTGGAGAACGCTTTTATATTTTTTGACATGATCAAACGCCTCTTTTAAAGCCTCATTCTTAAAGAACGATTTGTTTTTTATTGAATGGTTGATACGTAGAAGGTTCTGATATAAAATCCGGCCGCTCCCTATGATTAGATGATTCGCTTCTGACGTCCCGATCTGTCCTTCAGGAAGACCAATGGCTTCTCCCGAAGCCTTGAGAAGTGAATGCGGATACCGATTCCACAGGTAATCGAAATTAGGTTTTTTTGCATGGTAAATTGCATTGTGTTTTTTTTCTTTTCGGTATCCCCACCCATCACAGATAATAAGAAGGACTTGTTTTTTCATAGCCTTATTATAGCGAAGTCATCCCTGGATTAAAGAATGGAAATTCGGCGTAGACTGCTTTCTCCCCGAGTTCTTTTTCGATTGCGATCAACCGGTTATACTTTGCCGTTCGTTCTCCCCGTGCAGGCGCACCTGTTTTGATCTGGCCGACTCCCATTCCAACGGTAAAATCTGCGATAAACGGATCTTCCGTTTCCCCGCTTCGATGGGAAACGACACTGGTCATTTTATTCTGACGGGCAAGAAGAATGGTTTGGACAGTTTCAGTCAATGTGCCGATTTGGTTTAATTTGATCAAAATTGAATTTGTTGCTTTTTCGGTAATTCCTATTTTCAACCGTTCCGTATTGGTTACAAACAGATCGTCACCGACGATTTGGATCTTATTTCCTTTCAACTGGTTGATTTTCTTGAATCCTTGCCAGTCATCCTGATCAAAAGGATCCTCAACCGATACGATTGGATATTTTTGGATCAATAGTTGATAAAAATTCAAAAGCTCTTCGCTCGTATAGATCTTTCCTTCCTTGTTTAAGTGATACATTTGATCTTGATAGAATTCTGAGGCTGCGGCGTCAACTGCCAAAAAAATATCTTTCCCGAATGTGTAACCAGCTTGTTCTACCGCCTGCTGAATTCTTTGAAATGGTTCTTCATTCGATTGGAGCCGGGGAGCATATCCTCCTTCGTCTCCAACAGTTAACGCATATCCTACGGCTTTCAACTCTCTTTTCAACTGGTGATAAATTTCCGAGCACATACGGATTGCCTCGTGTTCAGAACCTACCGCAATGGGAAGAATCATGTATTCTTGGATATCGGTTGCCCAATTTGCGTGTTTTGCACCATTCATAATGTTCATTTGGGGGATGGGCATAATGTACGGTTCTTTATGATTTGGGTTAAATTTAGTCAGATATTGGTAAAGGGGTTTTTTTTCAGCTAAAGCCTCTGCTCGGGCTACAGCCAAGGAAACAGAAAGGATTGCGTTTGCTCCAAGGTTTGCCTTATTTTTTGTTCCGTCAACTTCAATCATTTTTTGATCAATTTTTTCCTGCTCTTCCGCATTCATTCCAGTAATAGTACCGGCAATTTTAGTATTCACGTTTTCGACCGCTTTTAAAACCCCCTGTCCCGCATAGCGTCTCTCGTCGCCGTCACGAAGTTCAACTGCTTCGTACTTTCCGGTTGACGCGCCTGAAGGAACTGCTGCCCACCCCGTAGATCCGTCTTCCAACACTACCGTTGATGCGATGGTGGGGTTTCCCCTGCTGTCGAGGATTTCTAAGGCAGAAACCATTTTAATTTTCATACTGATATAATAATACTAACAAATTCTATGCAGACAAAACAATTGTATCTTGATGATTCTTACCTGAAGGAAATGGATACGAAAGTATTAGAGGTAAAGTCAGAAGGAGAAGGACGATGGAGATTATTGTTGGATCAAACCGTATTTTATCCGATGGGCGGAGGTCAGCCGACCGATCAAGGAAAACTTTCCTCGTCGCAGTGGAGTGCAGACGTATATATGGTTATGATGAAAGACGGAGAGATTTGGCATTATGTCAATTCTCCTGCGATCCCTGAACAGGGTGCGATATTACATGGAATTATTAACTGGGATCGCCGATACAAAAATATGAGAGTTCATTCCGCCGGTCATGTAGTTGATTTTGCGATGTTCCTATTAGGATACTCGCCAAAGAAATTAATGCCATATAAAGGAGATCACGGAAAAAAACCTTTTATTGTCTATCAGGGAGAATTGAATGAAGACATTAAACAAACACTGGAAGATAAATCAAATGAACTCGTACAAAAAGATTTACTATTTTCATGGTTATTCCAATCGTTTGAAGCATTACAAAAAGAGGCAATTTATTTGCAACCCGGTTTACCTACCAACAAGCCTTTGCGTACGCTTCGATTAGAAACAGTCGGCGCCGTTGCTGATGGAGGAACACAAGTTCACTCTACAAAAGAAGTCGAGAACATTTCCATAACGTCCATCGAACAAAAAGGAAACGAAATCATTATTTCCTATTCGGTTGTTTAAGGAGTTTATATTGCAACAATAAAGTTCCCCGTTTGTTTAATTTTCTCATATACATGAGTTGAACGGCTTTTTCAAATTGCCCCTCGTCAAATAGAGGTTTTCCCCTACCAAAGATTTTTGGCTCAACTGTTAGATATAATTCGTCCACGAGTCCAGTGTTCATAAAAGACGAATTTACCTTTCCACCGCCAACAATAAGTATTTTTTTATATCTTTTCTTTCCCAACCTTTCTACGATCTTTGGCGGAGTTTCGCTAGAAAATTCGAGTTGTCCGGAAACAGTGTCGCGGGAATATTTTTTCGGATTTTTCGTAAGCACGATTCGTAACCTGTCTTTTGTCAATCGTATTCTTTTTTTTGCAGCCTGATATGTGTTACTTCCCATAATCATCACTTTATATTTTTTCAGAAGGTCAAAAAAGAATTTTTGATCTTCTTTTGACGTCCACGAATAAATATCGTTTTCGTTCCCTCTGGTTATTTTCCCGTTGAGGGTAGAAACCATTACCATTATGATTTTCATAGTTCGATTTTACTCACTATGATCCTGAGCTTGCCGAATGGATCATATCATTTCTTTTTAAGCCACTTGACGACTGCATATACGAGCGGTGTTTCGATTACGGACATAAAGCATTTTAAAAGCCAATAAGGAATGATGAGACTGGTCAAAAAGGATACGTTGTCACCAAAAGGCTTATTAAAAGCATAAAAAGCAAGGGTCATAAATATGATGGTATCAAATAGTTCAGAAATAAAATTTGATGCGTTATTGCGAAGCCATAATGCCTTCTTCCCTATTTTTTTGGTAATTTGGTCAAAAATAACAATGTCCATGAAATCCGATAGCGCAAATGCAGTTATACTTGCAATGGCAATACGAATCGATTGACCAAAAATCAAATCGTATGCTTTTTCGGTTTGCATAAATCTTGCTGATGGAGGTAAAGAAATAGCAAAGGCAGAAAACAAGATCAGAAGCACGATGGTTAACAGGCCCGACCGGTAGACGCTTTTTGCCCTCGCCACACCGAATACCTCGATGATGGCATCGTTGATTGAATATATGAAGGGGAGTAGGAAAATAGCGACAGAAGCATTTAATTTGACTGGCCCGATATGCAGAAGAGGGAATGTTTTTATTCCCATAAGTTCTGAAACGATAATAAAAAAGGTATATAAGGATACAAGCAAATCAAATTTGTTGATTGGTAGTGTGGTTAATTTTTGTTCCATGTATACGATAAAAAAACTGATAATGTGTGAGTATTATATCAACGAAAGATATTATTGGGGAGAGTAATTGTTTAAAGGATCAACTCGTGGGTTCATATCATTTTCATTTTAACAAAGAAATGATTAATGTCAATTTAGTTTGTCGGGGCGGCGGGGGTTGAACCCACTACCTCTTGGTCCCGAACCAAGCATTCTACCGTTGAACTACGCCCCGTATGAACTATACCTATTATATCTATTGAAGAGATGAAATACATGAATGTTATTATTTAGGCTGATCTGATGACCTTTATTTTATATAATATGAGATATGGTGACGCTTGAGCGTAACGGGTACAGACTTGATGGTGTTGTTGATTGGGCTCAAAGGTATAAGGACATTATTCATAATGTTCTTGAAGCAGAGAGGAAGACGAAAATCTATCAACTGAAAAAAAGAGGCGAGGATTTTACCCATCTGTTACCCGATAGCCGATGGCTTAGTGAGATGCAGATTTGTACGGCCTTGGTTTATCTTTTAGCTCCCCAAGGATTTGAAGTGTATTCTGGCAGCGTATTGGTATTACCTGATGTTTGGGGGTATGGCGCTGAAATCGGACACCTCTATTTTTATAAACCGGCTACTCAAGATGTAGTTTGTCTTACCCCAGGTCAGTTTATTGAGAAAACAGATCCACTCGTTCCAGGAGAAAGGATACAATTATTGCAACAAAGAGACGTGATGCAAAGACATATTAAACCGATCGGAAAAAACACAGTAGTTTTGTGCGGTAAAAAACGGCAGATACAGGAAACCTTTGGTCTACTATATAGATAATTATTGATATTACTGTTTTCCTGTTGAAGGTCTTACTTCCGCTTGCTCTCTTTTTGCTACCTTTTTGGGAGAGAAAATCGAACGGCGAATTTTTCCCTGCGGGGTAAGTTGGTTTGCTTCCTGCTGTTTTTTTTCCTGTTCCTTTCTCTTTTTTTCCATTTCCTCGTATGATTCTTTTCTCTTCTTCTCCATTTCCTGCTGGCGTTTTTCCATGAGAATTTTTTCCTCACCGCTCTTTACTATCTGGAAAAGATGTTGTCTAAGCGCGTCTGTTTTTGATTTATCTTGATTCTGATATTTCTTATGAAGTTTTTGAAAATCGAGTTTAGTATGATTCTGTTTTGACGACATGCCTTTTTCCAATTGTTCCATGCCTTTATCCCCTTTGTCTGAACCCAAAATCGATTCAGCCATTTTAGTTGGATCAACGATTTGTTTTACTGCCTTTCCCGTCTGTTTTGCAGTTGTTTTTCCCAATTCAGCCAATTGTTCAAAGGTGTCTTCCCAAAAACCGAATTTAGCCATGATTAAAATAAATCATAAAACCTAAAACATGAAATATATTATTTTTTGTCTGTTTTATGCTTCATGCTTTATGTTTCATATCCCTAGCATCGCCTTTCCTTTTGGCGACATTTTTTCCATTGACCAAGGCGGGTCAAATGTCAACTCGACTTTGACATCCTTTTTATCAACGTCAATTTCCTCGAGTTTGCTTTTTATGTCTTCCTCAATTGTTGCAATAAGCGGGCAACCGATGGTTGTCAAGGTCATGGTGATCTTCACTTTCTTGCCTACTTCGACTTTATAAACGAGCCCAAGATCAACAATAGAAATATTGAGTTCCGGATCAAGGACTTCGCCAAGTTTCTCTAACACTTTTTTTCTTGAAATTGCCATTACGATAAGTATAGCAACTGATATAATAAATTAGCGTTATAATTACATACACTATATGTCAACTTTTAAGCTTCGGTTTATTCCTCTCGGGGGCGTGATCGGCGTTACCAAAAACATGTACGTATACGAACTTTATGAAAATGACCTTCTCAAAGATATTCTCATTGTTGATTGCGGTATAGGATTTCCTTTGGAAAAAGAACTGGGCGTAGACTTTGTGATACCGGACATTTCTTATCTTCATGACAAGGTCGATAAGATCCGTGCAGTTATCCTTACTCATGGGCATGAAGATCATATATCTGCCCTTCCCTATCATTTTGAACAGTTAGGTAGACCGCAGGTATATGCGAGCAAACTCACGTCGGTTTTTGTCGAAAACAAATTCAAGGAGTTCGATCAAAAAATCAGGGTAAATCAGGTCCAATATGATAAAGATTATGTGTTCGGTGAATTTAAAGTGAGTTTTATCAAAATGACTCATTCAATTCCTGATACAATGCACGTTCTGATTAAGACTCCTCTTGGAACAATCTATCATGGTCCTGATTTTAAGCTTGATCTTACTCCTCCTTACGGCAGTTCCCCAGATTTTTACGCCATAACAAAAGCGGGTCACGATGGAATACTATGTCTTTTGTCTGATTGTTTGGGAGCCGAGCGTCCTGGATTAACGCTATCCGAAAGTATTGTCGGCCAAACCTTCGAGGATGAGATGCGAAAAACAAGAGGTAAGTTTATCATGACTACGTTTTCGTCAAACATTTCCCGTATCAGACAGTGTGTAGAGTCTGCCATAAAATTCAACAGAAAGATCATATTTCTTGGCCGTTCGATGAGGGAAAACACAAAATTGGCTGCTCAAATCGGCTATCTTCCTATCCCTGAAAACCTTTTTGGCAAAGAAGAGGAAGTGATGAAATTGCCGCCGAACAAAGTTTGTCTTATAGCCGCAGGTTCTCAAGGACAGTATGGTTCTGCGCTTTCAAAATTGGGTACAAAGCAAAACCCGAATGTCCGCATTAAACCCGGAGATAAAATCATCTTTTCATCAGATCCGATTCCCGGAAATGAAAACGAGGTTTATCATGTCATTGAAGATTTAGTCTTGCAGGGAGCAGATGTTGTGTATTCGGATATCGCGGATCAACTGCATTCGTCGGGTCACGGGAATCAGGAAGATCTTAAGTTCCTGATCCGCTTTACCAATCCAAAATATTTTATTCCTATAGGAGGAACCGTCCGGCATCAACGGCAATATCAAAAACTCTCTATGGAACTTGGGTATAAAAAAGAATCAGTTTTCTTGCTTGATGAAGGGGAAACGATATGGTTTACTAAACAGGGAGCTCAGGCGGGTGACTCGGTGGATACAAAGAATATCTATGTGGATGCATACGGTGTTGGTGACGTAGGAAGCATTGTTTTACGGGATAGGAAAACGCTTTCTTCCGAAGGGATAGTGTTTACCTTTCTTGTTACTGATGCGACGGGTAAATTAGTTTCCCGGCCAAAGATGTTATCCCGCGGGTTTGTATTTGAAAAAGGCGAAGAGCGTCTGTATGAAGATGCAATACGATTGGTCGAAAAACAGATGAAACCGAGAGGCGGAGGGGTTTTTGACCCAAGCGCATTAAAAAGAATGATTATCAGCGATTTGGAAGAGTTTTTTTTCAAGGAAAGAGGAAGAAAACCTCTTATCATTGTTGAAGTAATCCAATTATGAATTCGTTGCCGTCCAGTCTCAAAAAAATCGCATTTTTTCTTGAAAGGTTGCCGGGGATTGGTGAAAAAACCGCGAACCGTCTCGCATTTCATTTTTTAAAAATTCCTACAGAAGATCTTCAGGAATTTTCAAAAAGCATACAGGAGCTGAAAACAAAAACAAGACTTTGCCGTGAATGCCTCAATCTCACCGAAAATGAAATATGTTCAATTTGTTCAGACGATAGAAGAAATAAAAGCATCATTACTGTTGTTGAAGACGTATTGGATCTTTTATCCTTTGAAACAGGAGACATATATGAAGGGGTTTATCATATTCTTCATGGAAAAATTGACCCGTTGAATCATATGGGGCCGGAAGATACAAAAATACAAGAATTGCTCTCAAGAATAGAACACCAAAAATCAAAAATCAAAGAAATCATTCTTGCTACGAATCCGGACATGGAAGGAGAGGCAACCGCGATGTATATCCGGAATAAATTATTGGAACTTCAGAAAAAACTAAAACTACACTTCAAGATCACCCGCTTGGGATATGGTCTTCCGATTGGAGCACATCTTGAATACGCGGATTATATGACGCTTAAAAAGTCCATGGAGAATAGAAATGCCTTTTAATCTTTCGTAAATCTTCTGAGTTCGTCTGCAAATAAAGAAGCAATTGAGATTTCATGAAGTTTGTCAAATCGCTGTTCCGGCTTTAATTCAATAGTATTGGTGCTATAAATCTTTTCAAGTTTTGACTCTTGCAGTTTTTTTGGAGCGCTCGTACTGAAATCATGATGGGCAATTGCAGCTACTACTTTTTTTGCCCCGCGTTCAATACACAGATTAACCGCATTGATGAGCGTTCCTCCGGAAGTAAGGATGTCATCAACGATAATGACCGTTTTATTGCTTACATCTCCATAAAGATTCAGCGCTTTAGATTGATGTGGACCGTCCAGATTTCTTTTTTTTTCGATTACGCCTAAAGAAAAATCTTTTGTATCGTGAAAAAATTCGCCAAAATTTCTCGCCCGCTCAACACCTCCTTGATCAGGAGAAACAACTACCGTAGTGCTTGTTGAACTGTCCAGATCTTTTTTTACCTCGTTTGCCAAAAGATAAAGAGCGGAGAGATTTTTAAACGGGATCGAAAATACTCCTTCCGTTGCTTCATCATGGATATCAATCGTATAGATTTTGGAAAATCCAATCGATTCAAAAAAACGGATAATTACATTTGCGGAGACACACTCACCTGGTCTGTGTTGGACGTCTTGCCTTGCATACCCAAAGTATGGAATGAGACCGATCACTTTTTTTGCTTCCTGTCTCCGGAGGGCGTCACAGAAGAAAAAAAATTCCATTAAATGGGTATCGCTTGGATTGGCAATTGGCTGAAGGACATAACAGGTTGAATGTTTAACATCTTCCTGAATGGTGACTTTTATTTCCGAATTACCAAATCGAACTACTTCAGAGTGTGCAATAGGAATTTGAAGGAGTTTTGAAATTTCCTTACTGAGAGTTGGATGTGCTGAACCGCTAAAAAGTTTGAACATAATGGAATATGAAACATGAAACTTGAAACATGAAGCAACATCATATTTATTTATGTTTTATGCTTCATGCTTTATGTTTTATCCTCCTTGTTGTCCTTGTTGTTGGCTTGAAATTTCAATTAATTTTTTTGCCGCGAGTTCCTGGGTTTTCTTGATTGCTTCGTTTATGGCGTCAGCGATCCGATTTTCTATTACTCCATCGACTTCGATAGTTGAAATCACTTGATCTCCCCGTACTACAACGCGAACACCATTTTTTTCCACTACCACTTCCTCCTGTTGGAGCGCTGCTTGCATTTGTTGTGCTTGCTGCTGCAATTTTTGTAAGTCTCCGAGGCCTGATAAGGGGTTAAACATAAGATAAATTTTTAATTTCTAATTGGTCTAATTAACCTAAATAATATTTTAATTTCCAAATTGGGATTTATTTAGAAATTAGAGTACTTAGATCAATTAGGTTAATTTACTATTTCTTTCTTTGATTATAGAATTCCATTAGTGCAATCTCAAGTGGTAATGATTCAATGGGAGTTACACGCAATAATTGATACGCTTCCATAAGAAGTTTAATTAAAAGTGTGATTTCTGATGACGAAAGCGTTGTTTCGATTTTTTCCTCGGTAAACACTCCTTTTTTTGAAAGAAGCAGTTCGCGTAACTGGTCAAGCAAGTCTTCAATAAGGCTTTTGAAATTTCCATTACTTTCATTGAATTCCTCAACCCATTGAAGGCATTGTTTTGCGTCATGTGATTCCAAAATTTCAAGGATGTTTCCTTTTCCAAGAATGCCAAGAAATTTCTCAACATTTTCCTTATCGTTGATTTTCTGAAGCATGATTTCTTCAAGAATTTTTGCAGCATCCCGAAAGGAATTTTCAGCGTGTGTAGCGATAAGGTTAAGTATTGGTCGTTCATACTCTTTCTTTTCTTCTTTAAGAATCCGTTTAAGCATTTGAATAATATCTTCCTTTTTTGCCCTTCCAAAATTCACCTTCACGCAACGGGAAATAATCGTTTTTGGAACTTTTTCGAGATTTGTTGTGGCGAGAATAAAAATTACTGATTCGGGAGGTTCCTCAAGAGTTTTCAAAAGTGCGTTAAATCCGTCTGGGGTTATCATATGTGCCTCATCTATGATAAAAACTCTGTATTTCCCAACCATGGGAAAAAATGCAGTTTCCCTAATAAAATTTTTTACTTCTTCAATTCCTCGGTTTGAAGCTGCATCAAGCTCTAAAACATCGGTAAAAGAACCGTTTGTGATGCTCACGCAGTTTCTGCACTCATTGCATGGCTCGATACTTTTAGATGTCTTACCGTATTTATTGCGGAGACAGTTGATGGCTTTTGCGAAAATGCGGGCCGCAGACGTTTTACCTGTCCCTTTTTGACCGACAAAAAGAAGCGCGTGTGGCAAATCGTCGGATTCAAGAATTTTCAATAAAAGTTCTTTTACGCGACTGTTGTCAATTTCTTCGATTGTTTTAGGACGGTATTTTAAATAAAACATTATCGTAATAAATTATCAATGCCGTGCTTGATGAGAAATACCAATATGTCATCGACTTTTTTTGAACGTTCTGCAGAAAGAAGAATTGCAAGCGGGTAACAAATAATTACCTCTCCGAGCATTTTTCCGTCTTCTGTTTTTTCATTTTTATAGGGAAAAGAAAGGACAGGTAGTGCTTGGTCTTCATGTTTGTATTTTGCGGTAATCATCTTCATTTTATTTTTGCCCACAAAAACAACGTTAAGTACATATTCATTTCCCAATCCTTTTTCAGAGAGATAACTGTTTACTAATTGCCTTATTTTTTTTCGGTCAATCGTGTATCGGGACGAAATAATGACGTTAATCATAACTCTTTCTTAGTCTAATTTTTCGAATAGGCTTACGAATTTGACCAATTCCTCCTCTTTTGCGCATTTTAATTTTTTCTTGCCTCAAAAGTGAAGGTTTCTTATAAAATTGTTTTTTTCTTACATCGTCAACAATGTTTTCTTCAATAAATGTCTTGGTAAATTTTCGGAATATCGCGTCTTTTGTTTCACCTTTGCGCTTTGTGATGATAACCATATGTATGACCTCCCTTCGGGATGATTAATAATAAAAAATAGGCAATCTATTCTATTATAGTTTCTTAATGATTTCAATGAGTTTTTGGAGGGAAAGTGATGTTGGGACAAAATGGGGATTTTTTGAGGAGGAATTTAAAAGCATATTTTTGGAAACGTGAAGAAACCATGTTCCTTTTTTATCGTGTTTTTTTATTTCCTTATGAAGAGGAGTAAGATCAAGTGCTTTATCTGGAAGCGTTTTGATCCGTGCGTTTCCCCTATCAGGATCCTTTTTCACTACCAGTTTGAAACCGGATTTGAGTGCAAGTTTAATCGCTTCCTCGTTTTTTGATTCCAATGCAAGTGATTTTCCCCAATGCGAATGAAATACGAATCCTGCTTTAATTGCTTCTTCTGCCCTTACTTTGTTTTTGAGTATCTGTAATACCGCATCCAAAAGGATGCACCCCACCTCCGTAATTTTTTTGTCGTCATGAAGTGGTGCTTTTAAACCCTCGATGATTTGGGAAAGCAGAAAATCATATCTGTCTGATGCAGCTTCTGGATAATACACTTCACCGAAGTGGTCGGATTCGTTCACAATAGTTACAAGTTTATGTAACGGTGTTTGTAGTTTTGATTGAAGATGTCCTTCTTTGACAAGATGATCAAAGACTCTTTTTGTCGCTGACGTATATTCATTTGTTTGGTGATGATCGAATCTGCCAAGACCCGTATCGACATGAATGACGGATGGTTTTTCGTCCGGAGGGATATTGTCAAGGGTAGAACCCGCGGGCACAAATGTAAGCTCTGCCTCTTCCCATCCAGGCAAAAAACGTTTAATAAGCCAGCAAGCGGTAATGGCATCAATGTCAACCGATTGATGAGTAACGAGTATATTCATAGGGGTTATTTTATTTTTGAGATTGCTTCTTCAAACGAGAGTAAAACAGTATTCTTTTCAGATCGCCGTTTGAATTCGATTTTGTCGCCGGATCGTTTTGAAACAACGAGGCGTATAGGTATTCCGACTAAATCCGCGTCAGAAAATTTTTCTCCAGGTGAAACTCCGGGACGGTCATCAAACAAAACTTCTATTTTTTCTTTTTTTAATTTTTCATACAAATGATAAGCCGTTGATTTTATTGATTCATCCTGAAGATCAAGTCCCACAAGGTGCACCTGAAAAGGAGAAACAACAGCCGGCCAGACGATTCCCTTATCGTCGTGGAATTTTTCGACAAGAACTCCCATGATACGGCTCGAACCTATACCATAGCATCCCATATATACAGGTTTCCGGTTTCCTTTCTCATCGATGTAGCGATATCCAAACGCTTCAGAAAATTTAGTATAGAGGGGAAAAATATTTCCGACCTCCGCAGCTTTAAAAACTTCATATTTTTCTCCATCTTCAGGAGAATAGTCTCCCTCTTTTGCCATTTTGATGTCATAAAATTCGCTAGGTACAGGAATATCTCGGCCAAAATTAATATTAATAGAGTGGTAATGCGTTTTATTTGCCCCGCACTCAAAATTTTTTCTTCCCTTCATCGATTCGTCCATATAGATCATTATTTCCTTAGGAAGGTTTAATATACCTGCGTAACCGACTTCTGCTCCCGTTACTTTCTTGACGGTTTGTGCTGAAGCAAGAACAAGCGTTTTACTTTTTGAAATTTTTTTTAATTTGTATTCGCTTACATCGTATCCTCCACGGACAGCAGCCGCAATCACTTCGCCTCTTTCATTTTCGAACAAAAGAGTCTTCGTCGTTTTTGAAACCGGAATTTTAAGATATTCAGCAAGTTCTTCTACTCCAATAATTCCTTTTCCAAGAACATCCTCCCTCGGTTTTATTGGTTCCTTTTCGTCACTTATTTCCGGAGCCTTGCTTGGGGCAACCTCTTTGTTGTAATGAATATGTGCTTTTTGGGCATAGAAGATGATGTCTTCGCCGGTATCACAACGCGTCTGGAACTCATGAGAGTAATCGTCGGTAAAATCCCCACCTGATGCGAGGACGAGAAATGTATCTTTGCCTAATC
>Ga0334722_10001226_pt1 | contig 33154 bp, 44 predicted proteins | sample C3_bottom_MG_FD_207210 | JGI IMG/M metagenome (GOLD analysis project Ga0334722, IMG submission 207210) | Sediment microbial communities from Yellowstone Lake, YNP, Wyoming, USA - C3_bottom | ecosystem: Environmental > Aquatic > Freshwater > Lake > Sediment | place: USA: Wyoming | collected... | reverse complement strand
TTACCCAATACAATTTGGCATCATTATTTTTAGATTTTTATTGATTGTTGGAACTCTGTATGATCTTTATTATCTGTTAAAATATGCCCGACAATATAATGTGTTTGGGCTCAGAGGCATAATACCTCGATTCTACTAGAATTTAGCGATGAAACTTAGGAAGTTTTAAAAGTTTGAAATTAACAGTATGAACCAATAATATGGCAAATTTTGAATATGTGAACGAGTTCCCTAATCATTCTGAGTTCTATAGAGATTTTCATTTGCTCAAAGATGCAGTCGTTTGTGCAATTCTTCAGGACATGGGAATTAGTTTTGAAGATAGAACCCCTCGCGGCACGTTAGTAAATAAAACTGAGTTTGAGTATGAATTTGAGCGCGATGGTTGGGACGTCGTGATTACTATAACTAAAAGCACGGATGATGATTTGGCCCCGTTCAAAATATTCGTCGAATACAAATCTAGTATTAAGGAATGGGGAAAACAAGTTGACCAGTTTATGCGACAAATTAAGAAAAGAGGCGAAGAACGTCCAATTTTGTTATCATTTGATGAGCGATTTGCAGAGTTTAATCAAGCATTGTGGGATGCAAAAATTCGATTAGTGGTTCTCCCGTTTGACCAGCTGAGAAAGTTAAATACACATAAGAAATAATAGTTTTACGTAAAGAATATTCTGAGTAATCACGCCAGTGCTTCGTACAGTCGGCGGAAGCGCGGTTTCGTAGTGAGCTGCTGCAATGCCTTGTGCTCGATCTGGCGGACGCGTTCGCGGGTGAGATTGAGGCGTTTGCCGACGGAATCGAGATTTTCTTGCGGGACGCCGATGCCGAAGCGGTGGCGGATGACGTCGTATTCGCGCGGCGTGAGCTCTGCCGTCAGCGCGTCTTGCAGCGCCGTGCTGAGCTCGTTTTGGTGTGAATCAGTATCGCCCGACTGCGCCGCGAGATTCGTCTCCAGCTCGTTGAGCGAGCACGGCTGGGTGCGTTCGTGCGCGGCGCGGCATTCCGCGATGCGCTCGGGCGTGAAGCTGGTCTTGGAGTAATCCTTCGGCCAGGAATGGACGAGCTTTGCGGCGATGTACTCATTGGACGGCTCGTCGCCGGTCTTCTGTTCGTGCTCGTGAATGATGGAATGAATGCGATTACGCATGGTTATTTGGTAGGCGGGCAGGCGAACGGTGTAGCTGTCCGGAAGGCTATTTTGGATGGCGTGGCTGATGGCTTTGCCTGCGAACGAGCACACGCGGAAGCCTTTGTCAGGATTATATTCGTCGACGGCCTTGACCAGCCCGCCGATGCCTGCGAAAATGACGTCTTCGAGATTGCCGTTCGTGCCGAAGTGCTTCGCGATGCTCCAGACCAGCCTGAGATTGGACGTGATGAGCTTGTCGCGCGCGTCTTGGTCGCCGAGCCTCATGCGATAGGCGAGCGCGCGTTCGTCCTCGCGCGTCAAGGGCGAGTCCTTGCACAGCTTACGCAGTTCCTCATAATGGTCTTCACTCATAGGGGTATCTAGTGAATAGGTCCTTAAAAAGGAACCGACATATTTAGAACTTCATTTCCATCAGGCGCTTGACGCGTTCCTGCGTGGGCGGGTGCGTCGAAAACAGCGAGACGAGTCCGTTGCCGCTGAACGGATTGACGATAAAGAGCGAGCTGGTTGCCGGGCTGCCGTGGCGCAAGGGCTGCGCTTTGTTGCCGCGCTCGAGTTTGTTGAGCGCATTCGCGAGCGGAAGTCCGTCGTTGATGGTCTTTGCACCGGTTTCGTCGGCCAAATACTCGCGCGAGCGGGAAATGGCGAGCTGCAAGAGCAATGCGGCGATCGGCGCAAATATAACAAGCGCGAGCAAAGCGAAAATGTTCGCTCCGTTGTTGTCGCGGTCGCGCGAGCCGCCGAACAGCGCAGCATACCGCGCCATCGTAGCAAGATAGGAAATAACTGCCGCAAGCGTAGCGGCGATGGTCGTGACGAGCATGTCGCGGTTCTTGACGTGCGACAATTCGTGCGCGAGCACGCCTTTCAGTTCTTTGTCCGAAAGCAGCTGCAAAATGCCTTCGGTGCATGCGACGACCGCCTTTTTCGGCGACGGTCCGGTGGCGAAAGCGTTCGGCGTCATCGTCGGAACGATGTAGAGCTTGGGCTCCGGAAGGCCGATCTGCTTCGCGAGCTCCTTGATCATCTTGTGCAGTTGGGGATATTCTGATTTTGTCGCGGGCCGCGCGCGGTACATCGCGAGGACGAGCTTGTGCGAGAAGAAATACATCCCGAAATTCATCAGCACGGCAAGGACAAGCGCGATCGTAAGTCCTGACTTGCCGCCGATGAGCCCGCCGATGGCGAGCACGAGTCCGGACAGCGCGCCGAGCAGCAAGACTGTTTTAATTTGATTCCACATGAGAAGAATAAACTGCACGCTGGCTTAAAAACATTATGAACGAGCGCGTTCGGCGTAGCGGAACAACCCTTCAATCTGCCGCAACTCGGTCTCTTTGAATAAGAAATGCCTGAATCTATCATCAATCTTGACGCCATGCTTTTGCAAATCAGTTCTGAGTCGCGTGTAAATCTTCTTGCCTTCTTCATCAAGGTCGGTGAGAATAAGACATCTATCAGTCTCAAGCGCGACGTGCTCCACGACTTTGTACAGCGGCTTGCCTTTCAAAGTGATAATGTTCTCCAATCCGATTTTCAGAAGTGAGGCTTTGTCTTTCGGCCCTTCAACAACGATAAAAGGCTGTTCTTCGACGAGAAGCGCGAGCCACTGGTCAAGTTCGTCCATTGACACAAACTATATATAGAAAGCTCTTAAGGATTGCGTTAGGGGGATTGGATTGATTCATCTCAGTACACTGCTGAAGCACTACAAGCGCCGCGACGTTCAGGAAGAAATCGTTTTTGCCGCGGAAAGCAAGGAAATCGCGGTCAAGTACGGCGACAAGGGCTTTGGCAAGCGTCCGGATGTCTTGAACCACCCGAAGGACGTTCTCGAGTTCGCAAAAAACGGCGCGACCAGCTTCCACTGTTCGGAAGAATTGTGGAATAACCCGCTCCAGATCGACACGAGCATGAAGCGGACCGAGCTCGACGAGATCAGGAAGGGCTGGGACTTGGTGTTGGACATCGACTGCCCGTGGCTCGACTATTCGGGATTGGCAGGCGATTTGCTCATTCACGCATTGAAATATCACGGCATCGAGCATATGGGCGTGAAGTTCTCGGGAAATCACGGTTTTCACATCGCGGTTCCGTTCGAAGCGCTGCCGGAACGCGTGCAGGGCGCGGAAACAAGACTCTTATTCCCGGATGGTCCCAGGAAAATCGCGATGTACCTGCAGGAGATGATCCGCCCGCATTTGGCGTCGAGAATGCTCGAGCGCGAGACGATTTCGCAGATCCTGACCAAGACGAAAAAGCCCAAGGCAGAGCTGGAAAAGGACGGCCAGTTTGACCCGTTTGCGCTGTTGACCATCGACACCGTGCTTATTTCCAGCAGACACCTCTACCGCATGCCGTACTCGTTCAATGAAAAGTCAGGATTGGTCTCGATCCCCGTCGACCCGAAGAAAATCCTGGAGTTCGACAAGGCGACTGCAGCGGCAGAGCGCGTTGTCGTCGATACGGAATTCTTGCCGAGAAAGAAGGCAAGCCCGGGAGAAGCGAGCAAATTGTTGGTCCAAGCGTTCGACTATCACCCGCCGCAGTCGATGAAGGACGAAAAGAAATACTCATTGAGGACAAAAGAGGACTTCGCAATCCCGTTAGCAGCCGTGCCGGAGCAGTATTTCCCGCCGTGCATCCAGAACATCAGCAAGGGCTTGCTCGACGGCAAGAAGCGCGCGATGTTTGTCCTCGTCAATTTCCTGTCGAGCCTGGGCTGGAACTACGAACAAATAGAAAAATACCTGATGGACTGGAACAAGCGCAATCCCGAGCCGTTGAGAGACAATCTTATTCTCGGTCACGTCAGATATCACCAGCAGCAGAAGAAGCAGGCATTGCCGCCGAACTGCTCGAACAAGGGATACATGGTCGGAATGGGCGTGTGCAAGCCTGATTCCTTCTGCGGAGCGGCCATGCCGCCGGGCGCGCAGGACTTTGCGCCCAGAATCAAGAACCCGGTGAACTACGGATTGAAGAAGCAAAGGTTAGCCAATATAACAGCAGAGCAGAATAAACCGAAGAATGTTAAACAGACTAACAAACCTGCTCCCGAGAGCAAACCTGCAGAATCACCCCCTGATGTTAAATAGGTTAACACCTTCTCGCATCGTCGACAGCAATCTTTATAAACACCCCCTGAATTTCGGAAAGTATCTGACTTAGCCTGAAAAGGAGTTTCAGTACAGTGTCAGTAGAGTGGGACAACTGATATTCTGAAAGAAACTCCGCAAGAGGCACTTGGGTCGGTCATGTGCGGTAAGATTATCGCACACACATACAAAAACAAAAGACACAACGCTCTATGCCACGCGTACGCCAACCACGTCGAGGAACAATGCAGTTCTGGCCCCGCCAGAAAGCCAGCTCCAGCCATGCGCGCATCCGCACGTGGAACCGCGGCAAGGACGCAAAGCCGTTGGGTTTCGCGGGCTATAAGGTCGGCATGACCCACCTCATCATCACCGATAACCGTTCGACATCGCCCACCAAGGGCGACTCCATCGCGATGCCGGTGACCGTGGTGGAGTGTCCTCCGATGAAAGTCGCCGGCGTGCGCTGCTATCACTTGCGCAACCACAAGCCCGTTCTCGCCACCCAAGTCTGGGCCGACAAGCTCGACAAGGACCTTTCCCGCGCGCTCGCTCTTCCTCAGCAATCCAAAACCAAAATCGATTCTTTGAAACCCGAATTGTTCTGCGAATTCCGTTTGTTCATCCACACGCAACCGCGTCTTGCCCGACTGAAGAAAACTCCCGAAGTTTTCGAGATCGGCATCGGCGGCAATCCCGCTCAGCAGCTTGAATACGCGAAGACCGTCATCGGCAAGGACATCAAGATCACCGACGTGTTCGCGCAGGGCCAGCAGGTGGACAGCCACTCGGTCAGCACGGGCAAGGGTCTCCAAGGACCCGTCAAGCGTTTCGGCGTTTCGATCCGTTCGCACAAGTCGGAAAAGACCAAGCGTGGTCCCGGAGCGCTCGGACCGTGGCACGGAAACTTCAACTGGCCGGTCGCGCACGCGGGACAGATGGGTTACCACCAGCGCACCGAGTATAACAAGCAGATTATCCAGGTCGGCGAAGACCCTGCAAAAATCAATCCCGCGGGCGGATTTATGCACTATGGAAATGTCGTTTCTCCCTATCTTTTGATCAAGGGCTCGCTTCCGGGCCCGGCAAAGAGGCTCATCAAACTCACGACCCCGTTGAGGGCGAACAAGAACTTCAGCAAGGAGGCGCCGGCTATCACGCACACAAGCTTGGCTTCGAAGCAATAAAATGGAAGTCTCAATCAAATCTCCGGCAAACGTGGACGAGGGCAAGAAGAAATTGCCCGCGCAGTTCTCCGAGCCGGTGCGCGCAGACATCATCAAGCGCGCCGTCGAGGCTATCTGGAGCCACGAGCGCCAGCCGTACTCGTCTGACCCGCGCGCAGGAAAGAAGGCCAGTGCCAAGCTGTCCCGTCGCCGTCGCGACTACCGCGGTGGTTACGGTCACGGTATCTCGCGTGTTCCCCGCAAAATCCTCAGCCGCAACGGCACCAACATGATGTGGGTCGGAGCGTTCGCGCCCGGCACCGTCAAGGGACGCAGAGCGCACCCGCCCGTCGCGAGCAAGGACTGGATCCAGAAAATCAACGACAAGGAACGCCGCATGGCAATCCGCAGCGCGATCGCCGCAACCGTCGACAAGGTGCTCGTCGCCCAGCACGGCCACGCGCTTCCCGTCAACTACCCGTTCATCATCAGCAACGCGTTTGAAACGCTTGACAAGACGCAGTCCGTCGGCGACGCCTTGGCAAAGCTCGGATTCGAGCAGGAATTGCTCCGTTCGAGCCGCAAGAAGATCCGCTCCGGTAAGGGAAAATCCCGTGGTCGACGCTATCGCACCGCGACCGGCCCGCTCATCGTCGTCGCAGGCGACTGCAAGCTGCTCCGCGCGGCAAAGAACCTCGCCGGTGTCGACGTCCTTCCTGTCGCTCGCCTGAACGCGAAAGTGCTCGCGCCCGGCGCAGTGCCCGGCCGCCTCACCCTTTTCACGGCAAGCGCCATTGACAAAATGACCAAGGAGAACCTGTTCCAATGAAGCCTTCGCGCATGAAGAAGCAGAAGCGCGCCAATGCCAAGAAGCCTACCGCGAAGGAGCTGATGCACGCGAGCCAGCCGCGCAAGGTCTTCACCAGCATGACCAAGCGCAAGCCGTTGATGGTGAGCACCGCAGTGGTCAAGCATCCTGTTTCCAGCGAAAAGGCGATCCGCCTGATGGAGTCGGAGAACAAGCTCGTGTTTGTCGTCGATATCAAGGCGGACAAGGCGAGCATCAAGCACGCGATTGAGGATTTGTTCAAGGTCAAAGTCGCGCGAGTCAACACGCACATTATCAACGGCGAGAAGCGCGCGTACGTGCGCTTCGCCGCGGAGAACCCCGCGATTGACATCGCGACGAATTTGGGACTGATGTAACATGGGAAAATCACTCATCCAACAGGCACGTGGTAAGGGCGGACCGGTCTACCGTTCGCTCAGCTTCCGCTTCAAGGGAGACGCGAAGATGCCGCAGACAAGCGAGAAGCCCATCGAGGGCGTCATCGTTGACTTCGTGCACTGCGCGGGCCACACCACGCCGATGGCGGAAATCCGCTACGGCAACGGAGAAACCTGCCTGCTGCTCGCTCCCGAAGGCGTCAAGGTCGGCGACAAGATCACGATGGGCGCGGGCGCGGCAGTCGAGCCGGGCAACGTGCTCTCGCTCAAGGACGTTCCGGAAGGAACGCCCATCTATAATGTCGAGCTCCGACCCGGAGACGGCGGACGATTCTGCCGCAGTTCGGGCGTGTACGCCCGTGTCGTCGCGAAGACCGAAAACCATGTCACTATCCTGCTCCCGAGCAAGAAGCTCAAGGAAATCCCCGCAACCTGCCGCGCCATGATCGGCATCGCCGCAGGCGGCGGACGCACCGAGATGCCGTTCCTCAAGGCCGGAGCCCGGCACCACAAGGCAAGGGCGCGCAACAAGCGTTACCCGCGCCAGAGCGCAGCGGCGCAGAACGCGGCAGACCACCCGTTCGGAAACAAGCGCACCAGCCGCAAGGCGAAGCAGCGCCCGGTTGGTCACTTCGCGCCGCCCGGACGCAAGGTTGGAAAGATGTGGCCGCGGCAGACCGGAAGGAAGAAGTGATGAACTATGGCTAAAGAATTCATGTTCCGCGGAAAGAAGCTGGACGAGATCAAGCAGATGACCGTTCAGGACTTCATGCTGCTGGTCCCCTCGCGCGAGCGCCGCAAGATCAAGCGCGGCTTCACCGAGCAGGAAAAGATTTTCCTGGAAAACCTGCGCGCAGGCGAGAAGGACCCGAAGACGCAGTGCCGCGACATGATCATCCTGCCCGAAATGCTCGGCAGGCTCATCAAAGTCTACAATGGCAAGGAGTTCATGCCCGTCGCGATCGAGCCCGAGATGCTCGGCCACCGCCTCGGCGAGTTCGCGCAGACCCGCAGAAAGGTCGCGCACTCCGCGCCCGGAATCGGAGCAACGCGCTCGTCCGCGTCGCTCAGCGTGAGATAAACCATGACAACGTACGGCTACACCACGGTGGCAGGGGCCAATGAGGCCAAGGCAGTCGGCGTAGGCATGCCTGTCTCGTACAAGCAGTCGTATGAAGTCACCAAGTTCATCCGCGGCAAGCCCGTGCAGCTCGCGAAGAAGATGCTCGAGGACGTCATCGCGATGAAGCGCCCGGTTCCCATGACGAGGTTCCACGGCGACACCGGCCACAAGCACGGCATGGCTGCGGGACGCTTCCCGGTCAGCACGTGCGAGTACATCCTCCGCCTGCTCAAGAGCGCGGAATCCAATGCGCAGTTCAAGGGCCTCAGCACGGCAAACCTCATCATCAAGCGCATGGCCGCCCAGAAGGGACCGACCAGCTGGCGCTACGGAAGGCACAAGCGCCGCCAGGCGAAGTGCGCGCACGTCGAAATCGTGCTTGCCGAAGTCAAGGACCTGAACGTGAAGAAGGAGCGCAAGGTCAAGACCGCGGCCGAACGCAAGGCAGCGCCCGCAAAGGCAGCAGCAGCACCCGTTCAGACGCCTGCAAAGACGCAGGTTCAAAAGCAGCCAGTCAAGAAAGAGGGTGTCAACAAATGATCGAACGCAAATTCATCGCGGAGAAGTTCAAGGAATTCCAGATTCAGCAGTATATCGACCAGACCTTGAAGAACGTGGGCCACAGCTCGACCAAGCTCGTGCGCACTCCGCTCGGCGAGAAGATCATCATCGCCGCTTCGCGTCCCGGCCTCGTCGTCGGAAAGAAGGGCGAGAACATCAAGAAGCTCACCAACACACTCAAAAGAAAATTCAACTTGGAGAACCCGCAGATCGAGATTGCGGAAGTTCCCGAGCCCAACCTGGACGCGCAGATCGTCGCCGAACGCATTGCATCGACCATCGAGCGCTTCGGCATCCAGAAGTTCAAGGCCATTGCGCACAAGACCATGACGGACGTCATGAACGCGGGCGCATTGGGCATCGAAATCAGGATCTCGGGCAAAGTGCCCAGCGCGCGCGCAAAGTCGTGGCGTTTTTACAACGGCTACCTGAAGAAATGCGGCAACGTCGCATTGACCCAGGTCAAGCGCGCCAAGACGTTCGCGACGCTCCGCGCAGGAACCATCGGCGTCAAGGTCGCGATCATGCCGCCCGACGTCAAGCTGCCCGACGATATCGAAGTGCGCAAGGAAATGCCCGTGCAGGCTCCCGAGCAGGAAGCTCCTGCCAAGAAGGCACGCGCGCGCCGCAGCGCGAAGAAGCCCGAAGCAGCGGCGCCGGCAGAAGCCGCTCCCGCGCCTGAGAAAGCCGAGGAATCCAAATGAAATTCAAGGAACTGAAGGCATTGCCCGCGGCCGAGTTGCGCGAGAAGTCCCTGGAGCTCTACAAGGAGCTCATCAAGGATAACGCGCAGGTCGCCATCGGCACGGCTCCGAAGAATCCGCGCAAGCTCAGGCTTGCGAAGAAGACCATCGCGAAGATCGCAATGATCCTCGCGATGCCGAAGACCGCACCCGCGGCACAGCCTGCGCAAGCGAAGCCCAAGGCAACGCCCGCAGCCAAACCGAAATCGGAGGCCTCCAAGAAATGAGTGTCTGCGTGCGGTGTGGCTTGCCGCAAGAGCTGTGCGTGTGCGAAAGCATCGCGAAGGAGACCCAGAAAGTCACCATCGAGATCGTGCAAAAGAAGTTCGGCAAGAAGTACACAATCATCACCGGCATCAGCGACATCGACTTGGACCAATTGGCCAAGCAGCTGAAGGCGAAACTCGCCTGCGGCGGTACGGTCAAGGAGGGCCGCATCGAATTGCAGGGAGGCGGCGGAGATACCAAAGCCGCGGAGCGCGACCACAAGCACAAGGTGCGCGACCTGCTCGTCACGGCCGGATTCGCAATCGAGACCATCGCAATACGGTAAGAGGAAAACCAAAATGGCAGAAACCTGCAAGGACCAACATTGCCCGTCGCACGGCAGCGTGAAAACGCACGGCCGCGCGTTCACCGCTACGGTCCTCGCCGCCCGCGCGCAGCGCACGGTCGTCGTCGAATGGGAGCGCAAGTATCACGTTCCGAAGTTCGAGCGTTATGAAAGACGCCGCACGACCTTGAGCGCGCACAATCCCGACTGCATCAACGCGAAGCCGGGCGACATCGTCCGCATCATGGAATGCAGGCCCATCAGCAAGACCAAGCACTTCACCATCATCGAGAAGCTCGGCACCGAACGCCTCTTCGCGGAGCGCGCGGCGCTCATGCAGGAAGCGAAAGTGAAGAAGGCCGCAGCAGCCGAAGCGCGCAAGACGGAAAAAACGGAGGCAGCACAATGAAGGACGTCAAAGCGCATGCAGGAAGGCCGTTGCCGCACACCGCCCGTTTGGTCGCGTGCGACAATTCGGGTGCCAAAATGCTCAGGATCATCGCCGTGAAAGGATTCAAGGGACGCACCGGACGCATGGAAGCTGCCGGAGTCGGTGACGTCATCTTTTGCTCGGTCGTCGAGGGCAAGCCCGACATGCGCAAGCAGGTCGTGCAGGCGGTCGTCGTGCGCCAGAAGAAGGAAATCCGCCGCCGCGACGGCACGCGCGTCAAGTTCGAGGACAATGCCGCGGCCGTCCTGAAGGACGAGTTCGGCAACCCGAAAGGAACGATGATCAAGGGCCCCGTGGCGAAGGAAGTCGCCGAACGCTGGCCCGCAGTTGCAAAATTATCGACGATGATTGTGTGAAACAATGACTGACTGGAACCGAAGCTGGGCAAGGAGCGTTCAACCGCGCAAGCAGCACGCGTACGTACGCAACGCGCCGGTTCACGCATTGGGCGACTTTATCGCGGGCCACCTGTCCAAGGAGCTGCGCGCGAAGCACAAGCGCCGCTCGCTCCGCATCCGCGTCGGAGACAAGGTCAAGGTCATGCGCGGCACGTACAAGAACAAGTCCGGCAAGGTCGAGCGCGTCAACGTCAAGGCGCAGAAGATCTACATCACGGGCGTCGAAGTCACCAAGCGCGACGGCAGCAAGGCGATGTATCCCGTGCACCCGTCCAATATCCTGATCCAAGAGCTCGACATGAGCGACAAGAGACGACTCACCATTGAGGCAAAGAAACAATGAGCAGACACCTGAAGCGCCTGAACGCGCCCAAATCCTGGACAATCCTGAGAAAGACCACGAAGTACATCGCAAAGCCCATGCCCGGCGCGCACACGCTCGCCGAAAGCATGCCGGTTTCGCTCGTGCTCAAGCAGCTCGGCCACGCGCAGACCACGGCCGAGGCGAAGAAGATCCTGTACGGGCACCAGGTGCTCATTGACGGCAAGCGCGTCCGCGACCCCAAGTCGCCGGTCGGCATCCTGGACAGCATCGCGCTTCCCGCGTCGGGCGAGTACTACCGCGTCGTCTTCGACGCCAAGGCGAGATTGCAGCTCATCGCGATTCCGAAGGCGGAAGCGAACACCAAGCTCAGCAAGGTCGTCAACAAGACGACCGTGCCCGGCGGAAAAATCCAGCTCAACATGAACGACGGACGCAACCTGCTCGCGGACAAAAAGTCCGCGAACACGGGCGACACGCTCGTGCTCCAGGTTCCGGAGCAGAAAATCGTGCAGCACCTCGCGCTCGAGAAGGGCGCGCTGATCTACCTGCTCGGCGGAAAGCACGTCGGAACGCTCGGCACCCTCGACAAGGTCGAAGGCCACGAAATCATGCTGACGGCAAACGGCCAGTCCATCACGACGGCCAAGAAATACGCACTCGTTGCGGGAAAGGAGAAGCCGGCGATCACGCTGGTGAAGAAGTAACATGGACAATGTCATGCGGCAGCCGCGGATAGAGAAGATCACCCTGAACATCGGTGCGGGGAACGATCAGAAGAAGCTCGAGAAAGGTGTCTCGCTCATCAAGGCAATCACCGGCATCGACCCGGTCAAGACCGTCACGCAGAAGCGCATCCCGAACTGGGGCTTGAGACCCGGCCTCCCGATCGGCTGCAAGCTCACGCTCCGCAAGGCCGCCGCGATCGACCTGCTCAAGCGCCTGCTCGTCGCGAAGGAGCACAAGCTCAAGCCGCAGCAGTTTGACGCGGGCGGCAACATCAGCTTCGGCATTCCCGAATACATCGAAATCCCGGGCGTCGCGTACGACCCGACCATCGGCATCATGGGACTCGAGGTCTGCGTCACCTTGGAGCGCCCCGGCTACCGCATCAAGCGCCGCCGCATCCGCCAGAAGAAGGTTCCGGCGAGCCACGCGGTCACGAAGCAGGACGCGATGACGTTCATGCAGAAGAACTTCAATGTCAAGGTTGGTGAAGTGGAATGACGATCAAAGACTGGCGCAAGGCGTTCAAGCAATTGAAGGCCAAGCCCATCATCCTGAAGAAGTACATGAAGCACAACGCGCCGAAGAAGCGCAACACGGGAATGACCGTGTCGTCGCGCTGCGACAACTGCGGCCGTTTCGGCGCGCACATCGGCAAGTACGGCATGTCGCTGTGCAGGCACTGCTTCCGCGAAATCGCAGTCAAGATCGGATTCAAGAAATACACCTGAGGAAAGCAAAATGTTGAACGACCCGCTCGCAAACGCATTGTCCGGCATCCTGAACTACGACAAAGTCGGCAAGAAGGAGTACTTGGTGCACCCCGCGTCGAAAGTCATCATGCGCGTGCTCACCATCATGAACGAGCAGGGCTATATCGGCTCCGCGGATGTCGTCACGGACGCGCGCGGCGGCGTGCTCAAGATCCACCTGCTCGGCAACCTCAACAAGTGCGGCGTCATCAAGCCGCGATTCGCGATCACCATGGACGAATATGAGAAGTTCGAGAAGCGCTTCCTGCCCGCCAAGGGCGTGGGCGTGCTCATCGTGTCCACCATCAAGGGAATCATGACGCACGAGGAAGCCAAGGGCAAAACATTGGGAGGCAGGCTCATCGCCTACTGCTACTAAAATGAAAATCAATTACGACGAAGTGCTTGACGTGCCGCAGGGCGTGACGGTCACCATCGACAGTGGAAACTTCACCATCAAGGGTCCGAAGGGCGAAGTCAAGCGCCGCATGATCGCGCGCGGCGTCGACACCAAGGTCGAGGGCCAGAAGGTCACGTTCACGGCGAAGAAGGCGAGCAAGAACGAGAAGAAGATGCTCTTCACGATGTTCGCGCACCTGAAAAACATGATCCGCGGCGTGCAGCAGCCGTGGGTGTACAAGCTCAAAATTTGCTCGGGCCACTTCCCGATGACCGTCACGGTCACCGGCCAGATGCTGTCCATCAAGAACTTCCTGGGCGAGAAAGTGCCGCGCACGTGCTCGTTCAAGCAGGGCGTCGAGGTCAAGGTCGCGGGCGCGGAGATTACGGTGACGGGCATCGACCGCGAAATCGCGGGCCAGACCGCGGGAATGATCGAATTGCTCACGTTCAAGCCGAACAAGGACCAGCGCACGTTCCAGGACGGCATTTACATTACGGAAAAACCGGCAAAGGAGCTGGCATAACATGACACGCGAATCAGCACTCAAAATCCGCAAGCAATTGAAGGCAAAGAAGCCGAACTTCCTCAGGGAAGACCACCAGAAGCGGGCATGCATTCCGCTTCCCTGGCGCAGACCCAGGGGAATTCACAGCAAGATGCGCCACCGCTTCGCGGGACACCGCGCGCTCGTGCACCCGGGCTACGGCTCGCCCAGAGAGGCATTCGGCCTGAGCCCGTCGGGCTACGAACAGGTCGTCGTGCACACGCTCAACGAGCTCGGCAAGCTCAACGCAAAGACGCAGGGCGCAATCCTGGGCGGCACGCTCGGGCAGCCCAAGCGTATCGCGCTCCTCACCAAGGCAAAGCAGCTCGGCGTGAGAGTCCTCAATGTCAAGGATATCGACGCTGAATTGAAGTCCGTGCAGGACGGCGTCGCCGCCCGCAAGGAAAACAAGGCCGCGATCGCAAAGGCGAAGGCGGCGAAAGCGCAGGAGAAGGAAGCGGCGGTCAAGGCAAAGAAGCCCGCGCTCGCCGAGAAAGTCACGGAAGAGGATCAGAAGAAGCAGGAGAAAGCCGAGAAGGACAAGGTCCTGACGGCGAAGTGAACCCATGAAAAGCAGAAACCTCCAAAAACGGCTCGCAGGACAGATTTGGGGCTGCTCGCCGCAGCGCGTGCTCCTGAATCCGGACAAGCTGGTGGAAATCAAGGAGGCGATCACGAAGTTCGACGTTCGCAGGCTCATCAACCAGGGCATCATCACGCGCGCACCCATCCAGGGCATCGCGAAAGGCCGAACGAGGCACGCAGCAGGCCAGAAGCGCCGCTCGCGCCGCGTCGGCCACGGTTCGCGCAAGGGCTCGGCGAACGCGCGCGCGGACGACAAGCTCCAATGGATGCGCCAAGTCAGGGCGCAGCGCGACCTGCTCAAGAGGCTCCGCGACCACGAGCTTATCACGCATGAGACGTTCAACACGATGTACATGAAGGCAAAGGGCGGCTATTTCAGAAGCACCCGCCACATCAAATTGTTTTTGCAGGAACAGGAACTGTTCCTGAAGAAGTGAAACCATGGCAAACTCCACAACCTATGCAGTGAGGTATCGCAGAAAGCGCGAGGGCAAGACCGACTACAAGACGCGCCTCAAGCTGCTTTCGGGCAGCGAGCGGCGCATTGTCGCGCGGCGTTCCCTGAAGAATATCTGGCTGCAGGTCATCGAGTTCACGCCCGCGGGCGACAAGGTCCTCGTCACGGCGCACTCGCACGAGCTTCGCAAGCTCGGATGGAAGGGCGCGCTCAACAACATCCCCGCGGCATACCTGTGCGGTCTGCTGCTGGGCAAGAAGGCGAAGGCCAAGAACATCAAGAACGCCATGTTCGACATCGGGCTCAATGTCTCGGTCAAGGGCTCGGTCTGGTATGCCGCGCTGAAGGGCATCGTGGACGCGGGAGTCCAGGTGCCGCACGCGAAGGAAGTGCTTCCGGCAGACCAGCGCATCCGCGGCGAGCACATCGCCGCCTGGGCCGCGAAGCTCAAGGGCGACGCGGAAAAGTACAAGCGCACGTTCAACGCATATCTTAAGGCGGGGCTTGCTCCTGAGCAGTTGCCCGCGCACGTTGATGACATCAAGAAGAAGGTACTCGCATGACACCTGCACCCAAGAAAGCAAAGGAAGAGAAAAAGGTCGAGGCGCCCAAGGCGGCTCCCGCTCCTGAAGTCACCGAGGCAGTGATTGCCGCGGTCGTCGAAGAGCCCAAGCTCGAAGTCGAGAAGGACGTCATCACGGAGATTCCTCACGAGGACGCCATCCAGCACAAGAAGGACGGCGTTGACGTTGCTGCGTGGCAGCCCAAGACCTCGCTCGGCCAGAAGGTCAAGTCCGGCGCGATCACGGACATCGACCAGATTTTGGACCCGGGACTCAAGATCATGGAAGCGACCATCGCGGACGTTTTGCTGCCCGGCATGCAGAACGATTTGCTGATGGTCGGTCAGGCAAAGGGTAAGTTCGGCGGCGGCCAGAAGCGCGTCTTCAAGCAGACGCAGCAGAAGACGCCGGAAGGCAACAAGCCCAGCTTCCAGTGCTTCGCGATCGTCGGCAATGGCAACGGCTATGTCGGCGTCGGCAAGGGTAAGGCGAAGGACACGGTTCCCGCGCGCGAAAAGGCGCTGCGCAATGCCAAGCTCAACATTTTCAAGATCGTCCGCGGCTGCGGCTCGTGGGAATGCGGCTGCAAGCTTCCGCACTCCATCCCGTTCGCCGTCGAAGGCAAGTGCGGCTCCGTGCGCATCCGTTTGATGCCCGCGCCGAAGGGCAAGGGGCTCACGATGGAGCAGGAGACCGGAAAGATTTTGCGTTTCGCAGGAATCAAGGACGTGTGGAGCAAGACGGACGGTACCGTGCGCACGACGACCAACCTCATCGGTGCGGTCGTTGACGCGCTGAAGAAGCTCAACACGACAAAAATCAATCCCGCCCATGCGGAGCGCGTCGCGCGCACGCCCGGCCGGGTGAGCACTGAGGCATAATACCATGGTAAAACTTGCAATCGTTCGGGTTCGCGGCGAAGCGCGCATTAGGCACGACATCAAGCGTGCGATGGAGCAGCTGAATCTCCGTCAGCGCCACGCCGGAACCATCGTCGAGGACACGCCCAGCCTGCGCGGACAGCTCAAGAAAGTGCAGTCCTTCGTCACCTGGGGCCCGGTTTCCGAAGACGTCATCAAGAAGCTCGCGCCGCGCGCCCGCAACGACGGCCAGTGGTACGCGTTGCCTCCGCCGCGCAAGGGCTACGGCCGCAAGGGCGTCAAGATCCCGTTCAGCCAGAGCGGCGCATTGGGCGACCGTAAGGAAAAGATGAATGATTTGCTCCTGAGGATGGTCTAAACATGACAGTCAAACGCAGAAAGAAGATTTTGAAGCACCGCGGAAGCCGCACGTGCGGCTGGGGCCTCGTGCACCGCGGCTCGGGACAGAGCGGCGGCGCGGGAAACGCAGGCACCGGCAAGAAAGGCAATGCCAAGGCGCCGCGCCCGGGTCTCTGGACCAAGCAGCTCATGGGCAAGCACGGCTTCATCCACAAGGGTCCGACGCAGGACAGCGCGGCCATCAATCTCCGCGACCTCGAAGACCGGCTTCCGGTGCTGATTGAGGAAAAGCTCGCGGTCGAAACCGCGGGCGTCATCACGATTAATCTTGCCGAGGCAGGCATCGACAAAGTGCTGAGCTCGGGCAAAGTCCGCCGCAAGTGGAAGATTACCGCGCAGCAGGCGTCGCCTGACGCGGTCGCGAAAGTCAAGGCCGCGGGCGGCGAGCTGGTCATTGGCAAGGCTGCCGCGAAAGCGGCGGCTCCGTCGGCTAAACCTGTGAAGGCATAAGCTATGTCCTGGTACAAAACCATTCTGTACAATCTGCCCGAAGTCGCTGCTCCTACGCAGCGCAAGCTTGGCTTCAAGGAAAAGTTCAAGTGGACGATGCTGATGCTCGTCCTGTTCTTCGTGCTCGGATTGATTCCGCTGTTCGGTCTCGGCCAGAACGCGTTGCAGCAGTTCCAGATTCTCTCGATTATTTTGGGCGCGTCGTTCGGCTCGCTCATCTCGCTCGGCATCGGTCCGCTCGTCACGGGCAGCATCGTGCTGCAACTGCTGAACGGCTCGGGATTGATCAAGTTCGACCTCACGACGCACGAGGGCAAGCGCACCTTCCAGGGCGTGCAGAAGCTGCTCAGCATCTTCTTCGTGCTCTTTGAGGGAAGCATTTACGTGTTCATGGGCGGCCTTGCACCGCCGGAACAGCTTGCCGGCACTGCGTCGTTCTTCACGCTTCAATTATTGCTGGTCTTGCAATTGTTCTTGGGCGGCATGCTCATCATGTTCATGGATGAAGTCGCGAGCCGCTGGGGCTTTGGTTCCGGTATTTCGCTGTTCATCGCTGCAGGAGTCTCGCAGAGCATTTTCATCCGCGCATTGTCGCCGTTGCCTTCGCCGAACAACCCGGAAATCATGACGGGAGCGATTCCTGCGCTGTTCCAGAGTTTGGCGCGCGGCGACCCGCAGACCGCATTGCTGATGATTGCGAGCGTTGCGTCAACCATCATCATTTTCCTCATCGCAGTGTATGGTAAAAGCATGAAGGTCGAGATTCCGTTGTCGTTCGGCCGCATTCGCGGCCACGGCATCCGCTGGCCGCTGAGCTTCATCTACACGTCGAACATTCCTGTTATTTTGATGTCGGCATTGATTGCGAACATTCAGTTGTGGGCGCACCTCTTGCAACGCTGGGGCTACCCGATTCTCGGCACGTTTGTAGGAAACACTCCTGCGTCGGGCTTTGTGGCGTGGATTTACTCTCCTGATATCGTCGGCAAGCTGATTCGCGGCTCGATGACGTTCGCGGACATCGCGCACGCATTGGTGTATCTCTTGTTCCTGATTGGCGGCGCGGTCGTGTTTTCGTGGTTCTGGGTGCAGACCTCGGGCATGGACGCGCGCTCGCAGGCAAAGCAGATTATGCGTTCTGGATTGCAGATTCCTGGCTTCCGCAAGGACGAGCGCGTCCTTGAACGGTTGCTTGAGCGTTACATTACTCCGCTGACCGTGATGGGCGCCATCGTGGTCGGCTTCCTCGCGGGCCTTGCAGACCTGTCCGGCGCATTGACGAACGGAACAGGACTGCTGTTGACCGTGATGATTGTCTACCAGCTGTACGAAGAGATCGCGAAGCAGCACATGATGGACATGAATCCCATGATGCGCAAGTTCATGGGTGGCTAAATGGCCTTTCTTGACTTTCTGAACCCGTTTTTCAACTTTATTTTCGGCTGGCTGTTGCCTTTGCCGCCGTTCTGGAGCATCATGATGCTGTCCGCGCTGATGTCGCTGATCGTCATCGTGATTACGAAGCTCACGACCGACCAGAACTTGATGAAGCACCTCAAGGACGAGTCCAAGGACTTGCAGAAGCAGATGAAGGAGCTCAAGGACAATCCTGAAAAGATGATGGCGGTGCAGAAGAAGCACATGGACAGCTCGATGAAGTACATGACGCAGTCGTTCCGTCCGATGCTGTTCACGTTTATCCCGATTATTCTTATCTTCGGCTGGATTTCAGGCCACTTGGCGTATGACCCGATCATGCCCGGACAGGAATTTTCCGTGCAGGTCACGCTCGAGAAGAACGTGCAGGGCGTCATCAACGCAACCGCGCCTGACGGGATTGAGCTGACCGGTCCTGCGTCGCAGGAAGTATCGACGGGCCCTGCCATTTTCACGTACAAAGCAGATACTGCAGGGACGTATAGTTCTCCTGGGCTCATCTTCACCGTGAACGGCAAGAGCTACGAGAAAGAAATCATCATCGCGAACGAAAGGCACTATACCGCGCCGCTCTTGCAGGTGCGCGACGGCACGGTCAACAGCATCCAGACCATGCAGAACAAGCTCAAAGTCATCCAGATCGGCTCGTTCGGCATCACCTGGATCTGGAGCTACATCATCTTCTCGATTTTCTTCTCCAGCGTTCTGAGAAAGTGGATGAAAGTGTACTGAGACGATGAAGATTTATTGCACGCCTTGTTGCAAAGAAAAGCGCGATACGAAAGAGCTTCTTGACGCGATTGAACGCTATCAGTCAGACCGCATCCGCGCGGTGTTTGAGCAAAGCAAGAAGGATAATGTCGAATTAAGGATTCTTTCGGGCAAGTTCGGCCTGCTCAGGCCGCAGGACAAGATTCCGTTCTATGACCATCCCTTGACGGCGAAAGAGATTCCATCGTTGAAAGAGCAGGTCAAGCGGCAATTGCGCGAACAAGGCATTGATGCTGTTATGTTTTTCTCAAAAAGTCAGGAAACACCTGAGTGGAAGCCGTATGTCGACGTCATGACGCAGGCATGTGCTGAGCTCGGAATCGCGTTGGAACGCCGCGTGTCACCATGATTGCCCGCGTTTCGAAAGAATCTGCGTTGATTCTGGTGAAAGAGTCGAAGATTCAGGGCACCGGCGTGTTTGCGCGCGCGCTGATTCCGAAAGGAACGGTCATTATTGAGTACACGGGCGAGCGGATTTCGACGAAAGAAGGCCTTCGGCGCGACAAAATCCAGAAACAGCAGGGCAAGTTCTATGTTTTCGCGTTAAACGCGCAGTGGAGCGTCGACGGAGCAACGGGCGGCGATGCGCGGTTCATCAACCACAGTTGCAATCCGAACTGCAAATACGAACGCAAGGACGGTAAAATCTGGATCTGCGCGCTCAGAGACATCAAGGCAGGCGAAGAATTAACGTACGATTACGAAGACGGTAAAAAAGAGATGCCGTGCAATTGCGGCGCGAAGAACTGCTTCGGCAAGATGTAATTCTGATTTACTTGCGCGAGAACAGCGACTTGTACTTGTTCCAGTACGCGTAGCCGAAGTACGCATTGAACAGGCAGATGATGACGCCGATAATGACAAAGCTCGGCATGAGCACTGCGTTGAACACGACAATTCCGATCGAGACGGGCGCAATGAAGATTGCGGCGAGCGCGGGCAGGAAGTTCGCGAGGAACATCAGGCCGACGACTGCCTCAGTCACTTTAATCATCTGGAAAATGCCGCTGTCCCAGAACGCGTGAGTCACGGGGACCAGTGCGGGCGGAACGCCTGCAGGATCCCTGCCGCCAAGCAAACCCATCACACCGCTGGCAAGCATAAGCAAGCCAAACAAGATGCGCAGAGTGTGCAAGAGATACTTGTTGCGGAAGTTCATAGACGAAGAAATCCGTGTTCTGTTTAAATATTTTCGCATTGGGATGGTGCTTTTGCTCACCCCGAATCTATATATAGAGCGGATTGTTCGCAAAACGCATGAGCAAGCGCATCACGGCAGCGGTTTTCGACGTGGACAACACGCAACTCGACTTCTATACGATGAAGAAGCACTGCGTGAAGGCGGGTTTGGAGAAGATGATCTCCCGCGGTTTGCCGGTAAGTTTTGATGAGGCCGAGCGCATTCTCGATGAGGTTTTCAGGAATGAGGGCTGGGAAGACCAGCGGCTGTTTTGGCACGTTGCTGAATACGCGGGAATCAAGGATCAGGTGAATCTGGAGCGGTTTGCGCAATTAGGCAAGACCGCATACCGTAAACACCAGCGCGATTATTTGCAGCCGTATGAGGGCATGCGCGAAACATTGACGTATTTGCGGGATGCTGGCATTCGGTTGGCGATTCTTTCTGATGCCCCGCGGCTGAAAGTATTTGACCGCGTGTGCGACGCCGAGCTGGAGGAGTTTTTCGAGGATCGCGTTGTCGGTGCGGAGAAGGACGACCCCTTCAAGAAGCCGAGTGCGGTGGCGTTCCAGCGCGTACTGAAGGTATTGCAGCAGGATTCTCCCAAAGGCATCATCATGGTCGGCGACCAGCCGTACCGCGATGTGCTGGGCGCGAAGAACAACGGCTTCATTGCGGCCTGGGCGAAGTATGGCTACATCCCGAAGCACGATGAAGACATCAACAAAGTCGTTACGCGCGCGGATTACGTGCTCGAAAAGCCTACGGATTTGATCGAAATCGTGAAAAATGCGCAGTAAGAACAGATATATTTTCTATATAATAAATAATAAACAACCATTCTCCATCGGAAATGAAGGGGGTCTATCGTCGCTAAAATCCGCTTTTAAACACAAAAGTATTTAAATACTCAGCCTTTAAACATATAAATACAGTTCACCAGAAGTGGGGGTGTGAACCTTATGGCAAAAAAGCCAACGAAGAAATCAAAGTCTGCCGAACCTCAGTCCGGCAAGCGCGAAATTAAGGTCGTAAACATCGTCGTTTCGGCGAATCTCGGACACGTCATTCCGCTCGAAAAGATGGCGGCGACGCTGAGCAATACCGAATACAATCCTGAGCAGTTCCCGGGTTTGGTCATCCGCATCAAGGAGCCCAAGACCTCTGCTTTGATCTTCTCGTCGGGCAAGATTGTCTGCACCGGCGCGCGCACCATGGCGAACGTGCACGAAAGCATCCGCAAAATCATCAAGTCGCTTGAAAAAATCAACGTCAAGATCAAGGGCGAGCCCGAGGTCAAGATCCAGAACATCGTCGCCGCAGGAAGCGTCGGCATGGACTTGAACCTGAACGTGCTCGCGATGAAGCTGGAGAACACCGAATACGAGCCCGAGCAGTTCCCGGGATTGGTGTACAAGCTTCCCGAGCAAAAGGCGACGTTCCTGCTGTTCAGCAACGGCAAGGTCGTCTGCACGGGCACGAAGAGCGAGCAAGAGGTCAACACGGCCTTGGACAAGCTCATCGAGAACCTGAAGAAGGTCAAGGCCAAGTAAGGCACTTCACTGGACATATACTCATAGAATACTAAAGGGGGTGGATGAGTGAGGGGGCTATGCTCTCTCACTCAAGAGATATCATGTCAGAACAGGTTGTCAAGCAGCTGGACGCGACTGAGCTGATTCAGAAATTGCACGACTTCTTTCAGCAGAGCTACTATTTGGATCTGGTGGAGAATGCGCGCAAGGGCTGCAAGTGGCTGCACGTCAACTTCGCTGACCTGAGCAAGTTCGATCCGGACATCGCGGACGCGTTGCTCGAGCAGCCTGAGGAAGTCCTGAAGGCCTGTGAGATCGCGATTGAGCAGTTCGACGTTCCGGGCGGCGTTAACGCGGTCAAGGGCTTCACGGTGCGGTTCATCAACCTGCCTGACTCGAGCCGCGTGATGATTCGCAATGTGCGTTCTCCGCATTTGACCAAGTTCGTGTTGGTTGAAGGCGTCGTGCGACAGAAGTCTGACGTGCGCCCGCAGGTTACTGAGGCAAAGTTCGAGTGCCCGAGCTGCGGCAATACGATTTCGATGCTGCAATTGGACCAGAAGTTCAAGGAGCCGACCCGTTGTTCTTGTGGTCGTAAAGGAAAGTTCCGTCTTCTCAATAAAACGCTCGTGGACGCGCAGAGCATCGTGCTTGAAGAGGTTCCGGAACAGCTGGACGGCGGCGAACAGCCCAAGCGTTTGAAAGTGTTTTTGAAAAATGATCTTGTTTCTCCGCTCAGCGAGAAGAAAACCAATCCGGGAGCGCGCATTATGCTCACGGGCATCATCAAGGAAGTGCCGATTATCACGCGCTCGGGTGCGCAGAGCACAGTGTTTGACCTGTTGATCGAGGCGAACTCCGCGACTGGCGTGCAGGAAGACTTTACCGACATCATCATCTCGCCCGAGGACGAGGCGATAATCAAGGAATTGTCGCAGGACCCGGCGCTCATCCGCAAGATGGTCGCCTCGGTCGCGCCCAGCATTTACGGCCACGACCAGGTCAAGGAAGCGTTATTGTTGCAGATGTTCGGCGGCGTGCGCAAGAAGCACACGGACGGCGTCGTCCGCCGTGGCGACATTCACATTCTTCTCGTCGGAGACCCCGGTGCCGCAAAATCGCAGATGCTCAAGCGCATGACGGTTGTCGCGCCGAAAGCTCGTTACGTGACCGGCAAGGGAGCTTCCGGTGCAGGTCTTAGCGCTACGGTCGTCAAGGACGAGTTCTTGCAGGGCTGGTCGCTCGAAGCAGGCGCGCTCGTGCTTGCGAACAAGGGCCTCTGCTGCATTGACGAACTCGACAAGATGGCCAAGGAGGACGGCTGGGCGATGCACGAAGCGCTCGAACAGCAGACGGTTACGATTTCGAAAGCAAACATTCAGGCGACATTGCGTTGCGAGACCACCGTGCTCGCCGCAGGGAACCCGAAGTTCGGCCGCTTCGACCCGTATGATACTGTGGCGAACCAGATTGACCTGCCGCCCACGCTCATCAACCGTTTTGACCTCATTTTCCCCATCAAGGACATTCCCGACTCGAAGAAGGACGAGAAATTGGCGTCGTTCATGCTGGAATTGCACAAGAACGTCATTGAAATTCCTCCCTTGGACACGCAATTGCTGCGCAAGTACATCGCGTACGCGCGCCAGCACGTCGTGCCGAAGCTCACGGACGGCGCGATCGAGGAGCTGAAGGAGTATTTCATCAAGATGCGCGCCTCTGCCGGTACGGGAGCCAGCGCGCGCTCGATGCCGATTTCCGCGCGACAGCTCGAAGGCCTGGTCCGTTTGAGCGAAGCATCGGCGAAGATGCACTTGCACGACAAGGTCACCCGAAAGGATGCGAAGAAAGCCATCGAATTGCTCGATTACTGCCTGCGCCAGGTCGCGATGGACGAGGAGACCGGCCAGATCGACATCGACCGCATCTCCGGCGGCATGCCCGCGTCGCAGCGCAACAAGATCGTGGGCGTGAAGGAGATCATCGCCGAGCTCGAGAACAGGCTGGGCAAGACCATCCCGATGGAAGAAGTCCTCAAGGAAGCCCAAGCGAAGGGCATGTCCGAAGCCGAAGTCGAGGACATCATCCAGAAGCTCAAGAAGTCCGGCGACGTCTTCGAGCCGCGGCACGGGTTTGTCAGCAGAATCTGATTTTTTATTTCTTGTTACAAAATATTATATAGCTCTGCACATTTTATTTCTGCATGGCGCATTTGAATGTGGAAATCAAAGCATGGTGTCCGCAACCCGCATTCATCAAAGAAGTGCTGCATGCGTGCGGTGCCGAAGCAAGAGGTCTTGACCACCAGATTGATACGTATTTTCGCTCGCAAACCGGCCGATTGAAGCTGCGCGAGGGAAATATCGAGAACAGCCTCATTTTCTACGAACGGGAGAACAAGGGAGGCCCGAAGGATTCCAAGGTCGCGTTGTATGAGCACGCGAATGATCCGAAGCTGAAAGAAGTGCTGGCCAAGGCAATGGGCGTGTTGGTCGTCGTGGACAAGGCGCGCGAGATTTATTTCATCAGGAACGTGAAATTCCACCTCGATGAAGTCAAGGACTTGGGGAAATTTGTCGAGATTGAGGCGATTGACCGGGACGGCATGATTGGCAGGGACCAACTGCAGAGGCAGTGCGCTAATTACGTCAAGCTGTTCGGCATCAAAGAGAAGGATTTGATTTCTGAATCGTACAGCGACATGCTGTTGAAGAAGCAGGGAAAATAATTAATCGCTCGTGTTGTGCTCGATCGCGAGCTGCTGCGCTTCGGCTTCTGCTGCGGACTGTTCTTGCTGGACGGTTGAGAAGCGCGCAAGGCTTTGGCAGCTCGTCAACAAATAGCGGTTGCTGAGCTGGTTGCAGACCGTGTAGTCGCCGGTGAACGCGAATTCCATGAGGCAGTTATCGCGGATGCCTGAGTCGGTGATGCTCGTGCACAGCGCGCTCTTGCGGCTCGCATTCGCAATCGCCGCAAAGCACGGGTCCGTATCGACAGGGATTGTCAAACTATTGCAAATGGTTGCTGCTTTCTCGGCGTCGGACTTCGCGACTTTGACTGCCTGCTGCTGTACCGCAGACTTGTCTTGTACTGCGCCGCAGTCTGCAGGGCAGCCGACCGAATTCTCAGTTGATTCGCACTGGCCGTTGCCGCAGTAATCAGGCTTCATCGCGTGCACGCAGCTGCCGCGCACGCACGTATCATCGGTCGCGGGGTTCAAGTCGTCGCAGCTCGGCGGGCATTGCACGACTTCAGGTTGTTCTTCGACAGGTGCTGAGGGAATTGTGGAAGGCGCAGTCGCAGGCTGCAAAACGTCAAAGGATGCGGTCTGCGTGCGCGTGGTGCCGTCAAAGCGGGCAGTGATGCGCACTTCGTACGCGCCGGGTGAAAGTGAAGCAGGCAGGGGTATTTGTTCGGAAGACACCGCGCTCGCGCCGACCGTAAGCCGTTCATTGCGGCTCGTCACAGAAGCGTGCGTGTACTGCTCGGAAACGACATACGCGATGTCAACCGGCGTCTCGCTCGACTGCGCAGACGTCAACACTGCTGAGACCGCGATCGTGCTTCCGGGCAACGCTTGCTCGGGCTGGACGCGTAATTGGATCTGGATGTCTTTTGGCGAGGAAGTGAAGAGATACAGCGAGGCAAACACCACTAAGATTACCGCAAAAATGCCGCCGAGAACAAATAGCATCGTCCTGCCGGTGAGCGAGAACGTGCGCGAGACAGGCCGTGCAGTGACGCGCAAAGCGAACTCGATGTCCTGCGGATTGTAGCCTGACTGCAACAACACCGAACGGATAGATTCAGGAGTATAACCGCGCTGCAACTGCGCGCGCACGTAGTCGTTGAGGCTTCCGTTCACCATCTTTTTCAGTTCAATTCTGCCGATGCGACTATATAAATGTTAGCGTGTCGAAAATGCGAACATTTTCGAGCACCATCGCCAACGTGGTTGGCGAGGGATACAAATCTATATAAGATACATGCGCACAAAATGAGCGGGGAGTGCATGGCTGAAGAACAAATCAAACGGCAGACAGCGCGAAAGCTCTGGATTCGGGACATTCTTGCAGGTTCCTACATCAAAGAAGAGGGAATGAAGCCGAATTACGTCCTGCTCGCTGACAATTCGCGCGCAGCGCGCGTCAATCTGATGGGTGTTGCAGTCTCGGCAAGCGCAGACGGCATGCCCACGTTCGTCCTCGATGACGGCAGCGGCAAGATAACCGTGCGCGCGTTCGAGCCCAGCCCGACTCTCTCTGCTGTCCAGGTCGGCGACGTGGTGATGCTCATCGGCAAGCCGCGCAATTTCAGCAACGAGATGTATGTTCTTCCGGAAATAGTGAGAAAAGTCGCAGACCTCGGCTGGCTGGAAGTGCGCAAGCGCGAACTTGGAACTGCTCCTATCGTGACCGCAGCTCCGCAGGAAACCGGCGACACCGAGCAAGTGGTGGACGAGTCATTCAGCCTGACAGAAACAGTCTTGAACGCGGTTCGCTCGCTGGACGCGGGCATCGGCGCTGACACGCAGTCAGTCATCGAGCAAATCGGCGCCCGAGACGCGGAGAAAACCATCCAATTCCTGCTGCAGAACGGCGATATTTTCGAAATCAGCCCGGGAAAGCTGAAAGTATTGGAATAATTCTACGCGAAGAAGACAGGAGTCACAAAGACTTCGAGAATCGCCGCGACGAAGAGCACGAAAATCGATATCAGGATCAAGTCGGAAGCGTCGAGGAGCACTTTCTCGAAATTGTTCGTGCCGAAATCGTGCCGGATGATCGCGACAGATAGGATGCCGCCGGACAATCCTGCGATGAAGTATGCTGCGACTTCGGGAACGCCGTGGATGGCATACCGCAGGACCGAAAGCGAGCTTGCCTGGAAGTAGTGGCTGACGCGCGTGAATCCGACTTCTTCAGCAAAAGGAGCAACGTGCGTGCGGATGAAGTTGCCGACCGCCGCTCCGATGACCGAAGCGTTCCACGTGAGGATGAATATCGCGCCCGAGCCGTACAGGAACGAGAACAGGATGCAGAAGATGAGCACTTTGACGTTGTTGAGGAAAATCTTGTTCATCAGCCCGATCTGGACCAATCCGCCGGTGACCTGCTGATTCAAAGTCGTGATCGTGTGCGCTTGGGACGTGAACAATTTCGCGGCGAGCGCGGACGGCAAAACCAAGTACCAGAACGAATACGAGATGACGAAGCCGAGGAAGAGCGACAGGAAGAACATGATTGCCTTGCTGTGTTCTTTGAGCAGCGTGCGCTCCTGGCCGAATATCAAATCTTTCTCTTCTTCGAGCCGCAATGTTTGATACATCAGCGGCAATGCGGCCATCACGGTCAAAAACACCATGACGATGCTTGCCTGTTCCTCAAAAATCCAGAGCGAGAGGAACAGTCCGAGAGACGCGTACAGGAAGCCGAGCAGGATGAGCACCCAAGGCTGGCGCTCTGCGCGCAATGGGTTCATCAGGGACTCCAAGACCATGCTCTCGTCAGGCAGTTCTTGGGTATAAATACCTTTTGCTCTCGACGCAAAACGCGTAGATTTATAAACAAACAACGGAGACAGAGAAGCATGGAATATGAGCAGTTGCTGAAGCGCGCGCGTGAACGTTTGCCGCAGTCCGTCGTGGAGCGCGAGCGCTTTGAGATTCCCAAGGTCAAGGGCCACTTCGAGGGCAACAAGACCATCATCAGCAACTTCACGCAGATCGCGTCGACGCTGCGCCGACCCGTGGAGCACCTGCTCAAGTTCATTCTCAGAGAATTGGCGACACCGGGAGACGTTTCGCGCGCGGGCCTGCTCATTTTGGGCGCAAAGGTCCCCGCGACGCGCATCAACGAGAAGATCCGCGAGTACGCGTACGAGTTCGTGCTGTGCCCGCAGGACGGCAAGCCGGACACGGACATCATCATGGAGGGCGAGTTCGCCTTCATGAAGTGCAACGCGTGCGGCTACAAGCACCCGGTCAAGTCAAAAATTTAGTCACGCTCCTATGATTGTAAAAATCCATAAACGGGATGACAGGGCTATCCTCGCAGTCTGCGACTCGGACCTGATCGGCAGGGTCTTTACGGAAGGCGACCGCCAGCTCGACCTGACGTCGGACTTCTACAAGGGCGAGGAGCGCGACGACAAGGACGTCGGCGACTTGATGCGCAACGCGGACATCGTCAACCTTGTCGGACCGAAGGCGGTCGCCATCGGCATCCAGGAAGAAGTCATTACGCAGGACCACGTGATGACGATCGCAGGCATCCCGCACGCGCAGGCGTCAATCATCCACGAATAGAATTAAGGAGACTGCCGAAGCGATTTATTGCCCAAGTAATTCTTCAGCGGCTCCAAAGCCAATTTGGACCATTCTTCCACGCTGACATCTGACGAATTGCAGAGCTGTTCAAGTTCGGAAAGCGTTTTCCACCCGCCATGCGCGATTTCAGCGTCTTTGATGCGGATGTCGCCGGTCGTTTCGACCACGCAGAGCACGCCGAAATGCACGCGGCCTACCGCATCAGTCTCGTAATTGACAAAACCGATGACTTCGGGCTCGCTGAACGGCGCCGTGCTCTCAACTTCTTCGCCGATCTCGCGCATTCTGCTGGCGAACAGCGGATTTTTGTGTGCGGTATCGCATATCTCAACATGACCGCCGAGCCCCCATGAGTATTTTCCTTGCAAGCGCTTCTCGGCGTACTTCTTGTCGTCGGTCGATCGTTGATACGTGAACACTTTGCGCGTTGCGGGGTTAACGACCGCGATATAGCAGATAGGCTGCTTGAACGCAGGATTTTCCTCGGCGTCGCCGCGGCGCATGTATTCGTAATGCTGAAGAATGTGCGAAAGATAGTTTTTGGTGTGATGGTGCGCGCAAAACCCTTCAAAGTGCTGGGAGCCGAAGAGCTTTTCGCGTGCCACGACCATGATTTGCTTGTCCATCTTGTTCATCAGAGCACCTTTGCGATTTCCATGATTTCTTCCCACGACGAAACGCGGTAGACACCGGACGGCAGCCTGTCGGTTTGGTTCCACGGCCGGTCAAGCAGGAACACGTCGCGCCCTTCGCGCGCGCATTCGATTGCAAAATCCACCGAATCTTCGACCAGCATCTGCACGCCGAGCTTTTCGCAAATGTCTGCCTTGGACTTCTCAGTTCTGTCGTTTTTGGAATAATGATTTGCGAAATGAACTTCCGCGAACGCGCCGGGAAAGTGCGTTGCGAGCCATTGCTCTGTTTTGCCCACAAACTCGTTCGCGCGCGACGTGACAATATAAAGATCGTTTTCCTTTCCAAGAGCGCACACCGCATCCTGCGCTCCCGCGACGGGCCTGACCGAATGCGCGTACGAGGTTCGGTGGAATGCATGCACTTTGTCCACTGCTTCCTCGCGCGTTCCGCCCCAGATTTCCCAGAAGCGGTAGGACGTGAACTGCTCGCGCGTCAAACGGGTGCCGTAGGTATCGTTATGGAACTGGATAATTGTGCACAGGGTGTCGGCAATGACCTCGTCGAGGTCGAGAGCGATCTTCACCCGAACCACGCTCCGAGTCCGGTCTGCTTCTCTTTTTCCTTGCCGAACACGCCTTCGATGCGCACTTGCAATAATTCGATTGCTTGCTGCAAATACGCGGACACTTCGTACTTCTTCGCCAAGGAAATGGTCGGCTGCAGGTACTTGATGACTGAGCCTTCGGAAATCGTAAACAGTATTTTTCCCCCGCATGCGGTGCATTTGCCGACGAGCGGAGGTCGCCGGAACTTTTCGTTGCAGTTGACGCAGCGGAATTCCTGCATGCCGAACTTTCTGAGGTTTCCTTTGGTGTCTTTGAGGAAGTGTTTCTCGATCACGAGGCGCGCGACGTCTGATTTGTCGACCGCGCGCAATTTCTCAGCGAGTTCCATCTGGCCGCGGAGCTTTTCTTCCATGGAAGGGAGTGTTTTGTACGCGGAACACCTGACCGTCTCGTTCATATCGGTGAAGTCGTGCGTGAATCCAAAGCCTTCGTACTGTTCGGGCTTACCGAGCAACGGCTTGATTTGCGGAATCTTGACTTCCCAGGGCATTTTGTACAATTGCGCTGCTTCGTACAGCTCGAGCGGGTACTTCCACGCGATGTCGATGTCCAAAACCATGTCGTCTACTTCTGCGGGCGCGAGAATGGACGTCAACACCAAGGGCGCGTCCATGGTTGCGCCGCGCGTGCTGGGCAAATACTTACCGGAAAAGTTCAGGAACGCGTCCATGAGCAGGATGACGCATGCTTCGTCGCCGTCGCAGTCGCGTCGAGTGGCGGCATGTAAGTACGGGTGCGCGAACATGCCTTGTGTTTTGCTGAATCCGATGATGCGGCACACCATTCCTGCGGACGTGTGAGGCGCCAATGCGACTGTGAGCTGGCCCACTAAGTCTTCGGGCTTCTGGATGCGGTAGAACGGCTGCAGCCCGTACAGGGACACGAGCTCGTCGTCGATGAAATGCGCGACTTGCGTGAGGACTTTGATGACGCCTTCGTCGGGCGAAACGTCGCAGTCGGGCAGAATCAGGTCCTGCGGCTTCAGCTCGAGCACTTGCTCGACGGTTTCGAGCGGCTTGCCGTACGAGTCGTGCGTGTAACCAAGTTGGATGAGACGCGCAACCGATGTTCCGACTTCGCGCGGCTTGAAGTGCGTCACGGGAAGCTGTGTCATGTCGTAGCGCGTCGTGCCGTCTTTATTGACCGCGATTTCGTGCTTCGCGCGAAGAATGCCTTTGGCAAGGTGTTCGGGAATGTGCTCCCTATTGCTTGTTCCCTTCACGCCCTTGATGAGTTCAGGGTACGAGCGCATGCCTACTTTTTCGGCGGCTTTGGCGAAGTACTGCTTGATGTCAATGGCAAACTCGTTGTGCGATCTGCACTCGCCGTGCTTGACGCATATTTTTTCAGGTATGAACGTGTTGCAGATCTTGCAGAACCACAAACGCGTGGCTGGCTTGTCGCACATCTCGCACATCGAGAGCACGGTCTGCTTGCCGCATGACCCGCACACGTAGCGCGGGAATTCCGCGGTGATGACGCCTTTGTCCATCGCGCTTTGGAAGCTGCGGAACTTGCCGCCTTCGTCGCCCACGGGAAACAGGCAGTGCGGCGAGCCGGTGAGCTTGCGCATTTTCGCCTTTTCCGGGCGCCCCATGCGCGAGCCGATGAATGTTCCCGCCTTGTCGCGGATGACGACGGGCGCGAGCAGATTGATGAGTTCGAGCGCGGCCTTGCCTGCGTTCGCATCCATGATCGCGAGCAGCGCGGCGGCGTCCCTGACCGGCCAGCTGAGCGTCGCGAGCAGTCCTTGCGCGTGGTCGGCGTCGATGACGACGTGCTCGTTCAGCACGACCGTGTGCGGCACGCCCAATAATTCGAGCACGCGCTTCGGCGCGGCGATGTTCGGCAGCACGAGCTTGCTGATGGTCTTCTTGTCCTCGTGGAAGTGCACGGTTTTCTTGTCCAGCCATTGGATGAGCGCGCGCAGGTCTGCGGGCTCGATGGTGCTCCAGTAGTAGGTGTACGCGGAGTGCAGCGGGATTTTCAAAGCGTTGCTGAGCGCGACTGCTTCGTGCGCCGGCGGGACGACGCGCATCGGGTCAGCGAGCACGGCGCGCATGCGCTCGACAGGAACGCCGCTTGCGGCCGCGATTTTCTCCGCGGAAACCTCGCCGTGCAGCGTGGTTGCGGCTTTTTCGAGCTCGCGCATCCACCATTCGGGGCAGTAACCGACCGGAACGAGCATGTGCGCGCGGTTGAGGAAGTCGCCGTAGTTGACGAGCTCGTCGCCGAGGAACAGAATCTCTGCGATTTTGCCTTCCACTGCCTTGTACGCATCCATGCTCTGCACGTGCACGACCGAGCCGTCGAGCAGCTTGACGATCGGCCCTTCAATCGTGTCGCACGCGGTGATCGCGGTTCCCTTCTTGGGGCGTTCGATCTTGAGTTGCGTGCCGGTCGCGAGATAATCGGTCGTGATGCGCATCGTCGCCGGGTGGATGCCGTCCGTGGAATAGCCTGACATGCGGCTTCGCCCATACCGCAGTCGGAATCCGCCGGTGCGCAAGGGGTGCCCGAAGATCGGTCTGCCCGCGACGAGGTCTGCGAGGTAGCTGAAGTCGGGGGAAAGCTTGGAGATAGACGCGCTCGCGTCTTTCTTGACGTCGCCCTTGGACTTGATTTCCTTCTGCAGTTTCAGGTATTTCTCGAGGAAGTCCCAGTGGCCGAGGTTGAAGTCCTTGCCCCAGTTGTTCAATTGCTTCCAGATCTTGGGCGCCTTGAGCGGGATGCATTCGGTCATCATCAGGCAGAAGCCGGAACGGACTAAGTTCGTGGGAATGCGGGGCAAGTCCTTGTGGTTGGAGACTTCGAATTTTTCAGAAGGTTCGCCGCCGACCTCGATGGGCATGTGCTGCATCAGGAACTCGATTTCTTCCATCGCGGGGAAGTATTGGCGGGGCGCGACGCGCTCGCGGTAGTCGGTCATTTCCGTGTAGGTGCGCTTGATTTCGTTCTCCTGGGCGTCATACACGTCGTACTTGAACAGGTTGCGCACGTAGTCTGCGATCACGAGACAGACCGTGGCTGCAGTGCCGCCCGCATTCCTGATCGGTCCTGCGACATTGATACAGAAGTATTCGCCGCGGCCGTCCATGCGTTTCTTGATATCGATGCTGACCATGCCGTCCAGCGGCGACGACACGACGCCCACCGTCACGTACGCGAATCCGGTGCGGACGCCGATGTCGATGGCTTCATGCTGGTCTTTGAACGTGCAGAACTTTTGCTGGGCGATTTCGCCGGCGATCGTGAGCGCGACGCGCCAGTCGAGCGCGCCGTACTGCTTTTCGAGCTCGATAATGCGCTCGACGACGCCGGAGTTGGCGATTTGCGGCGCGACCACGGAAATCAGGCCGGCGACTCGCTCTGCCATGTTCTTGGCAAGCTTGACTTCGACGTGGGGCTCAGGGTCGTAGCACTGCACACGGGCTGCCGTCGCGAGCGTGTGGGCTTTGTTCACGCCATCCTGGATGGAGGCGAAGTACTCCAGCATCTTCGGACTAGCTTCCATCGCCGAACCTCAGCGTTTTCACGGCTCGCGTCTGCAGATTGATGAGCGGTACGCTTCCCGGGTCGGGCTCGTGGCCCATTTTGTCCTGGAACGGCGTTTTTGCCTGGAAGCAGCTGCCGGAAACGATGGTGACGCCGCGGTACGTGGCATTGTTGCTCTTGTGGATGTGGCCTGCGATGAACATGTCCGGCACTTTATCGATCACGAGCGGGTCTTTTTCCGGGTCGGGAATGTAGAGCGTGGAGGAGTGCTGCGGCGCCAGGTGCCTGCGCTGCAATAAAAACTTCATGATGAGCGCGGTTCGGTCGGAGATGTTTTTGCCGGAGTTCTTGATGCTCGGCACGATTTCTCCGTAGTCGTCGAAACTGTAGCCGTGATACAGCAGCACGTCAAAGCCAGGGAAGTGTTCGGAGCTGTGGATGTTGACGATGCACGGGTTGCCGAGCAGGATTGCATTGGGGAGCGTGTACATCGCCTTGGCGTAGATGGGCGAGAGCGGTAGTTGCGGTTCGGAAATGCGGCCGACGTCGTGGTTGCCCGGGCAGATGATGAGCGCGATGTGCTTGGGA
>Ga0334722_10001225_pt1 | contig 33186 bp, 28 predicted proteins | sample C3_bottom_MG_FD_207210 | JGI IMG/M metagenome (GOLD analysis project Ga0334722, IMG submission 207210) | Sediment microbial communities from Yellowstone Lake, YNP, Wyoming, USA - C3_bottom | ecosystem: Environmental > Aquatic > Freshwater > Lake > Sediment | place: USA: Wyoming | collected... | reverse complement strand
AGGAAACGGCTTCACGACGGCAAGAGGAAGCTCCAGGAGCGGATCGTCAGAATGGCGGAGAAGAGCTTTCAGGTGTACCGGCTCCCGCCGGACTTCGCAAAACGGTGCATCTGCGGATGCCGACGATCGCGGGAGGCCAGAAACGGAAAGGACGAAAGGAGGTGACATGATGGCCAAGAAGATGAACTGCGGCTGCGGGTGCGTTCCGCCGGGGAAGACAGCGAAACGGAAGATCAAGACCGAAAAAGCGAAAGCACCCAAGAAGAGGAAGTAGATTCCCCTGTCCGGGAAAAGTCTCTACGGGAGGGAGCCCGACCGCCGTCCATCGGGCTCCCTCCGCTTTCTGCGCCCTCTCAGCAGTTCTTATTCAGACACTCCTTAAGCGCGAAGGGATACGTCGGACACCCCTTGATCCGGATGTCGAAGGCCCGATTCCCCGGACAGCCTCTCCATGCATGAGATGGCGTCGACGACGTTCAGGTGGGCTCGTACGGTGTTGTTCAGATCCACGATCGCCCTTGTCCAGTCCCACCTCGTGGAAATGCCTCTTCTCGTTCCCGACCAACAGCCCTTTCAGATTTTTCAGGGCCAGCGTAATGCCCGTGGCGTAATGGACCTTCATGTTCGGCAGGTTGGTGATCCGGTCCGCCTCGTAGACTTCCCTGGCGATCCGCAGTTTCTCCAGCACCACCTGTCGCTACATCTTATGTATCGCCCCAGTCCCCCGATCAGGTCGAGAGCATGGCTCAGGCTTTCTTTCATCCCTCGATCTGTTTTGACCAGGCTTACTTTTCCCATGCACGGTCTCCGAGCAATTCAATGGACATATTCACGTTCGGCTTTCCGATTACGGAAGAGGTTCTAATGGTCCATCCGGTTAAAGGGCAAAACAGTTCCTCCGGTCTTCGCGCGTTTGATCGACCTTTTCACCTCGGGCCCAGCGTTGGTCGGAACGATCCGGACCTCCGGGTGCTGAAGGGAATATACCCGAAAAATCCCGTCGGCGAACGCCCGCCCGATCTCGTCGATCCCGGTGAAGTCCAGGATCACTACTTTGAACCGTTCGAATCGGGCCAGAAGACGTTTGTTCTGGGACCGGAAAACACGCCTCCGGAAAGAAGCACGTAATCGTCGAACAGTCGGGAGGCGAAAAAGATTCCCTCTCCGGCGTGGCGGCGCGGATCGGTGGTCGGCTTCCCTTTCGCGGGATTCGATGGATTCCCGCAACCTGGGTCGCACCCCTTCCTTCCCCCCCCGCCTTGCGTTTCCACAGCATGAAGACATAACTATTTGATATTAAAAAATAATTATTTTACCTGCCTTTTTCCCCCGCCGCGGCACGTTTATTGGAACATTGTTATTAAACGAGTTTTCGCGGGACATTGCCAGAAGGGGGGAAGCTGCCGCGGCGCAAGGGGGACGCCGCAGAAAGGGGTGTTGTCCAATATCCAACAAAAAAAATGGGGCCTGGCGAGCAACTTGTCATGGGTTCGATCTATTGGCCAGGAAAACCGAAAGGGGGATTCATGAGATCGAGGAAGAGAAGTGCGGTTCTGGCCATTCTGATGGTCCTTGCCTTGGCGCCGGCGGCTTACGCCGGACTCGAACGCATGGGGCCAATCAGCGATGCTCCCACGATCGGCCACTACCCGGCATGGTTCCAGGACAAGACAGGCCTCACGGTCGAGTTCTGCGACCTGACCAACCAGGCGGAGCTGAACGGCGGCTGGTGCCTGCTCATCCCGCCCGCTCCCGCGACGGCTCCGGAGCATTTCCCCGACAATTTCTTCGGCGAGCACTTCTACTGGGCGGCCACCAACGTCGCGTTGCATCAGAGCGGGACGAGGGTGCGGTTCGTCATGGCCCTTGAGGGCGCATTCGTCAACAACGCGGTCGTCCCCGGCGACCAGATGACGTTCGGCCGCCTCCGCATCGTGATTAACCCGATTCCGTTCAGCGGCGACTACAAGGTGATCCAACCGTACGGCGAGTGGGTCTTCCCCGGCCAGGTCGCCGGCGACCGGCTCTTCTTCACCGAGGACATCGGCATCGCCTGCCCGGGCACGTTCGAGTGTACGCTGGGGACGAGCATCGGCCCCTTCCTGCTTCCGTCGGCGACTCCCGGCGGCCCCGAAGTGCCTCCGATTCCCGACCTGCTTGCGGGACAGGATCCGTTTTATGACGCCCTGGTCACAAAGACGGCGTATCCGGGTACCGGGAAGAAGTACATCGCCGATCCCGGGCGGATCGGGCCGGTCACCGGTAGCCCGCTTCCTCCCTTCGTCGGCAGCGACGGCGCCACGCACGACCACAACACCCTCCGCATCGAGGGTCCGAACGGCTTCGTCTTCGACCTCCCCAATAACTTCGCCGTGATGGGCCGGGTCATGACCGGCCAGCTCCCCGGCAAAGTGAATGTGGAACGCGCGAGCTACGCGACCGGCACGGGCAACAAGCTGGACGTCTTCGCGAACGCCTTCCCGACCACCCAGGGCCGGGTGCCGGCCCAGCCGCCGGTGGCGGCGGTCACGCCGGTCCTCACGTTCTTCGAGGCGGCGTGCGGCGGCGCTCTTACGACCGACCCGGTGACCGGCATCACAACGGTGAACCCTCCTCCGTACACCGCCCCGGCGGCGCTCGAGCATCCGATGGCCAACTCCGGCAGCGATTTCTGGGGCCAGAGCACGCCTGCCGTCCTCCCCACCCCGCCCTACGTGTGCGTGGAAGACTACACCGCGCGCAACGCGACCGGTCAGGTCATGCCGGCCTTCTACCTGAAGAAGATGACGGACGACGTCTCCATCAGCAACCCCCTCGCCGCCGGCCAAACGCCCGCGGCGTACTTTGACGGGCCCGGCGGCGGGAACCTGACCGTCAAGGCGGGCTCAAGCGACCCGACCGCCACGCTGACCCTGGCGGGGTTCGGGGCGGGCGTCGATCTCGTCGGCGGGATCGTCACGATTCCTTCTCTCGCCGCCCCGCCGGCCAAGGTGCAGGTGGTGTCGACGGCGGGTGGCTCCGCCGAGCTCCCGGTCACCACGGCCGTCGGCGTTGCCGCCATCGGGGGTGTTCCGGTGGCCGTGAACGACGACCTGCCGGCGATGTTCGAGGACTGCTCGCCGCTGCCTGCGACGAGCTGTGCCGCACCGCTCGTCATCAACCCCCTGACCAACGACACTTACAACGGCGGGGCGATTCCGGCCGGCGCCACCGTGACCATCACGATTCCGCCCCGGATCGGCACCATGTCCGCAATCAATCCCGACGGCTCGTTCTCGTACACGCCGAACCCGAACGTGAACGGCGCCGAGGGGATCGGATACACGGTGACGGTTGGCGGGGTGATTTCGAACCAGGCGTACATCACGATCCCGATCACCCCGGTGAATGACTACCCGTCGGCGAACAACGACACGACCGGCGCGGTCGTAAACAAGCTCAACAGCGTGAACGTTCTGGCCAACGACACCGACCCGGACGGCGCGGCGGACCTCGCCAGGGCCGTCATCGTGACGTGGCCGCCGCAGCTCGGCGCGCAACCCGCTCCGACCGGCGGCACCGTGAGCTTCACCCCCACCGCCACCGGGACCTTCAGCTTCACCTACCGGGCCCAGGACACGGCGGGCCTGCAGTCCGCCACTGCGGCGACGGTGACCGTCAATGTGGCCGCGGCCGAAGCCATCGTCCCCGCGAAGGCCACCTACACGCAGGCCAAGGGGCGCTGGGTCGTCTCCGGCACCGCCAGCCCGATCGAGGGCCAGTCGCTGACGATCAAATACGACCTCGGCACACCGCCCACCTACAAGGTCAACGGGGTCTGCACCGCGTTGACCGCCGCCAACAACCCCGTGATCGGCACGACCGTCGTGGACGCCACCGGCGCCTGGCTGTTCGACCAGACCCTGAGCAGCACCGCCGGCCTCCTCAACCCGAACAACTCGGGAGGCAACTCCACCGGCTTCTGGTGCTCGCCGCCGAAGACGCTCCGGATCACCGATCCGGTCCTGGGAGGAACGGCCGCCATCGGCATCAGCTTGAAGTAACGCCGAGACGGCGCAACACCGCTGCTACACGGGAGCCCGGACCGCAAGGTCCGGGCTCCCGTCTTTTGCTGACCGGGTGCCGCTTGAGGCGGCGCTCAGGTAAGGCTTGATGAATCGCGGGGCCGCAGAGCCCAGTGAGTATAGGGGCAGGGCCTTCGTCGTGATTTCAGGTTATGTGAGAACCGACACCAGGGAAGGATCAGATGTCCAGCGACGAGACGTTCAGCGCGTTCTGCTCGATGAATTCGCGGCGCGGCTCGACCTGGTCGCCCATCAGGCGGGAGAAGATCTCGTCGGCGTCGGTCTCGTCCCCCAGCTCCACGCGCAGCAGCTCGCGCGACTCGGGGTTCATCGCCGTCTCCCAAAGCTGCTCGGGATTCATCTCGCCGAGGCCTTTGTATCGCTGGATCGTCTGCCCCTTCTTCGCGGCGTCGAGCACCTGGCCCAGCAGGCACAGGGGGCCGTCGGCCTCGGGGAAGCTCCCCTCCCCTTCCAGCCGGTACGGCGACGGCAGCGTCTCGCGGATCTGCGCCGAGAGCGATCCCGCCTCCCGCAGGTCGGGAGACTCCATCAGGTGCCGGCCCACGAGGCAATCCATCGGCAGCCCGCCCCGCTTCCACGAGAGGCGCGCCCGCACCCCTTCGGCGTCCGAATCGGGATCCGGGTCGAACGTGAACGTCGCGTTCGTCACGTCGGGCCGGGACACTTTCCATTCGGCGAGCAGCGTCTTGAAGAATTTCTGCGCGGTCTTCTCTCCGGCGAGCGCCTCCGCCCCTTCCGCCGCCCGGGCGGCCAGCGACAGGAAGACGAAGGCGGGCATCCCCCGCCGCTCCGCGCGCGACGCGACCTGCTCCAGCCGGGAGATCTTCGTGAGCCACGCCGCAAGCCGCTGCCCCGTGAGGAGCCCCGTGCCGTTGGTCCCCGCGACCCGCCGGCCGGCAATCCCCAGCTCGATGAGATATTTCCGGAACGCCGCGTCGTCCTTGAGATACGTCATCTCCTTGCCGCGCCGGACGCCGTAAAGGGGGGGCTGTGCGATGAAGATGTTCCCGCGGTCGAGCAGCTCGCGCATGTGGCGGAAGAAGAAGGTGAGCAGCAGCGTGCGGATGTGCGCGCCGTCCACGTCGGCATCGGTCATGATGATGACCTTCCCGTAGCGCAACTTATCCGCCTCGTAATTCTCCTTGCCGATCCCGGTTCCCAGCGCCGTCACCATCGTGCGGATCTCGGCCGAGGTCAGCATCTTGTCGATGCGCGCCTTCTCGACGTTCAGGATCTTCCCCTTGAGCGGCAGGATCGCCTGGTACCGCCGGTCGCGAGCCTGCTTCGCCGAGCCGCCCGCCGAGTCGCCCTCGACGATGAACAGCTCGCACCGCGCCGGGTCCTTCTCCTGGCAGTCGGCCAGCTTTCCGGGCAGCCCCGCGGAGTCCATCGGCCCCTTGCGCACCAGCTCCTTCGCCTTGCGCGCCGCCTCGCGCGCCCGCGCCGCCTCGAGCCCCTTCTCGATGATCTTCTTGGGGACCGACGGGTTCTCCTCGAAGCATGTCATCAGCTTCTCGTAGACCATCGAGTCGACCAGCCCCTTCACCTCGCTGTTCCCCAGCCGGTTCTTCGTCTGCCCCTCGAACTGCGGCTCGGGGACCTTCACCGACACCACCGCCGTCAATCCCTCGTTCAGGTCGTCCCCGCGCAGGTTTTCCTTGTGCCCCTTGAGAAGGTTCCCCTGGTTCGCGTACTGGTTGATGGCGCGCGTCAGCGCCTGCCGGAAGCCGGTAAGGTGGGTTCCGCCGTCGTGCGTGTTGATGTTGTTGACGAAGGAGAAGACCGTCTCCTGGTACGCGTCGTTGTACTGCAGCGCCACCTCGACCTGGACGCCGTCCTTCTCTCCCTCGACCAGCACCGGCTTGGCGTGGATCGGCGTCTTGTTCTGGTTCAGGTGCTGCACGAAGGAGACGATGCCGCCCTTGTACTGGAAGTCGTGGGACTTGTCGTTGCGCTCGTCGAGGATGGAGATCTTGAGCCCGGCGTTCAGGAAGGACAGCTCCCGCAGCCGCTGGGACAAGACGTCGAAGGAGAACTCGGTCTCGGTGAAGATCTCCGTGTCGGGCTTGAAGGTGATCTTCGTCCCGTTCTTGCGCGACTTCCCGGTGACCTTCAGAGGCGATACGGTTTCGCCCCGGACGAAGTCGATCTGGTGCACGGACCCGTCGCGGCGGATCTCGGCGCAGAGCGTTTCGGAGAGGGCGTTGACCACGGAGACGCCGACGCCGTGGAGGCCCCCCGACACCTTGTACGTGTCGCGGTCGAACTTGCCCCCCGCGTGCAGGACCGTCAGGACCACCTCGGCGGCGGGCTTCCGCTCCTCCGGCATGATGTCGACCGGGATTCCGCGCCCGTTGTCTTCCACCGTGACCGAGTTGTCGGCGTGGATGGCGACGGAGATGGTGTCGCAATACCCCGCCATCGCTTCGTCGATCGCGTTGTCGACCACCTCGTAGACCAGGTGGTGCAGGCCGTGGACGTCCGTGCTCCCGATGTACATTGCCGGGCGCTTGCGGACCGCCTCCAGACCCTTCAATACCTGAATGTTTTCGCCGGTGTAGTCGCCGCCGTTCCCGTTGTGCGGGCGGTCATCGGTACCGTTCGCCATACGCTCCCCGTCGATTATGGATTAACTGAAAAATTATACTACGGAAGGACGATGCGGATTTACCTTGGTGCTGCCTTTTCGGCTGCGTCGCCTCGGAGGGCGGGGCTCCGTTCGTGGCTCGCCGTGCGGTGAACCTGCGCGGCTGCGCTTTACCTCACTGCGCCCCCCCTCCTGCGGCAACTCCGCCGGATTCTTCCGCTGCGTAGAACCCCCCGCTGCGCGCTGCGTCTGCGGTATCGTATTTAGTAGATCCTCATCGGCATGACGATCGCCAGGTAGTTGAGCTCCTTCTCCGGCCGAAGGATCACCTGCGAGACTTCGTCCTTCAACTGCAGGACCATCCTCTCCTCCGAGACCCCCGAAACCGCGTCCTGCAGGTATCTTCCGTTGAACCCGATCTTCATCGCGGGGCCTTCGTACTCCGTTTCCAGAAGGTCCCTGGCCTCCCCCTGGTCGGGGCTGGTCGAGGAGACTTCCAGCTGCTTCCCGGAGAAGGAGAGCTTCACGCTGTGCACCTTGTCGGGCGCCATGACGGCGACGCGGCGCAACACTTCGGCGAAGGCGTCCCTGCCCACCGTGGCCGTCAGCAGGTTCTCCTTCGGGACGACCTGCCGGTAGTCCGGGAAATCGGCGTCGAGCAGCCGCACCCAAACCTCCGTGTCCCCCTTCGCGGCAAAGAGGAACTTTTCCGACGCGGACAGCTCGATCGATCCGGGCCCGCTCTCGGCGAGCTTGCGGATCTCGAGGATCCCCTTCTTGGGGACGAGGATCTTGCGCGCCGCGAGGAGCTCGCCGACGTTTCCGACCTCGCCGTCGGCCATCGCCAGCCGATGTCCGTCCGTGGCCACCATGCGCAGCATCGATCCCGAATCCGTATCGGCACGTTCGAGCAGGATCCCGGCGAGGTTGTACCGCGTTTCATCGGAAGAGGCGAACGGCACCACGCGCTCGGAAAGTTTCCGGAAGGTGTCGCCGTCGATCGATACCGTCTTCCCCGACGGCTTCTCCGGCATCTCGGGAAATTCCTGGGAGGGCAACCCCGCAAGGCGGAAATGGGAACGACCCGAGGAGATCTCGACGTAGTTCCCCTCTTTCCCGGTCACCGTCACCGGGGATTCCTTCGGGAGCACCTTGGCGATGTCGAGAAGCTTGCGGGCCGGAAGCGCGATCGACCCGGGTTCCCCCGTGGCGACCGGCTGCAGACAGCGGACTACGATCTCGAGGTCCGACGACACCACCGTCAGATTCCCGCCGCCGATGGTCATCAACGCGTGGGAAAGGACAGGCATCGTGTGGCGTCGTTCCGCGACTCCCTGGATTCCGGTGAGCACGTCGATGAGCAGGTCTCTGTCCACAGTAAAGTTCATCGTCTTCCTCTTCCTGTAGTAAGAATTGAAAAGACCGTAGTCACAGCAGGGGGTGTGTATTCTGTGGAATACCCACCCGGGACGCCCCGCACCGGGAGACGGGGCTGTGGGGGAACCTGTGCGAAACGAGGCGATGGGAAGACGCGGTCTGTGGACAGCGGGGCCCCCTTCTCTTTCTCCACAGGTTATCCCTCGATTTTCTTCCGGAGGATGTCCAGCGTGTTCCTTAAAGATACATCGTCTGCGAGTTTCTTCTCAATTTTTTTTACGCCGTACATCACCGTCGTGTGATCCCGCCCTCCGAATTGCTTCCCGATGTCGGGAAAGGAGCAGCGCGTCAGCTCTCGCATCAGGAACATCGCCACCTGACGCGGCATCGCGATCACCTTGTGCTTCCGGTCGGAACGCAGTTCGGAGATCTTCACGCCGTAATGGTCCGCGACCGCCTTCTGGATCTGGTCGGGGGAAATCTCCCTGCCTCCGTTCCCGAGAACGGGCGCGAGGATCGTTTTCGCCAGGTCGAGGTTGATCTCCTTGCGGGTCAGCGAGGCGTGCGCCCCGATCCGGATGAGACACCCTTCGAGTTCGCGGATGTTGTTTTTCACCATGGTCGCCAGGTACAGCGCCACGTCCTCCGGCAGGACGATGTTTTCCGCTTCCGCCTTCCGGTTGAGGATCGCCAACCGCGTCTCGATGTCGGGCGCCTGGATGTCGGCGACCAGGCCCCACTCGAAGCGCGACTGGATCCGCTCTTCGAGATCCGGGATCTCCTTGGGGAACTTGTCGCTGGACACCACGACCTGCCGGCGGGAGGAGTACAGCTCGTTGAAGGTGTGGAAGAACTCTTCCTGGGTGGATCGCTTCCCCGCGATGAACTGCACATCGTCCATCAGCAGCAGGTCGACGTTGCGGTATCGCTCCTTGAAGTCGGACATCTTTCCGGAGCGCAGGGAGGCGATGAGGTCGTTGGTGAACTTCTCGGCGGGGATGTAGCACACCTTGAGGCGCGGGGACTTCGCCAGCGCCGCGTTTCCGATGGCGTGCAGCAGGTGCGTCTTCCCAAGGCCGACGCCCCCGTAGATGAAGAGGGGGTTGTAGCTGTTTCCGGGCTCGTTGGCCACCGCGACGGAGGCCGCGTGCGCGAACTGGTTTCCTGTACCGATGACGAACCGGTCGAACGTGTACCGGTTGTTCAGCGGACCGAACACCGCCCGGGTGCGCGTGGCGGTCTCCTCGAAGAGCTGCAGCCGGGGCACGGGAATCGGGGAAAGAGGGTCCTCCTCCTCGCTCCCGACCATGATCTCGACGGTGACCTCCTCCGCCAGCTCCTTCCTCGCGATCTCCTCGATCCGGGCGAGGTGGTTCTCCTCGATCCACTCCTTGAAGAACTTGTGCGGCGTGGCGACGAAGAGGATCGTGCCTTCCCGCGTGACGAACCGCAAAGGGCGCAGCCACGTCTCGAACACCTGTTCGCTCACCTCGCCGCGTAGTTGGGCGAGGACCTTTTCCCACGCTTTCGCGGTCACGCGGCGGGTTCCATGCGAAGGCGTTTCATGGACGGGAAAGTAGCGGAAAAACGATCATTTTCCGGCCGGGAGACAGGAGAATGCGGAATAGTTGCTAACATGTTTTTCCACAGGTGTGGATAACTTTGATTCCCTTTTTATTCCGGGCAATTAGAGTGTGTTTTTCGTGAGTTTCTCACCGGTTATCCCGCGATCTGGTCGGATACATTTCCGCCTCCCCGGCAACGGGAAGGATGGTGATGAGGGATGGAGGGTACCACACGGGAAAAAAGGGACGCAAGGAGATTTTTACGGACGGTCGCGGAGGGCGAGGTTCTTCCGGTAAAGATCCCAGTTGACAACGACGTGACAATCTGCCGACGCCCGGTTTCTGGCCTCCCGGTACGAGGGGGAGCGAAGGAAACGGCGCAGCGGGCCGCGCACTGCCATCACCTGCTCTGCGGCGGGCCACGGCATCGGGGCTCCCGTTGTCCTGTCGATGAGGCACCCTTCCCGGATCGCGTCGGAGGCAAGCGCCAGCGGCACGCCGGAAAGGTCGCGCGCGATCGCCTGGAACCGCCCTTCCGCCTCCGGGTCGAGATAGCGAAAGGCGCGGGAGTAGAAAAGCGCCGTGTGGAAATGGTCCGGGACGTCGAGGACGCCGTCGACGGACAGCTCGCGGGAGAAGGCCTTGAGCAGCGCGATCGTCGGATTCAGGAGGCCCAGCCCCGGCTTCTCCTGCCCCGGAAGGCGCGGCCGGTCGACGGTGAACGTCCCGTCGGGGGAAGAGAGGACGAGCCAGTGGATCACGAGCATCCGGAAGGAAGACGCTTCCGTGAAGGGGCCGATGGGACGGCGCGGATGGAAGGGAGCGAGCTGGAGGCGCACCTCGAGGAGGAGGCGGTCCCGGGTCTCCTCCCCGGCGTACAGGCAGATCCGCTGGTCGGAGGGATCGGCGCAGGAGAGGCGAAGAACCGGGTCCGGATAACCCCGCTCCGAGAGGCCGGTCAGCAGTCCCGACGCGTCGAGGCGCTCCCGGAGCTCCCCCGGAGCGTACCGTCCGAAGAGCCGGTTCTCGGGATTTTCCCCGGTGAGGTCGAAGAGGAGCTCGCTATCGAGGGGGGAAGGCGCACCGGCGCCCTCTCCCGCCGACAGGAGGGGCAAACCGAACAGCCTGCGCAGTTCGAACCGCGGTATCATCGTTGCGGGGGACATTCCTGGTTTTTTCGGCGAAATAATAAGGAGTGTCCTCCCCCATCCGGGTTCGTTGTACCGGAAAACCGGTTGACACGGTGATCCGTAAGGCAATAGATTATATGTTTCCCATCATTCGAGCGAGTCGCGTTGATGGAAGGAGCGAAATTCCCATGAAGCGTACGTACCAGCCTCACAACCTGCGGCGGAAAAGAACCCACGGCTTCCGCGAGCGGATGTCGACCCCTGGCGGCCGGAAAGTCATTTCACGACGCCGCGCCAAGGGGCGCAAGCGTCTCACCGTAACGGTCAGCGGCAAGAAGTGACCGCCCCCCCCGGGGATCGTCCGCGGAGCTTCCCCGCGAGCGAGCGCCTGCGCACCGACCGGGAGTTCCGGGAGGTGGTGCGGAAGGGCGCGCGCTTGCACACGACGCATTATACGGTGTACCGCGACTCCCTGGGCGGTGGAAAACGCCAGGTGGGCATCTCCGCCGGGAAGCGCGCGGGGGGCGCCGTCGCCCGCAACCGCGCCAAGCGGCTGTTGCGGGAATTCTACCGGATGCACAAAGGCGTCTTCCCGATGGGAACCCGGACCGCGATCGTGGTCCGGAAGCCTCCCGAGGGGGCGGTCCTTTCCTCCGTGTGCGCCGAGCTGCTCCCCGCTCTTCGACGGCGGTGGGGAGGAAACGAGGTAGGCTCCCCGTGCGGCCCCGACATCTCCTCATCGGCCTCCTGAGGCTGTACCAGGCGGCGGTTTCCCCTTACATCGGCGACTGCTGCAGGTTCCATCCCAGCTGCTCCGAATACATGATCGGGTCGATCCGCCTGAACGGGACGATCCTCGGGGTGCTGGACGGGATCCGGCGGATCGGCAAGTGCCATCCCTTTCACAAGGGAGGCGTGGATCTGCCGCGGCGGATCCAACTTTTCGGAACGAGGGCACCATGGAAAAACGGATGATCCTGGCGATCGCGATGTCGCTCGCCGTCCTGATCGGATACCAGTACTTCTTCTCCGCTCCTCCGCCTCCTCCGGGCGGGACGGGGAAGGACAACGCATCGGCCGTTCCTGCGCCGGCGGCAACGGGGGGGCCGACCTCCGCGCCGGCGTCCGTCGCCGGAGGGCTCGCGGCGAAGACCGCCGCGTCGGCCCGAACGATCACGGTGAAGACCCCCCTGTACTCCGCGGCCCTCACCACCGAGGGAGGCGCGGTCTCCTCCTTCCTCCTGAACGAGTACAAGGACGCCCCCGGCGGGAAGCCGCTGGACATCGTCGGCGGGAAAAAGGCGTTGCCGCTGTCGCTGTATCTCGACGAGGACCGCCCTCCCCTGCCCTCCCCCCCGGTCTTCGCCTCCGACGCGCCGGCCGAGATCGCGGTGAAGGCGGGAGAGACCCGAAGCGTCCTGCTCACCTGGGAATCGACCGCAGGCGTCCGGGTGACGCGGGAGTACGTGTTCCACGGGGACAAGTACGAGTTCGAGGCCCGCGTCCAGACGGCCAACGGGTCGAAGGAGCCGATCGCGGTGCGCCCCGGGCTCGAGCTCGGGCAGGTCTACGAGGGGGAGCTCTCGGGAGACTCCTACTCCTTCCACGGCGTCGTCGTGGGTTCCGGCAAGAACGGCCTGAAGCGGTACGACCTGAAGGACATCTCCAAGGGGAAAGTCGAAAAGGGACCGGCGCGGTGGATCGCGGCGGACGCGAAATACTTCACCTGGATCGTCCTGCCCGAGCGGGAGTGGACGGTTACGCGCGCGTCGCTGGTCGGTGAGACCGGGGCCCGCGTGGCGGCGGCCGACACGGCGGCGACCCTGCAGCCGGGCGACACGGTGCGTGCCGGGGTGCGGGTGTTTGCGGGCCCCAAGCGGTCCGCGCTGCTCGAGGCCGCGGGGAAGGACCTTCCGGAGCTGATCGACTTCGGTTGGTTCGCCGTCGTCGCCAAGCCGCTCGTCTTCCTGATGAAGGCGAGCAACCGGGTGACGGGGAACTACGGCATCGATATCATCCTGCTCACCATCCTGATCAAGATCCTCTTCTACCCTCTCACGCAGAAGTCGATGGCCTCCATGCGGAAGATGCAGGAGCTGGGACCGATCCTGAAGACGCTGAAGGAGAAGTACAAGGGGGACGCGCAGCGCCTCAACCAGGAGACGATGAACCTGTACAAGACGTACAAGATCAATCCCCTCTCCGGCTGCCTGCCGATGCTGGCGCAGATCCCGGTGTTCATCGCCCTCTACAAGGGGCTGCTGGTCACGATCGAGCTGCGGCACGCGCCGTTCTTCCTCTGGGTGAACGACCTGTCCGCCCCCGAGCACCTCTGGAACATCGCCGTTGCGGGGTACACCGTGCCGATCCGTCTGCTGCCGCTGCTGATGGGGGTCTCCATGTTCGCCCAGCAGAAAATGACGCCGTCGGCGGGGATGGAGCCGGCGCAGCAGAAGATGATGTTGTTCATGCCCATCATCTTTACCTTCATGTTCTGGAGCTTCCCGACCGGGCTCGTCATCTACTGGCTGGTGAACAACGTCCTCGCCATCGGGCAGCAGATGATGTACAACCGCAAGACGGAGGCGGCAAAGGGCGCCACGGCATAGTGCTTCAATCCAGTGATACGGCAACATATCCAAAGAGCGATCCCGGAAGGCGCTGTGCCCCCCTTTCTTCCTACTGTGGGGGTACCCCAGCAGCGCGAAGCCCGTACTGGGGCGCCCCCCTCCTGCGACGACTCCGCCGGACCCTCCCGTTGTTTGGGCCTTCCGTACTGTCTTCCCGATACGTTGCCGTACTGATGAAATGGCGTACTCAGGCCGATACGGCGTAGCAGTGGGGGACACACCTTCCCTGCATCCCGGATAACGCCAGGTATGTCCCCCCTGGAAGACACGACGATCGTCGCGCCCGCCACGCCCGGCGGAATGGGCGCTGTTTCCATCGTTCGCCTCTCCGGGCCCGATGCCTTCCGGATTGCCGCCCGTCTGACCGGTCTCTCTCCTTCCGACGCTCCCCCGAGGACCTTGCGACGGTGTTCCGTCCGCGACGCCTCCGGCGAGATTCTCGACACCGCGCTCGTCGTCTTTTTCCCAGGACCGCACAGCTTCACTGGCGAGGATCTCGTGGAGATCCATCTTCACGGCAATCCCGTGGTGGTCGAGACGGTCGTCCGGGCGGCGTGCGCGGCGGGGGCCGTGCCGGCGGAACCGGGGGAGTTCTCCCGCCGGGCGTTCCACCGGGGGAAGATGGACTTGACCCAGGCGGAGGGCCTCTGCGACCTCATCGCGGCCCGTACGGAGGAGGCGGCCCGCTCGGCGTTGCGGCAGATGCGGGGCGGCATCCGGGAAGAGGTCGTCCCGCTGCGGGAGCGGCTTCTCTCCCTCCTCACGCTCCAGGAGGCGGCGATCGACTTCGCGGAAGAGGACGATGTCCCGGCGATCACAAGCCTACAACTGACCGAACGGGTATCGGAAATAATGGGACGGCTGGGGGAGCTCCTGCGGTCGTACGAGGCGGGGCGCCGGTTCCGGGACGGCGCGGCGGTCGTGATCGCCGGTGTCACGAACGTCGGGAAATCGCGGCTGCTCAACCGCCTGGCGGGGGAGGAGCGAGCGATCGTGACGGAGACCCCGGGGACCACGCGGGATTATCTGCACGCCGACGTTTCCATCGGCGGCGTCCCGGTGACCCTGATCGACACGGCGGGACTTCGGGAGACCGCGGACCCGGTGGAGCGGGAAGGGGTGCGGCGCAGCCGGGAGATCGTCGCAACGGCGGATCTCGTCCTCTTCGTTCTGGACGGGAGCCGGGCGGCGTCGGCGGGGGACCGATCGGCGTACGAAGAGATCGCTTCGCTTCCGCATCTGGTCCTGTTGAACAAGTCGGACCTGGCGCCGGTGGAGGAGGGGAGCGGATTCGCCGGGACGGGGAAGAGGGGAGCCTTGCGCCTCTCCGCGAAAACGGGGGAGGGGATCGGGGAGCTCGTGGCGGACGTCGCCCGGGAGGTGGCGCCCGCGGAGGGTGCGATCCGGGCGCAGGCGCCGCTGACCCGCGCGCGGCAACGGCTGGCGGTCGAACGGGCGCTGTCGGCCCTGTCCCGCGCGAGGGCGGCGGCGGCGGAGGGACTCCCGCTCGAGTTCCCGGCGGCGGACGTCCGGGAGGCGGCCGGGGCCCTCGCGGAGTTGCTGGGGGAGGTCGCCCCGGAAGAGGTCCTCGACGCGATCTTTGGCGCGTTCTGCGTAGGCAAGTAGTTGATAATAAATATATTTTTCAGAATGTTCCACGTGGAACATTGAGCGGGGCACGATGAGCGGGTCGCCGTACGAATACCCGAAGGAGTACGACGTCATCGTCGTCGGGGGCGGGCACGCCGGCTGCGAGGCGGCGCTGGCGGCGGCGCGGATGGGGTGCGCCACCCTCCTGTTGACGATCAACGCGGACGCCATCGGCCTCATGTCGTGCAACCCGGCGATCGGGGGGTTGGCGAAGGGGCACCTGGTGCGGGAGATCGATGCACTGGGCGGGGAGATGGGCCACAACATCGACGCTACCGGGATCCAGTTCCGCCAGCTGAACACGAGCAAGGGGCCGGCGGTGCGCTCCTCGCGCGCCCAGGCGGACAAGCAGCTCTACCGTCTCCGGATGAAGAAGACGCTGGAGATCACGTACGGGCTGGACGTCAAGCAGGCGACCGTCGACGCGGTCGTGGTGGACGGGGACACGGCGGCGGGGGTGGACACCAACCTCGACGTCCGGTATCGCGGAAAGACCGTGGTCCTTTGTCCCGGAACCTTCCTGAAAGGATTGGTCCACGTGGGGCTGGTGAACTACCCGGCCGGAAGGGCGGGGGATTTCCCGTCGATGCACCTGTCGGATTCGCTCCGTCGGCTCGGGTTCTCCGTCGGGCGCCTGAAAACCGGCACGACCCCCAGGCTCGACGCCAAGACGATCGACTTCTCGAAGACCGTCCGCCAGGAGGGGGACGACCGGCCCGTCCCCTTTTCGTTCGACACGGCGGCGATCCGTCGGCCGCAGCTTCCGTGCTTCATGACGTACACGAATGCCGCGACCCACGACGCGATCCGGTCCGGCCTTTCCCGGTCACCTCTATATTCCGGAATCATCAAGGGAATCGGCCCCCGGTACTGCCCCTCCATCGAGGACAAGGTCGTCCGTTTTTCCGGGAAGGAGCGGCACCAGGTCTTCCTCGAGCCGGAGGGGCTGAAGACGGCGGAATATTACCCCAACGGCGTCTCCACGAGCTTGCCGTACGACATCCAGCTGAAGATGCTGCGCACCATCCCGGGATTGGAATCCGTGGAGATCGTCCGACCCGGGTACGCGATCGAATACGACTTCGTCGATCCGGTGCAGCTGCACCCCTCCCTCGAAACGAAACCGGTGAAAAACCTCTTTCATGCCGGGCAGATCAACGGCACGAGCGGGTACGAAGAGGCGGGGGCGCAAGGGATCGTGGCGGGGATCAACGCGGCGCTTCGGGTGAACGGGGAGCCGCCGATGGTGCTCTCGCGGGCCGACGCCTACATCGGGGTCCTGATCGACGACCTGACGACGAAGGGGGCGCGCGAGCCGTACCGGATGTTCACCTCCCGGGCGGAGTATCGGCTCCTGCTGCGGGAGGACAACGCGGACCTGCGTCTGTCCGATACGGGGCGGCGGGTCGGCCTGCTCCCGGAGGAACGGTATCGCCGGTTCCTCGATAAGCGGGAGGGGATCGAGGTGTTCCGCCAGCGGCTGGAGGAAACCCGCGTGGGAGCCGGCCACCCGCTGTGCGCCGTTGTGGAAAAGGCGGGGGATTCACCCCTGCGCCCCGGGATCACCTACGCGGAGGCGTTGCGCCGGCCCGGAGTGACGGGCGCGATGCTTCTTGCCTGTGATCCGGAGCTGCGGGTGGCGTCCCGGGAGGCGGTGGAGCAGGCGGAGCTGGCCATCAAATACGAAGGGTATATCCGGCGGCAGGAAGAGGAAGCGAAAAAACTGAAGAAATACGAAGAGATGCGCTTCCCGACCGCGTTCCAGTTCGAAACGGTTCCCGGCCTGTCCGCCGAAGTCCGGGACAAGCTCGTCCGGGTCCGGCCCGACTCCATCGGCCAGGCGCAACGGATCCCCGGGGTGACCCCGGCGGCCGTCGCCCTCCTGCTCGTTGTGCTGCGGCGGGGCATTTAAGGTGGGCAGGGCCCTGTTTCCCGGGCTTACACCAGGTATGTCCCCTGAAAGCGCCTGCACCTTACAGGGACCTTTGCCTGCCGTACCCTACGCCGCAAAGATCCATCGGTGGCTGGTGTCGAGGGTGGCGAAGCAGGGAAAGAACGGGATGAGACCCGTATCTACCTGTCGTGCAACAAGTTTTCCGGATTGTTCCACGTGGAACATTCCGGGGGAGCGGTCCTGGTGAAGCGCGGGACAGGGGGAGAAGTCTCCCCCGATCTGTTGCGGGAGGTCCTCGCCGAGGCGGGGATCCCGGCCTTCCCCGGAGCGGCGGAGCAGCTTGCGCTCCACGCGAACGAGATGCTCCGGTGGAACCGGTCGATCCGCCTGACCGCCATCACCGACCCGCTGGAAGTGGCGGTGAAACATGTGGCGGACTCCCTCCTGCTCCTGCGGTTCGCGCCGTTCCCCGGCCGCCTCCTCGATTTCGGTTCCGGTGCCGGGTACCCCGGCATCCCGTTGGCCCTGTATCTCCCTGGGACCAGCGTAACGGTGTTGGAGGCCTCCGTCAAAAAATGCGCGTTCCTCTCCCGGGCCCGGGGGATGCTGCGGCTTTCGAACGTCGATGTCGTCCAAGGGAGGGCGGAGGAGCGGAAGAGGCTCCCCCTTCCCCCGCAGGACCACATCGTCACCCGCGCGACGGCGTCGGCGGGCGGGGTGATCCCGCTCCTGTCGCCGTACCTCGCCGACGGGGGGCGCTTCCTGTTCATGATGGGGCCGGGGGCGCGAGGGGGCGTCCCGGGAGACTTCCCGGGCACAGTGACGCGCAGGGAACGGTTCCACCTCCCCCGCGGGATGGGGGAGCGGGAGATCGTCGAGATCGAACCCGTGGGAAAGGAGTGAGGAAATGTACGAGCGCCGCCATGAGCCACTGATTTCACGGGAGGTGTACCTTCGCCGGATCGTCCGGAGCGGGGGGTTGGCATCCGCCGCTGTTCTCGCCGCCCTGTTCCTGGGGGTGTCCGGGTACCATTGGATCGAAGAGCTCCCGTGGGTCGACGCGATCCTCAACGCCGCGATGATCCTCGGGGGAATGGGGCCGGTCGCGGAGCTGCACACGACGGCGGGGAAATTGTTCGCCGCGGCCTACGCGCTCTTCAGCGGACTGATGTTCATCGTGGTGGCCGGCCTCCTCTTCGCCCCGGTCATCCATCGGTTCCTCCATAAATTCCACCTGGAGGGCGACCGCAAGGACGTGGACAAGTAACCTCGCACGGGATTTCCCCCTTTCGCCCCCCGCCCCCCCGTGGTACAAGATACCGTTGTGTTTCCGGGAAAAGGAGGGCCCGTATTGGCCCGTATTCTCACCGTCGCCAACCAGAAGGGGGGCGTCGGGAAGACCACCACCGCGGTCAACCTGGCCGCCTCCCTCTCCGTGATGGAGAAGAAGACGTTGCTGGTCGATCTCGACCCGCAGGCCAACGCCTCCTCGGGCGTGGGAGGGACCCCCGGGGGGGATGAGGAGCGCAACGTCTACCGCGTCCTCATGGGGGAGATCCCCGTGGCGGAGGCGATCCGGGAGACCGATCTTCCCTTCCTTTATCTGTTGCCCGCTTCCGCCGACCTGATCGGGGCCGAGATCGAACTGGTGCCGATGGAGCGCAGGGAGCGTCGCCTGACGGAGGCACTGGCTCCCATTGCGGAAACGTACGAGGTCATCGTGATCGATTGCCCTCCCTCGCTGGGCCTGCTGACGGTGAACGCCCTCTGCGCCGCCGATGCTGTAGTGATTCCCCTTCAGTGTGAATATTATGCTTTGGAAGGGCTTTCCAGCCTGTTCCGCACCATCGACCGGATCCGGGAGGAGATGAACCCCGGGCTGCGGATCGAGGGGGTGGCGCTCACCATGTTCGACGCACGGAACAACCTGGCCCACCAGGTCGCGGACGAGGCCCGCGAAATACTGAAAGATCAAGTTTTTCAAACAGTTATACCGAGGAATGTCCGCCTGTCCGAGTCGCCCTCCCACGGAAAGCCGGCGCTTCTGTACGCCGTTTCCTCCCGCGGGGCGCAAAGCTACCTCGAACTGGCCCGGGAGATGGTGAACCGATGGAACGGAAGAACGAACCCGTAAAGAAGAAGGTTCTGGGCCGGGGCCTCTCCGCCCTCCTGACGGCGATCCCGCCCTCCGCAGGGACTCCCGGCGCCGGGCGCGATCCCGGGTTCCTCCAGATCCCGGTGGAAAAAATCCGCGCGGGAAGCCTGCAACCCCGGAGAACCTTCTCCCCGGAAGCGCTCGAGGAACTCGTCGCCTCGATCCGGGAGAAAGGGGTTCTTCAGCCGGTGCTGGTCCGGCCGACCCCGGACGGGTATGAGCTGGTCGCCGGCGAGCGGCGGTTTCGCGCCGCGGAGGCCGCGGGGCTTTCCGCCATCCCGGCGGTGGTGCGCAGGCTCTCCGACCGCGAGGCGCTCGAAGCCGCGCTGGTGGAAAACATCCAACGGGCGGATCTCAACGCCATCGAGCTCGCCGAGGGGTACCAGCGGCTGACGCACGACTTCTCCCTCTCCCAGGAGCAGGTGGCCGAGCGGGTGGGGAAGGACCGCGCCACGGTGGCCAACACCGTGCGGCTTCTCAAGCTGCCATCTCCGGTCCGCCAGGCGGTGGCGGACGGGCGCCTCTCCGCCGGGCACGCCCGCGCGCTCCTCTCCGCGCCGCCGGAGCACGCGTCGGCGATCTGCGAGACGGTGCTGCGGCGCGGCCTGTCGGTTCGGGAGACGGAGCGGTTGTGCGGCCCCGCGGGAAAACGGAAAGCCGCGCGGAGCGCGGCCCCGCCGGATGCGCATCGGAAAAGCCTCGAGGAGGAACTCTCCCGCCGCGGCGGCACGCGGGTGCGCCTGCGCGGCACGTTGAAGAAGGGACGCGTCGAGATCTCCTACTTCTCGTCGGAGGAGCTCGATCGCCTCTGCGACGTTCTGTTCCGGGGCCGCTGACGTTGACCGGCGCGGGTTTCCGGGGGGCCGGAGCGGCGGAAGAAAATAATTTCGTTCCTGCAAAAAAAGTATTGCAACCCGATTTGCCTATGTTATATTGCGCGTCATACACTACCGTTGCACTATCCGCGAATACGGATAAATTCCGAGGGAAAGGAGTGAGGACCAATGCGCAAGTATCTGGCGATGATGTTCGTGCTGATGCTGGCCGCGACGATCGGCCTCTCCGCATGTGCGAAGAAGGAAGAGCCGCCTCCGCCGCCTCCGGCTCCGGCCGCCGCGCCGGCCGACAACGCGGCTCCGGCCGCGCCTGCAGCACCTGCGGCTCCGGCTGAAGCGCCCAAGAAGTAGTTTCCCGGGCAGCACGGTTCTAAAGAAGGGCGCCGGGGTTTCCCCGGCGCCCTTCTTAACTTCAGCGTCCGCCGACTGTCAAGAAGCCCTTGACAGTTCCGCGGCGGGCGTGGTACCAATCTTCCGTTTCTCTTGATGTTGTCCTTCCGTAGACCAGTCCGCCCCCGGGGGAGTGCCGGTTTCATGGAACTTGTGAGCAAGATTTTCGAGACGTTGGAGATCTCCCAGCTCGCCCTGCTCCAACTGGGCCTGGTGGTCGTCCTTGCGTTCCTGCTTTCCACCCTCCTCATCCGTCCGATCCTCCGCACCTTCGAGGAGCGGGACAACCTCTCGGTGAAGCCGGTCGAGGAATCCCGTCGTCTCCTGTCCGAGGCCGACGAGAAGGCCCGGGGATACGACGAGGCGCTCCGCAAGGGAGCGGCCGAGGCGCTCGCCCGAAAGCGCGGGATCATGGAAGAGTCTTCCCGCGCGGGCCGCAGGCAGGTCGAAGCCGTCGTCGAGGAGACGAACCGGAAGGTCGAGGCGCTGAAGGGCCGGATCGCCGTTGAGAAGGAGTCGGCCGCCGCCATCCTGCGCGCCGAGGTGGCGCAGCTCTCCATGGAGATCGCCCGGAAAGTCCTCGGGAGGCCGGTCGCGTGAGCCGCCCGCGAACTTCCACCTGTCGCGCGCTGCGCGTCGTCGCGCCCCTTGCCGCGTCCTTGTGCGTCGCCGCGGTCGCGTTCGCCGCGGAGGAGGGCGGGGCTCACCACGGGGGCGGCGTCCACATCCCTTGGGGAGAGATCATCAAGCAGGCGATCAACTTCCTCATTCTCGCCGGTGTGCTCGTCTACTTCCTGCGCAAGCCGTTCTCCTCCTTTCTCAAGGAGCGAAGCGAATTGCTGCGCAAGTCGATCGACGACGCCGCGAAAGCCCGCGCGGAAGCGGCCGAGAAGCTGGCCGCCGTCGAGACCCGCACCGCGAAACTGGCGGATGAGATCGCCGCGTTGAATGCCAAGATGGACGTCGAGGCCGCCGCCGAGGCGCGGAAGCTGCAGGAAACCGCCGCCGTCGAGATCTCCCGGATCCGCGCCCAGTCGGAGTTCACCGGCGAACAGGAAGTGAAGAAGGCACGCGAAGAGCTTCGACGGGAGGCGTCCGCCCTGTCGGCCCACGCTGCCGAGGAGCTCGTCCGGAAGACCTTGTCGCCCGAGGACCAGGAGCGGCTGGTCCGTGAGAATCTCCAGAAGATCGAGGGGATCGTCCAGTGATCGGCGGAAGCCTCGCACGACGGTACGCCCGCGCGCTGCGGGACATCGGCCAGGAGGACAGGCAGGTCCGCCAGGTGCTCTCGGAGGTCGAGGAGTTCTCCCGCCTTCTCGATCAGTCCCCCGGACTGCGCGAAGTGCTCGAGGCCGGGCACGTCAACCGCCGCGACAAGCAGAGCGCCCTCGACCAGGTCCTCTCCGGGGCCGGGTTTCTCCCCTCCACGAAATCGTTCCTTTCCCTTCTGGTCGACAAGGGGCGGATGAACGTGCTCCTTCCGATCCTCGGCGAATTGCGGCGCATGGTGGAGGAGCTCGAAGGGATCGAGCGGGTCGAGGTCTCCGTCCCCATGCCGATGTCTTCCCCGCAGAAGGAGACGTTGAAGGAGATGCTGGAGCGCCGGACGGGGAAGAAGGTCGTTCTGGAGGAGACCGTGGATCCCGCGGTGCTCGGGGGGCTCGTCGTCCGGGTGGGTTCGACCGTGTACGACGGCAGCGTGCGCACGCAGATCCGGCAGATCCGGGAAAATTTACAAAAGGGGTGAGGCAGTCGCCATGAGCATCCGCGCGGAAGAAATTACCGAGATCCTGAAAAGCCAGATCAAGGGGTACGAGAAGCGGATCGACGTCGCCGAAACCGGTGTCGTCCTCTCCGTCGGCGACGGGATCGCCCGCGTCCACGGCCTCGAGAAGGCGATGGCGGGCGAGCTCCTCGATTTCCCCGGCGACGTCCGCGGGATGGTGCTCAACCTCGAGGAGGACAACGTCGGCGTGGTCCTCCTCGGCGACGATCGCCTGATCAAGGAAGGGGACACGGTCCGCCGGACCGGACGGATCGTCGAGGTGCCGTGCGGCGACGCGATGATCGGCCGCGTCGTCAACGCCCTCGGTCAGCCCGTGGACGGCCGGGGCCCGATCGAGACGAAGGATTTCCGGCGCGTCGAGATCAAGGCGCCCGGCATCGTCAAGCGGCAGCCCGTGAAGGAGCCGCTCCAGACCGGCATCAAGGCGATCGACGCGATGATCCCCATCGGCCGCGGGCAGCGCGAGCTGATCATCGGCGACCGCCAGACCGGAAAGACCGCGGTGGCCACCGACACGATCATCAACCAGAAGGGCGCCGGGGTCATCTGCATCTACGTCGCCATCGGCCAGAAGCGGTCGACGGTGGCGCAGGTGGTCGAGAAGCTGCGGCAGTACGGCGCGATGGAGTACACGATCGTCGTCGCCGCCACCGCCTCCGAGTCCGCGCCGCTGCAGTTCCTGGCCCCCTACACCGGATGCACGATCGGCGAGTTCTTCCGCGACTCCAGCCGCCACGCCCTCTGCATCTACGACGACCTCTCCAAGCACGCGGTGTCGTACCGCCAGCTCTCCCTGCTGCTGCGCCGCCCGCCGGGACGCGAGGCGTACCCCGGGGACGTCTTCTACCTCCACTCCCGCCTGCTGGAGCGCGCGGCGAAGCTCTCCGACGCCGAGGGCGGCGGCTCGCTGACGGCGTTGCCGATCATCGAGACGCAGGCCGGCGACGTCTCCGCCTACATCCCGACGAACGTCATCTCCATCACCGACGGCCAGATCTACCTCGAGGCCGACCTGTTCTACTCCGGCGTCCGCCCCGCGGTGAACGTCGGATTGTCGGTCTCCCGCGTCGGAGGCAACGCGCAAATCAAGGCGATGAAGCAGGTCGCCGGTCGGATGCGCCTCGAGCTGGCGCAATACCGCGAGATGGCGGCCTTCGCCCAGTTCGGCTCCGACCTGGACAAGACCACGCAGATGCAGCTCGCCCGCGGCGCGCGGTTGGTCGAGATGCTCAAGCAGGCCCAGTACCAGCCGCAACCCGTTGAGCAGCAGGTCGTGACGATCTTCGCCGCGACGAACGGGTTCGTCGACGGGTGCGAGGTCGGCTCCCTCGCGAGGTTCGAGACGGAGCTTTTCTCCTACATGAAGGACAAGCACGGGGCGCTCCTCACCGAGATCCGGGAGAAGAAACAGATCACCGACGAGATCAAGGCGAAGCTGTCGGCGGCGCTGGAAGAGTTCAAAGGGACGTTCAAGGAAGCATAGCCCATGGCGAACCTCCGCGCGATCCGGAAGCGGATCAGCAGCGTAAAAAGCACCCAGCAGATCACCCGGGCGATGAAGATGGTCTCCGCCGCGAAGCTGCGGCGCGCCCAGGACGGCATCAACGCCGCGCGGCCCTACGCCCGCAAGATGCGCGAGGTGGTCACGTCGGTCGCCGGCCGGGCGGGGTCCGACGCGCATCCGCTGCTGACGGCGCGGGAGGCGAAAAAACTCGCCCTGCTGGTGGTCACTTCCGATCGCGGCCTGTGCGGAAGCTTCAACTCGGGGCTCACCCGCGCCGTGTACCGGTTCCTCAACGACCACCGCGGCGAGTATGAGGAGATCACCCTGTTCGTGGTCGGCCGCAAGGGGCGCGACTTCTTCCGGCGCCGCGAGATCCCGATCCGCAAGGAGTACCTCGGGGTCCTCGGTTCCATTTCGCGCCACCACGCGGAGACGATCGCGAACGACCTGGTCGGGGGGTTCCTCGCCGGGGAGTTCGACGAGGTGCAGGTCGCCTTCAACGAATTCCGGTCGGCCATCTCCCAGATGGTCCGGTTCGAGAAGATGTTCCCCATCGCGCTGGAGTCGTTCGGGGAGGCCGCCGGGAACGACATCGACTACCTGTACGAGCCTTCGCGGGAAGAGATCCTGGCGACGCTGCTCCCGAAATACGTGCAGACGCAGATCTTCCGCTTCCTCCTCGAATCGGTGGCGGGGGAGCACGGCGCCCGGATGACGGCGATGGATTCGGCGACGAACAACTCGGTCGACATGATTTCGCGGCTCACGCTGCAGATGAACCGCGCACGGCAGGCGACGATCACCACCGAGCTCACCGAGATCGTCAGCGGCGCCGAGGCGTTGAAAGGGTAAGCATTTCAGTTCATAACCACGGTAGGCACCGAGAGGGTCGATGCGCCGGCACTCGAATGCCACCGTTTCTTTCAGAATCAGGAGGCGAGGGGAACATGAACAAGGGAAAGATCGTCCAGGTCATCGGGCCCGTGGTCGACGTCCGGTTCGAGCCCGAGCAGCTCCCGGCGCTCTACAACGCGATCCGGATCTCCAACCCGAGCATCAGCGACAAGGTGGGGAACCTCGTCGTCGAGGTCGCCCAGCACCTGGGCGACAACGTCGTCCGCTGCGTCGCGATGGACTCGACCGACGGACTGGTCCGCGGCATGGAGGCGATCGACTCGGGCGATCCGATCATGATCCCCGTCGGTCCCGAGACGCTGGGCCGGATCATGAACGTGATCGGCGAGCCGGTCGACGAGGGCGGCGAGATCACGACCAAGCTCCGCTACCCGATCCACCGCCCCGCGCCCTCCTTCGACGAGCAGTCCACCAAGGTCGAGATCCTCGAGACGGGGATCAAGGTCGTCGATCTCCTCGCCCCCTACTCGAAGGGCGGGAAGGTCGGCCTGTTCGGCGGCGCCGGTGTGGGCAAGACCGTCGTCATCATGGAGCTCATCCACAACATCGCCATCGAGCACGGCGGCTACTCCGTGTTCGGCGGCGTCGGAGAGCGCACCCGCGAGGGGAACGACCTCTGGCTCGAGATGAAGGAGTCGAAGGTCCTCGAGAAGGCGTGCCTGGTGTACGGCCAGATGAACGAGCCGCCGGGCGCCCGCGCTCGCGTCGGGCTTTCCGCCTTGACCGCCGCGGAATATTTCCGCGACGAGGAGGGGCAGGACGTCCTCCTGTTCATCGACAACATCTTCCGGTTCACCCAGGCGGGCTCCGAAGTGTCGGCCCTCCTGGGCCGCATCCCCTCGGCGGTCGGGTACCAGCCGACGCTGTCCACCGAGATGGGGAACCTGCAGGAACGGATCACCTCGACGAAGAAAGGCTCGATCACCTCGGTCCAGGCGATCTACGTCCCCGCCGACGACTTGACCGACCCGGCGCCGGCGACCGCCTTCTCGCACCTGGACGCCACCACCGTCCTTTCCCGCCAGATCGCCGAGCTCGGGATCTACCCCGCGGTGGATCCCCTCGACTCGACCTCGCGGATCCTCTCGCCGCTGGTCCTCGGGGAGGATCATTACGCGGTCGCCCGCTCGGTGCAGAAGGTCCTCCAGAAGTACAAGGACCTGCAGGACATCATCGCGATCCTGGGGATGGACGAGCTCTCCGAGGACGACAAGATTCTGGTCGCCCGGGCGCGGAAGATCCAGCGGTTCCTGTCGCAGCCGTTCTTCGTCGCCGAGCAGTTCACCGGCATTCCGGGCAAGTACGTGCGCCTCGAGGAGACGGTCCGGTCGTTCAAGGAGATCGTGGACGGCAAGCACGACGAGCTGCCGGAGCAGGCCTTCTACATGGTCGGCACCATCGAGGAGGCGATCGAGAAGGGCAAGACGCTGCTGGCCACGGTGTAACGGGAGAACGGCGCGATGGCATCGACGATCCGGCTGGAACTGGTCACCCCCGAACGCCTCCTCCTCTCGGAGGAGGTCGACGAGGTCGTCGCCCCCGGCTACGAGGGCGAGTTCGGGGTGCTCCCGGAACACACCCAGTTCCTGGCGATCCTGAACATCGGGATGCTGCGGTACCGGAAGGGGAGCGCGATTACCAGGATCGCGCTGGGCGGCGGGTTCGCCGAGGTGACTCCCGAGCGGGTCGTGGTGATGGCCGACACGGCCGAGCGTGCCGACGAGATCGACCTGGAGCGCGCGCAGCGCGCCAGGGACCGCGCCGAGGCCCGCTTGAAAGAGCTGTCGCTGGACGACGAAACGTACGCGAAGGCGTACGCGGAGCTGCAGCGCGCGCTGGTGCGGATGGCGACGGGCGGCGGAGAATAGCGCTCTTAGCGCAACACCGCCTTCACCTTCGGTTTTCCCCCCTCGACGCTCACGAGGAACTCCACCTTCTTTCCCCCGGCGGACGCCGAGATCTCCATCGCCCGCGCGTAGAGCGTCTCCCGGAGCGACGGGATGTCCGACGGATCACCGGGCATCCCGCACGACCGCCGGGCTTCCAGCAGCGCTTCCGCCGTCCGGTCGAGGTGCTCCCGGTCCACCGGTTCCCTCCGCTCCCTCGACCCCCGCTTGACGTTCCCCCCGGAGTCGCGGTGCGACCGTCCTTCCTCGAGGTCCCGCACCGTCCGCGTCCAGAGGTTGGCGTAGGTCCAATACCGGCCCGAGAGGTTGTTGAACCGGAGCTGGCCCGCGTTCCCGACGATCGCCCGGCGGCTTCCGGCCAGGAGTTTCGTCTCCAGTTCCTTTCGTTCCTTCATCGGCTCGGCTCGCCGCTTCCCGTTTAAAAAGAGGTCGTACTCGTGCTTGAGCGCGACGAGGTCCAGCTCCAGCCGGTCCAGCACCTCCTTCAATTCGTCCGCCACGGTCGTTCCCTTTCCCCCCCGGGAGAAACCTTGTAGACTGGTCCCTTGTCGGCCGTTTCCGCGCTTCATTGTAGCATCGGAGAGAAGGGGGCGTTCATGAAAGGGATTTCGGCGATCATCCTGGCGGCGGGGCAAGGCAAGCGGATGAAGTCCTCCCTCCCCAAAGTGGCCCACCTGGTCCTCGGGAAGCCGGTGGTGTGGCACGTCGCGCAGGCGGCGCGCGCCGCGGGGATCCGCGAGATGGTCTTCGTGCTCGGGTACGGCCGGGACAAGGTCCTCCCCGTGGTGGAGGCGTTCGGCGGGAAGGTGGCGATCCAGGAGAGCCAGTTCGGAACGGGGGACGCGGCCCGGTGCGGCCTGGCCGAACTTTCCGCGGGGGCGAAGGAAGTCGTGGTGCTATGCGGGGACGCGCCCCTCCTCCGGCCCGCTACGATCCGTGCGCTCCTTGCGGCCCGTCGCCGGCAGGGGGCTCCGGCATCGGTGCTGATGAGCATTCTTGACGACCCGACCGGATACGGCCGGATCGTTCGCGGCGAGGACGGATCGGTCGCCAGGATCGTGGAGGAGGAAGACGCGAATGCCGCGCTCCGCAAGGTTCGCGAAGTGAACTCGGGGACGTACGCCTTCGACCGGGTCTTCCTCGAGCGGGGGTTGCCGCGCCTCTCCGACGTGAACGCCCAGCGGGAGTATTACTTGACGGACCTTGTCCTCGAAGCGCTGGCCGAGGGGAAGCGCGTGGTCCCGGTGGCGGCGTCGGAACCAGACGAAGTGCGGGGGATCAACTCCCGTCGGGAGTTGGCCGAGGCGACGCGGATCCTCCTGGAGCGGAAGCTCGACGACCTGATGGGGTCCGGCGTGACGGTGGTGGACCCGCGGCGGACATATATCGAGACGGAAGTGTCCGTCGGGCAGGACACCGTCATCGATCCGGGAGTGTCCCTGCTTGGCGCGACGCGCATCGGCCGGGGAGTGCGAATCCAGACCGGGTGCGTGGTGGACGCCAGCGTCATTTCGGACGGGGTGGAGCTACGACCGTATACCGTGATCTCGGGATCCACGGTGAGAAAAGGGGCCATCCTGGGGCCGTTCTCGCACTTGCGGCCGGAAGCCGACATCGGCGAGGGGGCGCACATCGGGAACTTCGTCGAGGTGAAGAAGAGCCGGATCGGCAAGGGGTCCAAGGCGAACCACCTGTCTTATATCGGGGACGCCACCATCGGGAAGAAGGTCAACGTGGGCGCGGGGACGATCACCTGCAACTACGACGGGATCCACAAGCACCCCACGGTGCTCGGGGACGGGGTCTTCGTCGGGAGCGACACGATGCTGGTCGCACCGGTCACGGTGGGGAAGGGGGCCCTGATCGGCGCCGGGTCGACGATCACGATGAACGTCCCCCCCTACGCGTTGGCCCTGTGCCGCGCGGAACAGAAGGTGATCGAGGGGTGGGTCGCCCGCAAGCGGCCGGAGCTTCTCAAAAAAGCGGGGCTCTCCGTCCCCGCGGCGAAGAAGGGGAAGAAGTGACATGTGCGGCATCGTCGGCTATACCGGTCCCAACTCCTGCGTGGAGATCCTGGTGGACGGCCTGCGGCGGCTGGAGTACCGCGGGTACGATTCGGCAGGGGTCGCGGTCCAGAACGACGGAGGGATCGCCGTCCGCAAGTCCCAGGGGAAGATCTCCCGCCTGACGGAGCGCATCGCGAAGGAGCCGGTTTCCGGGACGTGCGGTGTTGGGCACACGCGGTGGGCCACCCACGGACGCCCTTCCGACGAGAACGCGCACCCGCACCTGGCGGGCCGCGTCGCCGTCATCCACAACGGGATCGTGGAGAACCACCGGACGCTCAAGGAGAAGATGGTCGCGAAGGGCCGCACGTTCTCCTCGGAGACGGACACCGAGGTGATCGCCCATCTTCTGGACGAGTACGTCTCGGCGGGGATGCCGCTCGAGGAGGCGGTGCGCAAGACCGTCGCGGAGCTTCGCGGGTCGTACGCCTTCCTCGCGGTGACCGACCGGGAGCCGGGGACGCTGGTGGGCGCGCGCCTGAACTGCCCGCTGGTCGTCGGGCTGGGGGAGGGGGAGTTCTTCCTCGCCTCCGACCTGACGGCGTTTTTATCCCACACGCGGGACGTGCTCTTCCTCGAGGACGGGGAGATGGTGATCGCCACGCCGGCGGGGGTGCGGATCACCGACTTCTGGGGCAAGCCGCGGGAACGGTCGAAGACGCGGATCGACTGGTCCTCCGCGATGGCGGAGAAAGGCGGCTACCGCCACTTCATGCTGAAGGAGATCCATGAGCAGCCGCGGGCGATCCTCGACACCCTCGCGGGCCGGATGCTGGCGGAGTCCGGCGAGGTCTTCTTCGAAACGTTGCCGCTTTCCAACGAACGGATCGCTTCCCTCAAAAAAGTGACCCTCATCGCCTGCGGGACGTCGTGGCACGCGGCCCTCGTCGGGAAGTTCATGATCGAGGGGCTGGCGCGGATCCCCGTAGAGGTGGACCTCGGGTCGGAGTACCGGTACCGCGACCCCGTGGTGGAGGAGGGGACCCTGTGCGTCGCCATCTCCCAGTCCGGCGAGACGGCGGACACCCTCGCGGGGATGCGGGAGGCGAAGGCGAAGGGGGCGACCACGGTCTGCATCTGCAACGTCGTCGCGTCCACCATCGCGCGGGAGTCGGACGGCGTGATCTACACCCATGCCGGCCCGGAGATCGGGGTGGCCTCCACGAAGGCGTTCACCACCCAGCTGGTGGCGCTCTACCTCATGGCGATCCACCTGGCGCGGGAGCGCAGGATCCTGACCCGCCGGGAGGTCTCCCTGCACCTCATCGACCTGTCCGAGCTGCCGCGCAAGATCGAGGAGATCCTGAAGCGCGAGCCGGAGGTCGCGGCCGTCGCGAGGAAATACAAGGACGCGCGCGACTTCCTGTACCTTGGCCGCGGCATCTCCTACCCCATCGCCCTCGAAGGAGCGTTGAAGCTGAAGGAGATCTCCTACATCCACGCGGAAGGATACCCAGCCGGGGAGATGAAGCACGGCCCGATCGCGCTGATCGACGAGCGGATGCCGGTGCTGGTGCTGTGCGCGAAGGGCGAGAGTTATGAAAAGACGTTCTCCAACCTGGAGGAGGCGCACGCCCGCGGCGCGCAGGTGATCGCCGTGGGGACGGAGGGGGACGACATCCTGAAAGGGAAGTGCGAGGACGTGATCTCCCTGCCCTCCTGCGGACAATACGCGCGGCCGATCCTCGAGGTGGTGCCGCTCCAGTTGCTCGCCTACCACATGGCGGTCCTCAAAGGCACCGACATCGACCAGCCGCGGAACCTCGCCAAGTCGGTGACGGTGGAGTAGGGGGACGAGTTACGCTATCGGATGCCAATAGAGTTCTTACGTCGCCAATAAACTTTTTGCATGGCCAATAAAGTTCTTACGCTCTGCAAGATATGCTACTAGGATGACAACTGATTCCACCTCCTATACCGGGTTCGATCACCCCGATCACACCGGTCCAACAACCGGTACTGTAGCGCCCGCGAGCCCTGAACTTACGGGCGGAGCCGGATTCACTTACGAAGACGGCGTGGCGGCTATCTATGCGGCGGCGCTCTTTTCCGAGACAACTGCGCCCGGACTTCCAGGAAGGCAGGTGAAGCGCCTTTCTGTGCAGCAAGGCCCATTTGGGCATCCGTTGGATGATGTTATCGTCGAAGGTGAGGGTGCCAACGGCGTCCGAATCCGCCTCAGTCTTCAGGTCAAGCGCAAGTTAATCATCAGCGATGCGCAGAGCAACACTGATTTTAGGGACACGATGTTGCGCGCTTACGCGACAGTCGTGGGAGCAGAGTTCAAGATCGGCCTAGACCGGGTAGGAGCTGTCACAGGCGAAATCGCTGATGGAAGTAAGCGCAGCTTCGAAACGCTGTGCGATTGGGCGCGGGCAGACAGCGACGTGACGGGGTTCGTGAAGAAGTTGCGTACGGACGGAGTCGCGGGTGAGAAGGAGAGCCACTTCGACTATGTCCGGAATATCCTTTCAAGCAAGCTTCCTGAGTGGGAACTCGATTTAGCCACCCATCTCCTGCTCTCTCACTTCGTGCTGATGCGTTTCGAGATGCTGCACGAAGGATCGGTGACAGAAGCACAAACCGTCTCCAACCTTTCAAATCACCTTCATCCGACAGAACGCGGTCGGTCGGATGACCTATGGCGACGCCTGCTCGCGTTGGTCCGGGTGTCAGAGGGACGGGCGGCTGTATTCGACAGAAAAACACTTGTCGCCAGACTGAACGGTGCCTTCCGGATCACAGGTGCGCCGTCCCTGCAGGCTTCGCTTTCCAAAGTCGCGGAGGAGGCGCGCCTTGCTGTAGCTGAGATTGGAAACGACATCGCTGGACTGAGCATTCCAAGGGAGCGATTCGTCCAAGCCTCACGTGAAGCATTGACTCGGCATCGCTTTGTCCAGATTGGCGGGTTACCTGGAACAGGCAAGTCCGTCGTGCTTCGGGCCCTAGTCGAAGAGGCACTCGTAAACGGGCCCGCGCTGTTTCTCAAGGCGGACCGGCTAATTGGTGCGTCCTGGTCCCAGTACGCCACTGCTGCCAGCTTGGGAGCGGCCCCGCTGGAGGAACTCCTCATTGAGCTTGCTGCATCAGGCTCGTCCACGGTGTTCGTCGATGGTCTCGACCGAGTTGAAGTGCCTCATCGCGGGATCCTGTTAGACATTTTTAATACCATGTTGAATTATCCGCTCCTTCAGTCCTGCCGAGTAATTGCTACGGTCAGGGATACCGGCATAGAGCCGCTGCGGACCTGGATGCCAAGCAAGCTCTTGTACGACGGAGCTTCCGTGATCAGTGTGACAGGGTTTGACGACGCCGAGGCAGAGCTATTGGCGAAGGAAAGACCAGTTTTGGCACCCCTCCTTTTCGGATCGGAACAAGTTCAAACCATCGTACGGCGCCCATTCTTTGCAGCCGTGCTAATCAGGCGTCATGCAACTGAGACGAGTGTTCCGAGTTCGGAAATTGAGCTTGCCACTGCGTGGTGGGCGGGTGGTGGGTACGGCGCAGAGGCCCCTCGTGCTGGGCATCGGCGCAACGCACTTGTGGCTCTCGCGCAAGCAGGCGCGGTGACATTGGGGCGGCGAATCCCTGCGCTTGGAGTAGATCCTCAAGCGTTGACTGAGCTCGAAGTTGATGGAATCGTCCGGCACATACGAAGCGGCCAGACGGTTTGCTTCGTACACGACATCTACTTTGAATGGTCCTTCCTTCAACTGCTCGTATCGAAAGGCGAGCAGTGGTTGAATGTCATTCGCGAAGTGGGCGAACCGCCGGTTCTCGGCCGAGTCGTCGAGCTCTTTTCTCAAACTGAGCTAACGGACGGCGCCAACTGGCAGAAATACCTCGAGCAGCTTGAAGGGACTACTGATATTCGCTCTCAGTGGTTGAGAGCGTGGATGGTTGGGCCGTTCGGGCTGCCGTCCTTTCGAACGCACGAGTCAATTTACAACATGGCGATGTTTGTCGGAGGAGCTAGACGGGTTGCCAAGCTCGTCGTCTGGTACCAAGCGGAAAAGACCATGGCCAATCCGATGGCGTTGGACGGAAAAGTTTTTCCCGATCTCGAACTGACCCAGCGCCTTCTTCTTGGGGACGCATTGGCATGGCCATCCGACATAGGCACATGGAAGCGTTGCTGCGGTTGGATGCTACGGCGGATTGACGATATCCCAACGTCAATTCGACCTGATGTTGTGGCTGTTTTTGAGGTTTGGCAGAACGCGGTTGCGGACATTGCCAACCAATTGTCCGGGAAGATTATCAGCCTTGCGAAGTCTTGGCTCATGGAACTTGAGGCATGTGCCCACGCTCGCACCTATCCAAAGAACCACGGAGGTTGGGAGAAACTAAAGCGGGGTGAGCCTGAGGATTTGGAGCGGCGGTTGAGAGCAATGCTTCTGCGAGCAAGTAGGGCCTACACGAACCTTGTGCGCGACTACCTGTCCAATCTACAGACGATGGAACGCATGTCGCGATCGGTAATCGAACAGGTGCTGGCATATGGGCACATCCTTAGTGAGGTGTGCCCGAGTCAGTTCGTCGACTTGGTATTGCGCGTTATGATGCATCCTCTTCCGGAGGGGCGGAGTGCAAAAATTAGTTGAAGTTTGACGAAGCGGCCCCTGGTGTGGCGAAGTGGAAGCACGACCAACCACAAACCACACACGGAAGGAGCCGCTCCATGAAAACGGTAATTCGGATCGGGAACC
>Ga0334722_10001224_pt1 | contig 33196 bp, 29 predicted proteins | sample C3_bottom_MG_FD_207210 | JGI IMG/M metagenome (GOLD analysis project Ga0334722, IMG submission 207210) | Sediment microbial communities from Yellowstone Lake, YNP, Wyoming, USA - C3_bottom | ecosystem: Environmental > Aquatic > Freshwater > Lake > Sediment | place: USA: Wyoming | collected... | reverse complement strand
GCGCCCCTCGAGCGCGACGTGCTGCATCGACGCGATCCAGGTGTCGCGGTCGTCGGCAGTGGGGGCGCAGTACAGCGCCACGTTCTTCGAATACATCGCCATGCGCAGCATCGGCATATAGTTTTCCCAGCAGATCACCGAGCCGATGCGGCCGTAGGGGCTGTCGACCACGGTCAGCGTCGAGCCGTCGCCGAAGCCCCAGATCACGCGCTCCATGACGGTAGGCATCAGCTTGCGGTGCTTGCCGAGGAGCGAACCGTCCGGGCCGAAGAACAAGGCGGTGCAGTGGCAGGTGCCGCCGTCGCGTTCGATCACGCCGATGACGACGTAGGCGCCGTGCGCCGCCGCCGCTTCGCCTAGGCGCTGGGTCTGCGGTCCCGGAACCTCGATCGCTGCGTCCAGGTAGAGGCGGAATTCCTCGCGTCCGGCCGGGTCGCGCGCGCCGACGACCAGGCCGTAATTCTGGCCTTTGGGATAGCCGGGGACGAAGGCCTCGGGAAAAACGATGACCTTGGCTCCGAGTGCGGCAGCCTCGGCGATCAGGCCCACGGCTTTGTTCACGCAGGCCTCGGTATCGAACGGAATGGCGCCGGCCTGGACTACGGCGGCACGCACCTTGGTTTCTTGTGTTGACATGATGTGGTCTCCTCGATTTTTGGGAGATTGTATCCCTAGCGCAGCAGACCACGCGCGGCCAGGTTCTTCATCAATGCACTGATGCCGAAAGTCCACGGCGGCGCCCGGTCCGAGGTGGTAACACAATTCACCAGACGGCCGAGCTTCGGCGTGGAAATGCTGACCAGGTCGCCGATCTTGTGGGTAAAGCCCATGCCGGGCGCGCCCCGGTCCTTCACCGGTGCGAACATGGTGCCGAGGAACAGCACGAAACCGTCCGGATATTGATGGTGGGGTCCCCAGGCGTGGGTGACGATATCGAGCGGATCGCGGCTGATCTTGCTCATCGAACTCGTCGCGTCGAGGACGAAACCGTCGCTGCCGGTGATTTCGAGCGCGAGATCAGCCTGGCGTACGTCGGCGATGCCGAACTTGTCGTCGAACAAGCGGATTAAGGGGCCGATGGCGCAGGAGGCGTTATTGTCTTTCGATTTTCCCAGCAGCAGCGCGCTTCTGCCTTCGAAGTCGCGCAGGTTCACGTCGTTGCCGAGCGTTGCGCCGACGGTTTCGCCCGTCGCTGTGACGGCGAGCACGATCTCCGGTTCCGGATTGTTCCATGAGGATTTCGGATGCAGACCGACCTCGGCACCCAGCCCGACGGCAGACAGTACCTGCGATTTGGTGAATATCTCGGCATCCGGTCCTATGCCCACTTCCAGATACTGCGACCATGCGCCCTGCGCTACTAGCACGCGCTTGATTTCTTCAGCCTCGCGCGAACCCGGTTTCACCGAAGCCAGATTGTCGCCCATGATGCGCATCACCTGCGCGCGGATGGCTTCGGCCTTGGCCGTATCGCCGCGCGCCTGCTCCTCGATCACGCGCTCGAGCAGACTTTGTACGAAGGTCACGCCGCTCGCCTTGATCGCCTGCAGGTCGATCGGGGCGAGCAGGAACGGTCGGTCCGCGTACCTGCCATCGCCGCTGTTGGCGAGCAGCCCCTCTATCGTGCCGATAAGCTTGCCCGGCGCCGCACGAGCAAGGGCGACACGGTCGGCGCGCGCGAGCAACTGGCTCAAGGTCGGTTCGATCGCGGCGAGGTCGACTACGTCGCCATTAGGCCTCAGGGCAACGGGCGACGGGCCGGCAGGCGATCCGGGCAGCCATGCGCGGCCCACCAAAGCGGCCTCGCGCCAATCTAATGGCAGGCATTGCGGTGTCAGAAAATCGTTGAGTGTCTTCACAGCAGATCCTCCTTGTGCAGCATGAACACGTAGTCCTCGCCAGCGCTGGTGTCGAGCCAGGTAAAGGGCAGGCGCGGGAAGGCCTCTTCCAACGCAGTGCGGTTGTGCCCGATCTCGACCACCAGCAGGCCGCCGGGATGCAAATGCGTTGCGGCCTGTGCCAGCATCCGGCGCACCAGCTCCAGGCCGTCGCGTCCTCCCGCGAGCGCGAGGCGCGGCTCGCGCCGGTATTCGCGCGGCAGCGCGCGCATGGCCGCCGCGTTGACGTAAGGCGGATTGCACAGAATCAGGTCATAGCGGCGGCCGGCCAGGCGCTCGAACAGGTCGGTCCGGACCAGGCGCACGCGCTTTCCCAGCGCATAGTCTCTTATGTTTCGGCGCGCCACCTGCAGGGCTTCGGCGGAGAGGTCGGCCGCGTCGACGCGCGCCCTGGGAAAAGCGCGTGCGGCAAGAATCGCGAGGCAGCCCGAACCCGTGCACAGATCGAGCACGCTGCGCGTACGCCGCACATCGGCAATCCAGGGTGCGAGCCCGTCGCGGAGCAGTTCGGCGATGAACGAACGCGGCACGATGGCGCGCTCGTCTACATAGAATCTGAATGCGCCCAGCCAGGCTTCGCGCGTAAGGTAGGCGGCTGGTGTGCGCTCCCGCACCCGCCGCCGCAGGATGGCCCGCACCGCGTCGAGCTCGTTCGCGCTCAGTGCTCGGTCGAGCACGGCGTCGAGTTCGCCCAGCGGCAGTTCCAGCGTGTGCAAAATGAGGTAGGCGGCTTCGTCGCGGGCATTGTGCGTGCCGTGGCCGAAAACGAGTCCCGCGCGTTTGAATTGCGTGACCGCCTCGCGCAATACCGCGCGCAGCGCCAGCGGGCGGTCTGATTTCGGTTTCAGGCCGGCAACAGCAGGCGCTCCAGCACCTGCCGGTAAATGGATTTGAGCGAGTCGAGCGCATCGATCTCGATATGCTCGTTCAGCTTGTGAATGGATGCGCTGACCGGCCCGAGTTCCGGAGTGGTCGAGCTCATATTCTCACGCCCGAATGGCGACGTGGTGGTACGTCGAAGCAGGGTGCAGGCCCGCGGCCCGGATCCAGGATGTCCACTATTGTGGCGCTGGTTCGTCGACGAGCAATTTGAATTCGCTGAACGATCCGGTGCTTTCCAGGTTGGGAGCCTGTTCCGACTTTTTCTCCGCACCCGGCGCCGGAGCGGCCCCAAGATCGCCGTCCTGGTTCATCAGCCACATCAGATTGGTCGCCGAATCCGCGTTGCCCAGCGCTTCCTCCTTGCTGATCAGCCCGTCCTTGAACATCTTGTACAGCGACTGCTCGAACGTCTGCGAGCCGGGCGTCATGCTTTTTTCCATCGCATCCTTGATCTCGCTGATTTCGCCTTTGTCGATCAGCTCCGCGGTGTAGCGGGTGTTGAGGAGAACTTCGACCGCCGCCGAGCGGCCGCCCTTGATGTTCTTGATCAGGCGCTGCGAGATGACCGCCTTGAGCGTCGCCGCCAGATCCTGCAGCAGCGAAGGCCGGTTTTCCAGGGGGTAGAAACTGATAATGCGGTTCATCGCGTGGTAGCTGTTGTTGGCGTGCAGGGTCGCCAGGCACAAGTGTCCGGATTGGGCGTAGGCGATTGCCGCCGCCATGGTGTCCTTATCGCGAATCTCGCCGATCAGGATGCAATCCGGCGCCTGGCGCAGCGCGTTTTTCAGCGCAATCTTGAAATCCAGGGTGTCGGTTCCGACTTCGCGCTGGTTGACGATGCATTTCTTGTTGGTGAAAATGAATTCGACCGGATCTTCGAGCGTCAGGATGTGGCCGGGTTTGGCCGCGTTGCGGAGGTCGAGCATGGCGGCGAGCGTGGTCGATTTGCCGGAACCGGTGGCGCCCACCATCAGGATCAGGCCGCGTTTTTCCATGATCACTTCTTTCAGTACCGGCGGCACACCCAGGGTGTCGATGTTGGGCACCTCGCCGGGAATGTAGCGCACCACGACGGCCGGTGTGCTCTTCTGGCGGAAGGCGCTGATGCGGAAACTGCCGATCCCGGGCATGGCAAAGGCGGTGTTCAGTTCCAGCGTGTCCTCGTATTCCTTCTTCTGTTTGTCGTTGAGGACCTCGTACAGCAGGTTGATGATATTGGCCGAGTCCATCACCTGCTGGTTGATCGGCATGGCAGTGCCGTTGATCTTGATATTGATCGGCGAACCGACGGACATGAAAATGTCCGAGGCTTTCTTCTCGGCCATCAATTGAAACAGACGCTTCATCGCAGACATTGTTTTTCTCCCTTACGCCGGATAGCCGCCGGGCGGCACGCGGTAACATTATATTCGTGGCAGAGGGCGCCGGCGAAGCCCAAGTCATGCCCAAGTCTTCCGCCGGCGTCGTGCTTTGACTGGTGTCTAGGATGACAGGCTGCTGGAGGACGCATCGAAACGCTGCAAGTCTACCGCCGCTTGCGGTTTCCAGCCTTTTTTCCGATGTTCGGCCACGACAGTCGTGAAGATGCCGCCGCGTACGTAAAAGTGCGCGCACAGGCGCATGAACCGTGGCCGCGCGGCGGTTGCGAGGTCATCGAGGATGCGGTTGGTCACTGCCTCGTGGAAGGCGCCCTGGTTGCGATAGGACCAGATGTAGAGCTTGAGGTTTTTCAATTCCAGGCACTTGCGCTCGGGAATATAGTCGAGTACCAGGCGCGCAAAATCCGGCTGCCCGGTCAGGGGACAAAGGCAAGTAAATTCAGGAATTTCCATATGGATCAGGTAGTCGCGTCCCGGGCTGGGATTGTCAAAGGTGCTCAGTTCGTGGCTCGGTTTGGCAGGCATGCTGGGCTCGGAAAACGAAGTTAAGATGGTATTATATCGGTTGGCAAAAACTCCGAATAAATCCGGTCGAAAACCGGTTTTCAAAGATAAGAAACCCCAGTGCGCCTTACTCAGATAAAGCTTGTAGGATTCAAATCCTTCGTTGACCCGACCTCGATCGAAGTGCCAGGCCAGCTCGTCGCCATCGTCGGTCCGAACGGCTGCGGCAAGTCCAACGTGATCGATGCCGTGCGTTGGGTGCTCGGCGAATCGCGCGCCTCGGCCCTGCGCGGCGATTCCATGCAGGATGTCATTTTCAACGGGTCGGACCAGCGCAAGCCGGTGGCACGCGCCAGCGTCGAACTGACGTTCGACAACAGTCTGGGCAAGGCGGCAGGGCAGTGGTCCCAATACGCCGAAATATCGGTGAAGCGCGTGCTGACGCGCGAGGGCGAATCGCTCTATTACATCAACAACAGCCACGTGCGCCGGCGCGACATCACCGACATTTTCATGGGCACCGGCCTGGGACCGCGCGCCTACGCCATCATCGAACAGGGCATGATCTCGCGCATCATCGAGGCCAAACCGGAAGAATTGCGCGTGTTCCTGGAGGAAGCCGCCGGCATCTCCAAATACAAGGAGCGGCGCCGCGAGACCGAGCACCGGCTGCACGACACGCGGGAAAACCTGGCACGGGTGGCCGACATCTGCCAGGAGCTGTCGCTGCAGATCGACAAACTGGATCAGCAGGCCAAGGTGGCGATGCAGTTCAAGGAACTGCAGGGCGATATGCAGCGCAAGCAGAACCTGTTGTGGCTGCTGCGCAAGATGGAGGCCGACAACGAGGCGCAGCGCCACGCGCGCGACATCGACCGTGCGGTCACCGATCTCGAGGCCGAGACGGCGCGCCTGCGCGAAATCGAAAAGCGCCTGGAACAAGTTCGCAGCCAGCACTATGAAGCGGGCGACACGCTGAGCAACGCGCAAGGCGAGCTTTATGCAGCCAACGCCGAAGTGCAGCGCCTGGAAACAGAGATCCGCTACATCAGCGAGAACCGCGTGCGTCTGGAGAGCCAGATTGCGCAGCTGACTGCACAAAGCGGGCAGTGGCAACAACAGGCGAGCGATTTGGGCGGCGCGCTTGCCATGTGGCAGGCGCGCCATGGCGATGCCGGCCAACGGCTGCAGCTGGCACACGACCGGTTTGCGCTGGAGTCTGCCAAACTGCCGGAGGCGGATCAGGCTTTCCGCGCGATTCAATCCAGGCTGGCCGCTGAGCGCAGCGGTTTTGCCCAGACTGAGCAGGCGCTCAGGATCGAACAGACCCACATCAGCCACGCTGAAAAGACCTTGCAGGGCCTGGCCTTGCGGCAGGAGCGCTTGCTTGTCGAATACCAGGGATTGGCCAGGCCGGATTCGGCGGCGATCGAAGCGCAGCAACGCCAGATTGCCGAATTGTCCGAGGAACTTGCGCGCAGGGATGACCAGCTTGCGCTGCAATTGCAGCAATTGCCGGAATTGGAGAACGCACGCAGGACGGCCCAGAAGCGGCTGGATGCCCAGCTGCGTGAGCAAGCCGGCCTCGCGTCGCGCCTGGCGACGCTTAAGCAAGTACAGGATCAAATCGAGAGCAACGCCCAGATTCACGAATGGCTGATCAAACACCAGCTGGATTCGCTTCCCCGTTTGTGGCAGCAGGTAAGGGTGGAAGTGGGGTGGGAGACGGCGTTCGAGGCCGTCCTGCGCGAGAAGTTGCACGCGGTCGAAGTTACACAACCCGGACTGTTGCAGAGCATGCTTGCCGATGCGCCACCGGCGAAACTGAGTGTCTACGCTTCCACGACGGCGGCGCAGGATCTGGCACTCGAGGGAATGCGGCCGCTGGCCTCGCTGCTCGGGATTCATGACGAGGCCGTGCGTGGCGTGATGCAGGATTGGTTGCACGGCGTGTATGCGATAGAGGAGTCACCTGACATAGTCGCGAGGCAGGCGCTGCCGCCGGGCGTGATACTGGTGAATCGCGAAGGGCATCAGTTCTCTCGAAGCGCGGTCAGCTTCCATGCGCCGGATCCGGGCGACACCGGGATCCTCGCCCGGCAGCGTGAAATCGAAGACCTGAGCGCCCAGTTGAGCCAGCGCGAGGGGACGCTGCGTCAGGCGCGAACCGAACAAAGCGTGGTCGAATCGGCGTTGGGCGGTCACAATCAGCGCCTCGCAACCCTGCGCCAGGAGGCCGCAGTGCTCAGGCAGGGGGTCCACGATCAGCAAATGGAAAGTCTCAAACTTTCCCAGGGACTGGAGCGATTTCAAGAGCGCAGCCGGCAGATTCAGCTGGAGCAGGATGAAATATCCCGTCAGCAGACGACTGAGCAGTCGGCCCAAACTGCTGCCGAGGCCAGCCTGGCACGGCATCAGCAGATAATGGACGCGGCGGGCGAGAAGGTGCGGGCAGCCGAGGACGCGTATAAGCAAGCCGAGGACGCGCTCAACGCACAGCGACAAGCGCTGCAACAAGCCGAGCATGACGAGCAGGAGGCGGTATTTAATGAAAAAGAATGTTATTCTAAAATCAATGAAATAAACTCGTCAGTTAAAGTAATACTTGAACAATTTGAGGGGGCGGCACGGCAGCTCGAGCAGCTCACGGCCGACTTGGCTGGACAGCAGGACGGGGATCTGAAGCTGCGTCTGCAGACTCACTTGGAGCTGCGGGTGCAACGCGAGCAGGCGCTCAGTGCCGCCCGCTCGCGGCAGGAGGAACTGGCGCAAGGCCTGCGCGGCGCAGAAGATGAGCGCCTGGTATGCGAGCAGAAGCTCGAGCCGCTGCGAAACCGCATCAACGACCTGAGGTTGAAGGAGCAGGCGGCGCGACTGAACAAGGAACAGTACGCCAGCCAGTTGTTCGAGGCCGGTGCGGACGAGGCGGTCCTCGCGGCGATGCTGGAAAAAGGTATGCGGCCTAATGCACTCCAGGTTGAGATCAATCGCCTGACTCAGGCTATTACCGATCTGGGTGCGGTAAATATGGCTGCACTGGAGGAATTGCAGGCCAGTCGCGAGCGCAAAGGCTTTCTCGACGCCCAGGCGGTCGACCTGAATACTGCATTGGAAACGCTGGAAGCCGCGATCCGCCGCATCGACCGGGAAACGCGCGAGATGCTGCAGCAGACATTCGATACGGTAAATGGGCATTTTGGACAGCTGTTCCCGAGCCTGTTCGGCGGCGGCGAGGCGCGACTGGTCATGACCGGCGAGGAAATTCTCGACGCCGGCGTGCAAGTCATCGCCCAGCCACCGGGGAAGAAGACCTCGACCATCCATCTTCTTTCCGGCGGCGAAAAGGCCCTCACCGCGCTGGCCCTGGTGTTTTCGATGTTTCAGCTCAACCCGGCACCTTTCTGCCTGCTGGACGAGGTGGACGCGCCGCTGGATGACCCGAACACCGAACGCTTTTGCGACCTGGTGAAGCGCATGTCGGCCGATACGCAGTTCCTCTACATCAGCCACAACAAGATCACCATGGAAATGGCGGCGCAGCTGGTCGGCGTCACGATGCAGGAGTCAGGCGTGTCGCGGGTGGTCGCCGTCGACATCGAAGAAGCACTGCGATTGAAAGAGGAGTTAGCCGCATGAGCCTAGGAGCAGGGGCCCCGCGAAGCGGGGATGCGACCCGGGCGAATGCGGCCGGACGCCGACAGCGCGATCTATGCATTGAACTGTTCGCACGGAGACGGCGCGCATGAGCTGCCGAGTGAGGAGGCAGCGCCAATGAGCGAACTGCAATTCGGCTTGCTGGGAATAGGCATCCTGGTCGTAGTCGGAGTGCTGGCATACAACAAGCTGCAGGAGCGCAAGCTTGGGCGCCAAGCGGAGGACCGTTTCGGCTCTCGCCACGATGACGTGCTCATGGGCGGAAAGGGTAATGGCAGCACGCCCGGGCAGACCGCGGGAACGGTCGAACGCCTCGAGCCCACCTTTACGGCGCCCTTGGCCGAGCGCATCGAGACCAGCGGCATGCTCGATGCGCAAATCGACTGCATTGCGATTCTGCAGGCCGAGAACGCGATCGCAGGGGAGGCGATCTCCAGCGCGATCGTCGATAACCCGACCAATTCTGCCAGGGCACTCAGTTGGGAGTGCTACAACCGGCAGACAGCGAATTGGGAGCCTTTGGCTGCATCCGGCGAATACGAGAGGCTGCGCGTCGGTCTACAACTGGCGGACCGCAAAGGCGCAGTGAGCGAACCGGAACTGACTGAATTCGGCGTCATGGCTCAGGCTGTGGCCGCAGCCTTCGGCGCCAGTTGCACCCTTGCCGAAATCGGGCCGGCATTGCAGCGTGCCCGGGAGTTGGACGCGCTGTGCGCCGAAGTGGATGTGCAGATCGGACTGAACTTGATCACGCGCAGTGGCGGCGCGTCTGGGACCCGCATTCGCGCCCTGGCAGAGGCGCAAGGTCTGGTATTGGAGCGAGACGGGCGTTTTCACCGTCGCGATGAGGCCGGGCGCGAACTCTACACCCTGTGCAATACTGAGGCGTCGGCGTTTTCAGCGGAAGGCATGAAAGCGCTTTCAACTAAAGGGCTGACGCTGCTGTTCGACGTCGCCAGGGTGCCCGGTGGCGTCGCCACCTTCGACCGTTTCGTCGAGTTCACGCGCGCCCTGGCCGATGCCTTGTCGGCCGCTATCGTCGATGATAACCGCCAGCCCCTGGACGACGCTGCGCTCGCCAAGATCCGGGCGCAGCTGCAAGTCCTGTACGACAGCATGGACAAACAGGGAATACCGGCGGGCAGTCCGCTGGCACTGCGCCTGTTTTCCTGATGGCAGTACCGCGACCAGCCCTGGCCGAAGCGCAACGGCTGCGCGCGGAACTCGAACGCCACAATTATCAATACTACGTGCTCGACCAGCCTCTGGTAAGCGATGCCGAGTATGACCGGCTGTTTCGACAGTTGCAGAAGCTGGAAACCGACTATCCCGAACTGGCGGACGCCGAGTCGCCGACCCAGCGCGTAGGTGGCAGCCCGCTGCCGGAGTTCAACCAGCTTACCCACCGCACCCCCATGCTCTCGCTCAACAACGCCTTTTCCGAGGAGGAGGTGAGCGCTTTCGACCGGCGCGTACGCGAGGGTCTGGATCTGGAGAACATCGAATATCTGGCCGAGCCCAAGTTCGACGGCCTGGCCATCAGCCTCAGCTACGAACAAGGCCGATTCATCCGCGGGGCAACGCGGGGCGACGGCTACACCGGGGAAGACGTGACCCCCAATCTGCGCACCGTGAACAGCATTCCGCTGCGCTTGCGCGGCAAGGTCTTGCCCGCGCTGCTCGAAGTGCGCGGCGAGGTGCTGATGTTCCGGCGCGACTTCGATGCGCTCAACGAGCGCCAGCGTGCCAAGGACGAGAAGGAATTCGTCAATCCACGCAATGCCGCCGCCGGCAGCTTGCGTCAGCTCGATTCGCGCATAAGCGCGGCGCGGCCGCTGCGCTTCTTCGCCTACGCCGTAGGCGCAATCGAGGGCGCAGCGGTGCCAGACTCGCACAGTGCCCTGGAGGATTGGCTGCAAAGCCTCGGTTTGCCGGTCTGTCCGGAGCGGCGTGTGGTGCACGCGGTCGAAGGGCTGATGCGCTACTACCAGCAACTAGGTGAGCGGCGCGCGAACCTGCCGTACGAAATCGACGGCGTGGTGTACAAGGTCAATAGCCTCGCCGCACAGCAGCAATTGGGCTACGTGTCGCGTGCGCCGCGCTTTGCCATCGCGCACAAATATCCGGCCGAGGAAGCGCGCACTGAAGTGCTGGCGATAGAGGTGCAAGTGGGCCGGACCGGCGCCCTGACACCGGTCGCGCGCTTGGCGCCGGTGTTCGTCGGCGGCGTCACCGTCACCAACGCCACGCTCCACAACGAAGACGAACTGCGGCGCAAGGACGTGCGCGTCGGCGACACCGTGATCGTGCGCCGCGCCGGCGATGTCATCCCCGAGGTGGTGGCCGTGGTCCGGGATAAGCGCCCCGCGGGTGCACCTGAGTTCAGGATGCCCCTGGCCTGCCCGGTCTGCGGCTCCGCCGTGGTCAGACTGCCTGACGAAGCGGTGGCGCGCTGCTCCGGCGGCCTGATTTGCGCAGCACAGCGCAAGCAGGCGTTGTTGCACTTTGCCTCCCGCCGCGCCATGGATATCGAAGGCCTGGGCCAGAAGCTGGTGGACCAGTTGGTCGACCACGGCATAGTAAAGACTGCGGCGGACCTGTACCGCCTCGGCCTCGTCGCGCTTTCCGAGTTGGATCGCATGGCGGAAAAATCGGCGCAGAATGTGCTTTTGGCGATCGAGGCCTCCAAAAGCACCACGCTGGCGCGATTCATTTTCGCGCTTGGCATACGCAACGTGGGGGAGGCGACAGCCAAGGAATTGGCGCGTCACTTCGGCAGTCTGGATCGGCTCATGCAAGCGGACGAGGAAGCGTTGCGGCAGGTCCCCGATATCGGGCCCGTAGTGGCGCTTTCGATCGCGCAATTTTTTGCCGAAGCGCACAATCGCGAGGTGATTGAGCAAATGCGCGCCTGCGGCGTGCACTGGCAGGAAACGGAGCCGAAGGCAGCCATGGTGGCGGCGCGACTGGCCGGCAAGTCGTTCGTGCTGACCGGAACCCTAGCGTCGTTGAGTCGCGAGGAGGCAAAGGAATCGATCGAGGCACAGGGCGGAAAAGTGGTCGGTTCGGTATCCAAGAAGACAGACTACGTCGTCGCCGGAGCAGAGCCAGGCAGCAAACTCGCCAAAGCGAAAGAGCTAGGCATAGCCGTGCTGGATGAAGCAGGATTGCTCAAATTGCTGAAAGGAAATTGATGAAGCGCGTGCGCAAATGTGTGTTTCCGGTGGCCGGCATGGGTAGCCGCTTCCTGCCTGCGACCAAAGCAAGCCCGAAAGAGATGATGCCGGTCGTCGACAAGCCGCTGATCCAGTACGCGGTAGAGGAGGCAGTGGCGGCGGGCATGACGGACATGATATTCATCACCGGCCGCAACAAGCGCGCCATCGAAGATCATTTCGACAAGGCCTATGAAGTGGAAGCGGAGCTTGCGGCGCGCGGCAAATCGGAACTGCTGGAACTGGTACAGGGCATCATTCCCAAGCGCATCAACTGCATCTATATCCGTCAGGCGGAGCCGTTGGGTCTGGGTCACGCGGTGTTGTGCGCCGAGCCGGTGGTCAATGACGAGCCGTTTGCGGTGATACTGGCCGACGACCTGATCGACGGCGAACCCCCGGTGCTCAGTCAAATGGCGCAGGTGTACGCGCAGTACCAGTGTTCGCTGCTCGGTGTAGAAGAGGTGCCGCGTCAGGACACGCGCCAATATGGCATCGTCAAGACCGACGGCCGCGAACCGGGGGTGGTCAGCGCCATTGTCGAAAAACCGAATCCGGAACATGCCCCCTCGAACCTGGCCGTGGTCGGCCGCTATATATTGAGTCCGGCGATATTCCGGCATCTGGCGCAGGTGCAGGCGGGCGCAGGGGGCGAGATCCAACTCACCGACGGCATCGCCGCACTGATGCGGGAAGAAAAGGTGCTGGCCTACCGCTTCAAAGGCACACGTTACGATTGCGGCTCGAAGCTGGGCTATTTGCAGGCCACGGTCGCCTACGGAAAGAAGCATACCGAGACCGGCGCCGAGTTTTCGGCATACCTGAAGTCGTTGCACATTTAAGCGCGATAGTGACGAATGGACCGAGCGGCGCGCGCCTGGCGGATTCTCGAATCGGCGGAACTGATCCACAGCGCCGCTGCCGTGGATGCCGCGATAGTACGGGTCGCCGCGGAAATCACGGCGAAATTTAAGGACCAGTATCCGCTGGTACTGTCGGTAATGGGAGGCGCGGTCGTGTTTACCGGACGCATCCTGCCGATGCTGAGCTTTCCGCTCGATTTCGACTACATCCACGCCTCGCGCTACGGTGCGGCCACCAGTGGCGGACAGGTCGACTGGAAAGTCGAACCCAAGGGCAATGTGGCGGGCAGGACGGTGCTGGTGCTGGACGATATCCTCGATATCGGCGATACCATGCTGGCGATACGCGAGCGTGTGCTCGGGCTTGGCGCCAGCGCTTTCTTTAGTGCGGTGCTTACGGATAAAGCTAAGAGCCGGGCGAAACCCATCAGCGCGGATTTCGTCGGGCTTGAACTGCCGGACCGCTATGTGTTCGGATGCGGCATGGACGCCTACGGGAGCTGGCGCAATTTGCCGGCGATCTACGCGCTGAAACAGGAGCATACGGAAAGGAGGCCAATATGAAACGCGGCCTCGGCTGGTTGCGCGTCGCGCATGGCGCCGGGCGTGATCGTATCGGAGGCGCAAAAATCTTGATTGCTCGCCACAATTGTATCTGTTTATTATCAATATGTTAGCAATTATCGGCGGTAGCGGTCTGACGCAGTTATCCAACCTCGATGTCACCCATCGCAGGGCGGTGCGCACACCTTATGGCGAGCCCTCGGGAGCGCTCACCTTCGGCCGCATTGCCGGCGCGGAAGTGGTGTTCCTGGCACGGCACGGATACGGCCATACGATACCTCCGCACGAAGTGAACTACCGCGCAAATATCTGGGCGCTCAAGGAACAGAAGGTGGAGGGCGTGATCTCGGTCGCGTCGGTGGGCGGGATACGCGCCGACATGAAGCCCGGGGTCATTGCCGTGCCGCATCAGATCATCGACTATACCTGGGGTAGAAAGAACACCTATTTCGAGGGCGGCGAGCAGCCGGTAACCCATATTGATTTCACCGAACCGTATTCGGCGCAACTGCGCGCTCGCATCCTCGACGCCGCCCGCGTCTGCGGCGAAGTGGTAGTCGAAAGCGCGATTTACGCCGCGAGCCAGGGGCCGAGGCTGGAGACCGCAGCCGAGGTGGACCGCCTGGAGCGCGACGGCGCCGACCTGGTGGGCATGACCGGCATGCCCGAGGCGGCGCTGGCGCGGGAACTGGAGCTGGATTACGCTACGATCGCCGTCATCGCAAATTCCGCGGCTGGACGTGCGGACAGTCTCCACGGCATTCGCCTGGAGCAAATAGAGCAAGTGCTGCAGGAGTCGCTGGCGCGGGTGCGCCGCGTCATCGAAGAACTGGTGGCGAAGCAGTGATCCGCGAAGTGCTGAAAATGGGTGATCCACTACTGCAGCAGCAGGCCCGGCCGCTGCAACGCTTCGATACCCCCGAATTGCACGCCCTGCTAACCGACATGCGCGATACCATGGCCCATTTGAGCGGGGCGGGACTGGCGGCGCCGCAGATTGGCGTCGACTTGCAAGTGGTGATTTTCGGAGTCGCGAAGAATCCGCGCTATCCCGATGCCGAGGAAGTTCCGGACACCGTACTGATCAACCCGGTGCTGACGCCGCTCTCGGACGAACTCGAAGAAGACTGGGAGGGTTGCCTGTCGGTGCCAGGACTGCGCGGCATGGTTCCGCGCCATACGCGGCTGCGCTACCAGGGCTTCGATGAGAGAGGCAATCCGATTGACCGCAGCGTCAGCGGCTTTCACGCCCGCGTGGTGCAGCACGAATGCGATCACCTGATGGGCATTTTGTACCCGATGCGCATCCGCGACTTCAGCAAGTTCGGCTTTATCGAGGCCTTGTTTCCGGACGAACAAATTCCGGAAGAATAGCGATCGTCGCGCACCCGGGCGAGGTCCGCGTGCTGCGAATTCGAATTAATTGAGCTTCAGCGCCTCGAGAACGTCGCGCTCAAGCTGCAGCACGGTATTGGGCTTTTCGAGTGCCGCACCCGAGATCAGGAATACGTCCTCGGCGCGCTCCCCGAGCGTCACGATCTTGGCCGTAATCAAATTGATTTCGTATTTTCCCAGTACTCGCGCGATCGCATAGAGCAGGCCGGGCCGGTCGCCGGCGACGATAGACAGCGCGTGGCGGGCGCCTTTCTCGTCCGGCCGGATGTTGACTTCGGGCGTGATGGGGAAATGACGCAATTGGCGCGACACGCGGCCGCGGGTGGGGGCATGCAGCGGCGTCTGGTTTTGCAGCCTCTCGGCCAGCTCCGTTTCGATCAGGTTGATCATGTCGCGGTAATGCGGATTGTTGCCGGTTCCCAGCAGCATGAATGTATCCAGGGCATAGCCATGGCGTGTGGTGTGGATGCGGGCGTCGGCGATGCTGTAGTTGATTTGCTCAAAATAGCCGCAGATGCGCGCGAACAGGTCGCGCTGATCACGGGTGTAGATCATCACCTGCAGGCCTTCGCCGATGGGTGAGAGCCGCGCTTTCACTACCGGCTTGTCGGTGTCGACTCGATAGTGCAGGGTGCGAGTCTGCCAAGCGATGTCCGGCGCGTCATGGCGCAGGAAATAAGCCACATCCAGCTGGCTCCACAGCTTGTCCTTGACCTCGTCGGAAAGGGCGTACAGGCGCAGCAGACGCAGCGCTTCGACCTGTTTTGCCTGGATATCCTGCTCAAATCCGATGCTGTCGCCGCGCAGCAGGCGCCGCGCGAGCAGAAACAGATCTTCCAGCAGCTTGCCTTTCCACGCGTTCCACACCTTGGGGCTGGTGCCTCGAACGTCGGCCACGGTGAGCAAATACAAGCCGGTCAGAGCGCGCTCGGACTTCATCGCGCTGGCAAATGCTTTGATGACGTCGGGGTCGGAAAGATCCTGTTTTTGCGCCACCGAAGACATGGTCAGATGATGCTCCACCAGAAACTCCACCAGTTCCGTGTCCTCCCGCGCCAGGCCGTGCGCCCGGCAGAAGCTCCGTGCGTCGCGCATGCCCAGCCGGGAATGGTCGCCGCCGCGGCCCTTGGCGATGTCGTGGAACAGCGCCGCGACATAGAGTAGCCAGTGGCGCTCGAAACCCGCCATCAGGCGGCTGCACTGCGGATATTCGTGCGCAAATTCGATCATGGTGAAGCGGCGCAGATTGCGAATCACCGTCAGGATATGCTGATCTACGGTATACGCGTGGAACAGGTCGTATTGCATCTGGCCGACGATTCTTCCGAACGCGGGCAGGTAGCGTCCGAGGATGGAATACTGGTTCATGCGCCGCAGTTCGTGTATCAAGCCGCGCCGTTGCTGCAGAAGCTGGAGGAACAGCTTGCGATTGGCCGGGTCGCGGCGGAAGCGGGCATCGATGCGCGCTCTGGCGCGCCACAATGCGCGCAGCGTGGCCGCGCTCATGCCCTTCAGCTCGGGATGTTGCTGCAGCAGCAGGAAGCTTTCCAGAATGGCGTTCGGCTCCCGCTCGAACAACTCGGGGTCGCGCGCTTCCAGCAGTTCGTGCGCGGTCTGGAAGCGCTCGTTGAGCACCTCCGGCAGGCTGTCGTCCCTTGAAAACAACTCCACGGCAATATTTTGCAGCAGCAAGGCATTAAGTTGGGTGATCGCCTTGGCGGTGCGGTAATAGCGCTGCATCAACTGCTCGCTGGCGCGTTTGCTCGCCGTGTTGGCATAGCCGAACTGCGCGGCAAGACCCGACTGGTAGTCGAATAGCAAGCGGTCTTCGCGCCGGCCCGCAGCATAGTGGAGGCGGATGCGTATTTCGTTCAGAAATTTCTGGTAGCGGCCGAGTTGGCGCGCTTCGCTGGCGGTGATCAGGCTGCGCGCGGCCAGATCCATCCAGTTTTCGCCCAGACCGGCGGTGCGGCTGATCCAGAGTATCGCCTGCAAATCGCGCAGCCCCCCGGGTGCCTCTTTCAGATTGGGTTCCAGGCTGTAGGGGCTATCCTGGAACTTGCCGTGCCGCTGTTCCTGCTCCAGTCGCTTGGACTGAAAGAACGCCTGCGGGTCGAGTTGTTTGCGCATGGCACCAATAAAGGCGGCAAACAGGCTGCGGCTGCCGGCGAGCCACCTGGCTTCGAGCAGGCTGGTCTGCACCGTGATGTCCTTGGCGGATTCGGAGATACATTGCGCTATCGTGCGCACGCCGTGACCAGGTTCCAGACCGGCGTCCCACAGGCCGCCGATCAAGGATTCCAGCTTGTTTTTCAACGCTGCATCCGGTTCGCCAGGCAGGAGCACCAGTAGGTCGACATCGGAATGCGGAAACAACTCGCCGCGCCCGTATCCGCCAACCGCTACGAGCGCGAGCGAGGCGGGTAGGCCGGCTTCGGTCCATAAGCCTCTGAGCGTGCGGTCTATGAGCAGACGGTGCTGGCGCAGCATGCTCTGCCCTTTGCCGTCCTTGGCGTAACGCTCCCGCAGTTCGCGCCGTCCGCCTTGCAGCTGTTCCCGCAGGCTGGCTGAGGGATGCCGGAAGGCAGCGGCCGTTTGCGCGCCAGGCATCAGGGGTTCGGAACTGCCAGCATGGGTTGCGCCGGCGCGCCGGCAGACAAAGTCAGCACCTGGTGACCGGTTTCAGTTACCAGCACCGTGTGCTCCCACTGCGCCGACAGGCTGTGGTCCTTGGTAACGATGGTCCAGCCGTCGGAGAGTTCGCGGATTGCCGGTTTGCCGGCATTGATCATGGGTTCGATGGTGAAAATCATACCCGCTTCCAGTGCTATCCCGGTGCCCGCGCGGCCGTAATGCAGTACCTGCGGCTCCTCATGGAATTTTTTGCCGATGCCGTGGCCACAGAATTCACGCACGACGCTGTAGCCGTGCTCTTCGGCGTGCTTCTGGATCGCGGCACCGATATCGCCCAAGCGGGCGCCCGCTTTCACGGCGCGGATCCCGAGCCACATGCATTCATAGGTGGTTTCGCATAGTCGACGTGCTTGGATCGATGGCTCGCCCACATAAAACATGCGGCTGGTGTCGCCGTGGTATCCATCCTTGATCACCGTTATGTCGATATTGACAATATCACCGTGCTTCAATTGCCTGTCCCCGGGAATGCCATGACAGACCTGATGATTGATCGAGGTGCAGATGGATTTGGGGTAGGGTTGGTATCCCGGCGGTGCATAGTGCAGGGGGGCTGGTACTGTTTTCTGTACCTTAACCATGTAGTCATGGCACAGACGGTCGAGTTCTTCCGTGGTGACGCCTGGTTTGACGTGCGGGGCGATGAAATCGAGCACTTCCGCGGCAAGTCGACCCGCGACCTGCATTTTTTCGATTTCTTCCGTGCTCTTGATCTGGATGGTCATCTGCGGGCTGCACTGTAAGAGGGTGGCAAGGATAAAGGATAGCCCAGGCTTAGGGAAGTAGCGCTTGATGCACTGGTCCCAACGATACCGCAATCCGCTGTTTAGTCATACTTTTCTTGAATGCGCTTGGCGCGCCGTGTTATACTTAAAGGCTAGCCAATTTCCTTGGCTAAATTAGATCCGCCCCTCATTAGGGTGCCCCTTGCGGGGTTATAACGAGTCGGGCGGTTATTGCTAACCCTAAACGGAGAAGTTCGAATGTCTACGACTATGCGTCAAATGCTTGAGGCCGGGGTGCATTTTGGCCACCAGACGCGGTTCTGGAATCCCAAGATGGCACCTTACATCTTCGGCCATCGCAATAAGATCCACATCGTCAACCTGGAAAAGACCCTGGTCATGTACCAGGAAGCGATGAAGTTCGTGAAGAAACTGTCCTCGAACAAGGGCACGATATTGTTTGTCGGCACCAAGCGCCAAGCGCGTGAAATCGTAAAAGAAGAGGCGGTGCGCTGCGGAGCGCCGTATGTCGACCATCGCTGGCTGGGCGGGATGCTGACCAACTTCAAGACCGTGAAGCAGTCGATCAAGCGCTTGAAGGAAATGGAAGCCATGCTTCAGGACGGCAGCCTCGAGAAGCTTCCGAAGAAAGAGGCTTTGGGCATTCAGCGTGAATTGGTGAAATTCGAGCGCAGCCTGGGCGGCATCAAGGATCTGACCGGCGTGCCGGATGCATTGTTCATTATCGATGTCGGCTACCAGAAGGGTGCGGTAGTAGAGGCCAACAAACTAAACATTCCGATCATAGGCGTGGTCGACACCAATCACTCTCCCGAGGGCATCACCCACGTGATTCCGGGCAACGACGATTCGAGCCGTGCCATTCGCTTGTACGCCCGCGGCGTGGCCGACGCGATTCTAGAGGGCCGCAACACCTCGATTCAGGAAATCGTGGCGGGCGGCGGCGACGAATTCGTGGAAGTGGATACGCAGGAAGAAGCGGCGGGCTAGCATCTCTTCTGTATTGCTACGCAAGAGGGGCGCAAGCCCCTTTTTTGAACGTCAAGGGCTTGTTCCCCTGATATTGTTATCGATATTTGGCACATGAGGAGCGAATAAATGGCAGAAGTTACCGCAGCCATGGTAAAGGAGCTGCGCGAGATCACAGGCTTGGGCATGATGGAGTGCAAGAAAGCGCTGGTTGAGACCAGTGGCGATCTGAAATCTGCGGAAGACCTGTTGCGCATAAAGAGCGGCGCCAAAGCAAACAAAGCTGCCGGGCGTATCGCAGCCGAAGGCGTGATTGGCGCCTATCTCTCCGATGACGGCAAATTGTCAGCGTTGGTGGAAATCAACTGCGAAACGGATTTCGTAGCCAAGAACGCGGATTTCCTGGATTTCGCTTCTACCCTGGCGCAACTCGTGGCGAAACAAGATCCGTCCGATGTGGCGGCCCTCTCGGCGATCAGTCTCGAAGGCGGCACGGTCGAGGCGAAGCGCCAGGTACTGGTGCAGAAAATCGGCGAGAATATAAGCATTCGCCGATTTCATCGAGTGCAGACCGGAGCCAAGCTGGCCCAGTATTTGCACGGCGTCAAGATCGGCGTGCTGGTCGAGTTCGAAGGCGACGACGAAGTAGGCAAAGACCTCGCCATGCATATCGCGTTTGCCAAGCCGCAGTTCATGTCCCGCGACGAGGTTGCTCCGGAGGTGATTGCGCGCGAGCGCGACGTGCTTGTCGCACGCGCGAAGGAATCGGGCAAGCCGGCCAATATCGCGGAAAAAATGGTCGAAGGCGGCCTGAACAAGTTTTTCGGCGAAATCACCTTGCTCGGCCAGGCTTTTATCAAGGACGACAAGCTGACCGTGGAAAAGATGCTTGCCGCGAAGCGCGCCAAACTTCTTGGCTATAAGTTTTTTGTGGTGGGCGAAGGCATCGAGAAGCGGTCCGACGATTTTGCCGCCGAAGTCGCAGCACAGGCAAAAGCCGCTGCGGGTTGAGCGCCGTGCCCCCAGCACCCGCCTATAAGCGCATTCTGCTCAAACTGTCAGGGGAAGCCCTGATGGGCGAGGATGCCTACGGCATCAATCGAACGACCATAGACCGAATCGTCGCTGAAATCGGCGTCGTCGCTGCCATGGGCCTGGAGATCGCCGTAGTGATAGGCGGCGGCAACATCTTCCGCGGTGTGGCGCCTGCGGCTGCGGGGATGGATCGGGCCACCGCAGACTACATGGGCATGCTTGCTACGGTAATGAATGCGCTCGCCCTGCAGGATGCCATGCGCCGTGGCGGCCTGAACGGCCGGGTGCAATCGGCGCTCAATATCGAACAGGTGGTGGAGCCGTACATTCGCGGCAAGGCCATGCGCTACCTGGAAGAGGGCAAGATCGTTATCTTCGCGGCCGGTACCGGCAATCCTTTTTTCACGACCGACACGGCGGCGGCGCTGCGCGGCACCGAAATGGGCTGTGATATTGTGCTGAAGGCGACCAAAGTGGATGGCGTCTACAGTGCCGATCCCAAGACCGATCCACAGGCGCGGCGTTATGCCAGGGTCAGTTTCGACGATGCGATCAACCAGAACCTCAAGGTAATGGATGCGACCGCGCTCACCCTGTGCCGGGATCAGAAGCTGCCGATCAACGTGTTTAGCATCTTTAAGGCCGGTGCGTTGAAGCGGGTGGTGATGGGCGAAGACGAGGGAACGCTGGTACATAGCTGAGTGAGGGGATGACCATGATTGCAGATGTCAAGAAGACCGCAGAGCAGAAAATGCAGAAGTCGATCGAGTCGCTGAAAACCGATCTCGGCAAGGTGCGCACCGGACGCGCGCACACGGGCATCCTGGATCACATTACGGTCGATTACTACGGCACCCAGATGCCGCTCAATCAGGTCGCGAATCTCACCCTTCTCGACGCGCGTACCATCGCCATTGCTCCTTGGGAAAAGAAAATGGGGGCGGTGATAGAGAAGGCGATCCGTGACTCCGATCTCGGGCTTAATCCTTCCGCGCAGGGAGACCTCATCCGCGTGCCGATGCCGGCGCTCACCGAGCAACGGCGTCGCGAGTTGATCAAGGTGGTCAAGGGGGAGGCCGAAAACGCGAAGGTAGCGGTGCGAAATCTTCGGCGCGATGCCATCCATCATCTCAAGGATCTTCTCAAGGAAAAGGAGGTCTCAGAGGACGATGAGCGCCGCGCACAGGAAGACATCCAGAAGCTTACCGACAAATTCATTGCCGAGATCGATAAGTTGCTCGCAGCCAAGGAAACGGATCTGATGGCGGTGTGATTGCCATTGCGCACCGGAACCCTCATGCCGTCTTTTTCCAGTTCGACCAGCGACATCCCTCAGGTGACTGAGGTGCCGCGGCACATCGCCATCATCATGGACGGCAACGGACGTTGGGCCAAGCAACGCATGCTGCCGCGCGCAGCCGGTCACAAGCGCGGCGTGGAAATAGTGCGGGAGGTAGTGAAAGCCTGCGCTGCGCGCGGCGTCGACTTCCTTACGCTGTTCGCATTCAGTTCGGAGAACTGGCGCCGGCCGGCCGAAGAAGTCTCGATGCTGAAGCAACTGTTCATTCTGGCGCTGGAGCGGGAAGCGGAAAAGCTGCATCGCAACGGCATACGCCTGCGCGTGGTAGGGGACATCGAACCGTTCGGCAACAAGATTACCGAATTGGTAGCGCGCGCCGAAATGCTGACGCATGCCAACACCGGGATGACGCTTACCATCGCGGCCAATTACGGCGGCCGCTGGGATTTGCTGCAGGCGATGCAGCGCCTGATTCAGTCTCACCCCGAGCAGCGTGGCGCGTTCACCGAAGAGCAACTCGCCAGTTGCCTCACGATGGCCTACGCACCGGAGCCGGACCTGTTCATCCGTACCGGTGGTGAACAGCGCATCAGCAATTTCCTACTGTGGCAACTTGCCTACAGCGAGTTCTATTTCACCGATACGCTCTGGCCCGACTTCAACGCGGCGGCCCTGGATCAGGCCATTTCGTCGTATCAGCAGCGCGAACGCCGCTTTGGCCGTACCAGTGAGCAGGTCGTGCATGCAGCCAATGCGCCCCCGCCCAAAAGGGAGCTTGCCTGACTGTGCCACGCGACCGGGCGCGCTGACCTATGCTTAAGACGCGGGTCATCACGGCGCTGGCACTGCTGGTCGTGTTCCTTGCGGCGCTATTCTGGATGCCGCCGATCGCGTGGGCCGCTTTCGCCGGCTTGCTGGTAGTCCCGGCGGCTTGGGAATGGGCCAAGCTCATAAGGCTGCAGTCCGGCGCCTGCATCCTGTACGTTCTGGCCGTTGTCGCCGTTTGCGCCGCGCTATTCGGCCTGGTGGCGGCGGACGCGCTGTCCGGTCGGCTGGGATTGGCAGTCTATGTTGGCGCGAGCCTGTTCTGGTTGATCGTCGTGCCGCTGTGGCTGTGGCGTGCCTGGCTGCCGCGCGCGCGTTGGCTTGCTGCGCTTACCGGGTTGCTGGTACTGGTGCCGACCTGGCTGGCGCTGGTCGAATTGCACAAATTCGGTCCATTGGTGCTATTGCTGATCATGTCGGTGGCGTGGATCTCGGACAGCGCCGCATATTTTTCCGGACGCCGCTTCGGGCGGCACAAATTGGCGCCGTCTATCAGTCTGGGCAAGACCTGGGAGGGCGTAGCCGGCGCCGTACTCGCCGTGAGTTTGTACGCCGCACTTTGGGGATTTGCGTGGCAAGCCTATTTCCCGCAGTTATTCAAGTCGACGCGCTTTGGCGCTTTGGGCATGTTGCTGTTCCTGTGGTTGCTTATCGCAATCGGGATTTACGGTGATCTGTTCGAGTCGGCGCTGAAACGGCAGGCCGGGGTCAAGGACAGCGGCGTGCTGCTGCCGGGTCATGGCGGTGTGCTTGATCGCATCGACGCGCTTACTTCAGTGCTGCCGGTAGCGGCCCTGGTCTACCTGCTATGAACCGGCGGCACAACCTGGTCGTGCTGGGAGCGACCGGATCGATCGGACTCAGTACCCTTGACGTAGCCGCGCGCCATGCATCGCGTTTCCGCATATTCGCCTTGAGCGCAAACGAGCGCATCAACGAACTGGCCGAGTTGTGTCTGCTGCACCAGCCTCGCTATGCCGTGGTGGCGCGCGCCGCGCAGGCGGACATATTGCGTACTCGCCTCGGTGCCGGCGGCACAGAAATCCTGGTCGGCGAGCAGGGATTGGCGCAAATCTCGGCACATCCTGAAACCGACTGCGTCATGGCAGCTATCGTCGGCGCGGCCGGCTTGGCGCCCACCCTGGCCGCGGCACGAGCCGGCAAGAAAGTGTTGCTTGCCAACAAGGAAGCGCTGGTCATGGCCGGCCCCATTTTCATGGAGGCAGTGCGTGCGCATGGTGCGACCTTGCTTCCGATAGACAGCGAGCACAACGCCATTTTTCAATGCCTGCCGAGATCGTCTGCCGGTGCTCTGGAGCAGCACGGCGTGCGGCGCGTGCTCTTGACCGCTTCCGGCGGACCGTTCCGCGAGACCCCGTTGGCAAGACTGGCGAGCGTGACCCCGGAGGAGGCCTGTGCACACCCCAACTGGGTGATGGGCCGCAAGATTTCGGTGGATTCGGCCACCATGATGAACAAGGCGCTTGAAATCATCGAGGCGCACTGGCTGTTTGGCGCAAGCTCCGAACAAATCCAGGTGCTGATCCATCCGCAAAGTGTGGTGCACTCGATGGTCGAGTACGCCGACGGTTCGGTGATCGCTCAGTTGGGGAATCCCGACATGCGCACGCCGATCGCGCATGCGCTTGCCTACCCCGACCGGATCGAGGCCGGCGTCGGATCGCTAGACTTGTCACGCGTCGGCAGGCTGGATTTCTCGGCGCCCGATTTCTCACGCTTCCCGGCGCTGCGGCTGGGGTATCGCGCGCTGGCCGAAGGCGGGACCAGTCCGGCGACGTTGAATGCGGCGAATGAAGTCGCGGTGGGCGCCTTCCTCGAACGGCGGCTTGGGTTCCTTGCCATTACCACTGTGATCGAGGCGGTGATGAATGCGTTGCCGTCACGATCGCTCTCCGCTCTGGCAGATGTACTCGATGCCGATAGCGAGGCTCGGCGCCTCGCGGCGCGGCAGGTCGAATCGATGGCGGCCAGGGTATGAATCTGCTGCATACGATCGCTGCCTTCGTGGTCGCGCTAGGAGCGTTGATCATAGTCCACGAATACGGCCATTATCTGGTTGCGCGGATTTGCGGCGTCAAAGTGCTGCGCTTTTCGATAGGTTTTGGCTTGCCGTTGTGGAAGAAGCGATTCGGCCGGGACGGGACCGAATGGATTGTGGCTGCAGTGCCGCTCGGCGGCTACGTCAAGATGCTGGACGAACGTGAAGGCGAAGTCGCGCCGCAAGAACTGGGCCGTGCGTTCAACCGGCAAAGCGTGTGGCGCCGCTATGCCGTCGTCATCGCCGGACCGTGCGCGAATTTCCTGTTTGCGATACTGCTTTACTGGATGCTGTTCATGCAAGGCGTGCAAGAGGCGCGACCGATCGTGGCGTCGCCGCTGCCGAACACGCCGGCCGCAAGCGCCGGCTTCGAGGCGGGCGAAACCATACGCGCGATTAACGAAGAGCCGGTGACGTCCTGGCAGGAAGTGCGCTGGCGCATGCTGCAACTCGCACTAGAGCACCAACAGGTGAAGGTTGAAGTACTCAGCCGCAACAACCTGCTCAACTGGCGCTCGCTAGATTTGTCGCGCTTCGACTCGGAGGAACTCGAGGGCGACACGCTCGCATTGATCGGCCTGAGACTCTATCGACCGGAAATCAGCCCGGTGATCGGCCAGATCGTGCCCGGCAGCGTGGCGGAACGGGCAGGCTTGCAAGCGGGAGATCGTATCCTTACCGCGAATGGCAGGCCCATCCTTTCCTGGGACGAGTTGGTGGAACAAGTGCGCAGGCACCCGGCGCGCGAATTGCGGCTGACCTACCAGCGCGGAGATGAACGCCGCGACGTGGTGCTTGTTCCCGAAGCGACGCAGCACAATGGTTCCGCGGTCGGCCGAATTGGCGCGGCGGCAAAGCTCGACCAGCAGGCAATGGACAAACTTGTTACCGTGGTACGCTACGGAGCGGTGAGCGCGCTCGTCAAGGCGGTCGCAAAAACTTGGGACACGTCTGCATTCAGCCTGCGCATGCTTGGGCGAATGCTGATCGGACAGGTCTCGTGGAAAAATATTAGCGGACCGGTGACCATTGCCGACTACGCCGGTCAATCGGCGCAACTTGGAATAATTTCGTACCTGAATTTCCTGGCGCTGATCAGCATCAGCTTGGGGGTGCTCAACCTGCTGCCGATTCCATTATTGGATGGCGGACATTTGATGTATTATACGGTCGAAATTTTCAAAGGCAGCCCGGTATCGGATCGGACGATGGAAATAGGCCAAAAATTTGGATTGGCCCTATTGTTGGTTCTGATGGCGTTTGCCTTTTATAACGATATTAATCGCTTGATTTCCGGCTAATCCTGAACATGATAAGACATCTTGCCGTCGCGCTCACCTGCATGTGGGTCGGCGTTGCGCACGCATTCGATCCTTTTGTGGTACGCGATATACGTGTCGAAGGGATTCAGCGCATCGAGGCCGGCACCGTATTCAGCTATCTGCCGGTCAAGGTCGGCGAGACCATGACCGATGAGAAGGCGGCCGCGGCGATCAAGGCTCTGTTTGCAACAGGCTTCTTCAAGGACGTGCGCCTGGAAGTACAGCGAGACGTGCTGATCGTTGTGGTCGCAGAGCGCCCGGCGGTGGCACAGATCGATTTCATCGGCAACAAGGAATTCGAAAAAGACGCATTGCGCAAAGGTCTGCGGGAAGCCGGCGTGGCCGAGGGACGGTCGCTGGACAAGGCGTTGCTGGATCAGGCTGAGCAGGAGATCAAGCGCCAATACCTAGCGCGTGGCCGATATGGTGCCAGCGTGGTCACCACGGTTACGCCGCTGGAGCACAACCGCGTAGGTGTCAGCTTCTCCATCAACGAGGGTGAAGTCACGAAGATTCGTCAGATCAACATAATCGGCAACAAGGTATATAAGGAGAAGGATCTGCTGCAATTGTTCGTGCTGCAGACGCCGGGCTGGCTGACCTGGTACACCAAGAATGACCAGTACTCGAAACAGAAGCTGTCGGGCGACCTCGAGTCCTTGCGCTCGTACTATCTGAATAACGGCTACCTCGAATTCGACATTAATTCGACCCAGGTGTCGATAACTCCGGACAAGAGGGACATTTACATCACGATCAGCCTCACCGAAGGCGAAAAGTATACGGTGTCAGAAGTCAAGATCGGCGGCGAGATGCTGGTGCCGCAAGCGGAACTGCAACGATTGATCCAGTTGAAACCAGGCGAGACCTTTTCTCGCGAGAAACTCACCGAGAGCACCAAGCGCATTACCGACCGTCTGGGCAACGAGGGCTATGCTTTTGCCAATGCGAACGCCGTTCCAGAGTTGGATAAAGCCAGTAAGCGCGTCGCGTTGACGATCATGGTCGATCCGGGGCGGCGCGTTTATGTTCGGCGTATCAACGTTGCCGGCAATACGCGGTCTCGCGACGAAGTCATCCGGCGCGAGATGCGCCAGCTCGAAGGCGCATTCTACGACGGCGACAAAATTCAGAAGTCCAAGCAACGGCTGGAGCGGCTGGGGTATTTCTCTGAAGTTGACGTCGAGACTCCGGCGGTGCCTAACACCTCGGATCAGGTGGACGTCAATTTCAAGGTCAAGGAAAAGGCGACCGGGGCGATCATGCTCGGTGCCGGTTTGTCGACTACGGAAAAACTGGTATTGAGCGGCTCAGTGACGCAGCAGAACATTTTTGGCAGCGGCAAACACGTCAGTCTCAATGTCAATACAAGCAAGGTCACCAGGAACATCGGCTTGAGTTTCACCGACCCCTACTATACCGTCGACGGTGTCAGCCGCGGCTTCGACCTCTACGATCGCCACGTCAATGCGTCATTGCTGGGGTTGGGCTTTTACACGACCAGCACGATCGGAGGCGGGGTGCGTTTCGGTGTGCCATTGAGCGAAAAGGATACTCTCGGCTTCGGCATCGGCGCGGAAAATACGAAAATTGGCATCGATCAGACGAGTCCGCAAAGATACCAGGATTTCGTCAACATATTTGGCAAAAACAACAACACCTATCCGGGAACTGTCGGATGGACCCGCGATCAGCGCGACAGTCTTCTGCTGCCGACTAAGGGAAGTTTGATCCGGGCTGGCGTGGAAACTGGACTGCCGGGCGGAACTCTGAAATACTACAAAGTGACCGAGCAGCTACAGTGGTATTACCCGTTGTCGCGCACCTATACGCTGATGCTGAACGGCGAAGTCGGATCAGCCAGCGGTGTCGGCGGGAAGCCGTTGCCGTTTTACAAGAATCTGTACGCCGGCGGCGTCACTTCGGTGCGCGGCTACGATTCATACTCCCTCGGTCCGCGGGATTCTCTCGGAGCCATTTTGGGAGGAACTAAGCGCGTTGTCGGAAACGCTGAGGTACTGTTCCCGATGCCGGGAACGGGCGTAGATCGATCGATGCGTTTGGCAGTGTTTCTCGATGCTGGCCAGGTATATGGAGCAGACGAGAAGATTCGATTGTCGGAGTTGCGCTATTCGACCGGGCTGGCGTTCATCTGGAATTCGCCCATGGGTCCGCTGCGCTTAAGCTATGGCCACGCGATCAATGCCAAACCGGACGATAGGCAACAGCATCTCCAGTTCCAGATGGGGCAGGTCTTTTAGCGGTTGAGGAGATTAGGTTGAAAAAGCTCATATTTGTGGCGCTGGCCGCGGCGATGGCAAGCGCGGCGGTCGCTGCCGACTTAAAAGTCGGGTTCGTTAATACCGAAAGGGTATTTCGTGACGCCGCACCGGCGGTGCGGGCGCAGAAGAAGATCGAGCAGGAATTCGCCAAGCGCGATCAGGAAATGCAGAAGTTGGACGAGCAGATCCGCAAGTTGCAGGAGAACCTTGAGAAGAACGCCGTCACCATGCCGGAGGGCGAGCGCCGCACCAAAGAGCGTGAATTCGCCGATTTGAACAAGGATTTTCAGCGCAAGCAGCGCGAATTCCGCGAAGATTTGAACCAGCGGCGCAACGAAGAACTGGCTGCGGTGCTAGAGCGCGCCAATCGCACCATCAAGGCGATTGCCGAATCGGAGAAATACGACATCATCTTCCAGGAGGCGGTCTACGCCAGTCCTCGCATAGACATCACTGAGAGGGTGATCAAGGCACTGGAAGACAAGCCGGCGGGGAAGTAGTCAGCGCCGATGGCTAAGGCCGAGAAATACCGCCTGGCCGACATCGTCGAACGGTTTGGTGGAAAGATACTCGGCAATCCGCAAACCGCGATCAGTCAGGTGGCGACGCTGGAGAGTGCCGGCGTGCTGCACATCAGCTTTCTCGCGCACAGGAAATACCGCAAACAACTCGCAGGCACAGGTGCCGGCGCAGTGATACTCGGGAAGGCCGACAGCAAACTCACCGAACTGCCGCGCATCGTCTGCGGCGATCCCTATCTTTATTTCGCAAAGGTCTCTGCTCTGCTCAATCCGCCGCAGGCGGTGAAATCCGGGGTGCACAGGACTGCAGTAGTCGAGCGCGGAACCAGAATCCCGGTCAGCGCCAGCATCGGTGCCGGGGTCTACATCGGACGCGGAGTCAGACTCGGCAAGGATACGGTGATCGGTCCGGGTTGCCAAATCGGCGATGGCGCCCAGATTGGTGCAGGGAGCCGCCTGCACGCGCGCGTCACCATCTATTCGGCCTGCCGCCTCGGCGAGCGAGCGCTGCTGCACTCTGGCGCCGTGGTTGGCGCGGACGGTTTCGGCATCGCGCTGGAGCGCGACAGATGGCAGAAGATCCCTCAGATTGGCACGGTTGTGATCGGTGACGACGTCGAGATCGGCGCCAATACCTGCATCGACCGGGGGGCGCTGGATGACACGCTGATAGGGGATGGAGTCAAGCTGGACAATTTGATCCAGATCGGGCACAACGTGCACATCGGCGCACACACTGCGATTGCCGGATGCACCGGCATCGCCGGCAGCACGCGCATCGGAAAACACTGCATGATCGGCGGCGCGGCCTCGATCGTGGGTCACCTCGACATCGCCGATCGCGTCGTCATCCTGGCCGGCGCGGTCGTCACCCGATCGATCCTGCAGGCCGGAACCTACGGCGGTCATCCGGCCCAGGACAACCGGAGTTGGACGCATAACGTGGCGCGCCTGCGCCATCTGGACGCGCTGCGCGAGCGGGTGCGCAATATCGAGCAACAGCTGCCATTGCCGAAGGAGCAAGTTTGAACATCCATGAAATTCTTGAATATTTGCCGCACCGCTATCCGTTCTTACTTATCGACCGCGTAATTGAGTGCGAGCTGGACAAGCGCATCCGTGCGCTGAAGAACGTCAGTGTCAACGAACCCTATTTCAACGGCCATTTTCCGTACTACAAAGTCATGCCGGGCGTGCTCATCGTCGAGGCGATGGCGCAGGCCGCGGCGATCCTGTCGTTTCGCAGCATGGGTATCAAGCCGGACGATAAATCCGTGTACTACTTCGCCGGCATCGACAGGGCGCGATTCAAGAAGCCGGTGATGCCCGGGGACCAATTGATACTCGAAGTCAGCATCGAGCGCACCGTGCGTTCGGTGGTGAAATACGCCGGCAAGGCTTACGTCGACGACGCACTAGTGGCCGAAGCCGATCTGCTTTGCACTCTGCGGCCGATCTGATGATCCATCCCAGCGCAATCGTTCATCCGCAAGCGGAGCTGGGAGCAAACGTCAGCATCGGCGCCTTTAGCGTTATCGGCGAGCATGTCGTCATCGGAGCGGACACCTGGATCGGGCCGCATGTGGTGATCGAGGGTCGCACGCGGATCGGTGTGCACAATAGGATCTTTCAGTTCTGTTCGCTCGGCGCGGTGCCGCAGGACAAGAAGTACGGCGGCGAGCCCACCGAATTGCATATCGGCGACCGCAACACGATACGCGAGTTTTGCAGCATCAATTGCGGCACGGCGCAGGACGCGGGGGTCACGCGCCTGGGCGATGACAACTGGGTCATGGCTTACGTGCATATCGCGCACGACTGCCAGGTAGGCGATTTCACCCAGTTCGCCAACAATGCGACGCTGGCCGGACACGTGCATGTCGGCGATTACGCGATACTTGGAGGTTTCACCGGCGTCCATCAGTTCGTGCACATTGGCGCCCACAGCTTCACCGCGATAGCGACGGTACTGGTGCACGATCTGCCCCCCTACGTCATGGCGGCGGGCGACACGGCGAAGGCGTACGGCATCAATGTGGAGGGACTGCGCCGGCGCGGGTTCTCCGCCCAATCTTTGGCGGCGATAAAGCGTGGCTACAAGACGCTGTACAAATCCGGCCTGACTTTGGACCAAGCCAAGGCACAACTTGCCGGACAGGCCGGGACCTGTGCCGAGGTGGCGCTGCTGGCGGAGTTCCTGCAAGGCTCCACGCGTGGGATCGTGCGTTGACGTGACCGCGGGGCAGTGCACCGTTGGCATCGTTGCCGGAGAGGCATCGGGCGACCTGCTTGGGGCGCATTTGATGGCCGCATTGCGCGTGCAGTTGCCGGGTGTCAGATTCATCGGCATCGGCGGGCCCAAGATGCAGTCCGAAGGCCTGGACTCCCTGTTTCCGATGGAACGCCTGGCGGTGCGCGGCTACGCCGAGGTGCTACGGCACTATCCTGGCTTAGTGTGGATGCGGCGCAAATTGAGACGGGCCTTGATCGGCGCGCGGTTGCAGCTATTCATCGGTGTCGATGCGCCGGACTTCAACCTGGGTTTGGAAGCGGGCCTGAAGCAGGCCGGTACGCCGGTGGTGCACTACGTCAGCCCCTCGATCTGGGCTTGGCGCGGCGGTCGTATCGGCACCATCGCGCGCTCTGTCGATCATATGTTGACCCTGTTTCCATTCGAACAGGCGATTTACCGCAAGGCAGGCATTGCTGCGACCTACGTCGGCCATCCGCTTGCCGACATGATTCCGGAGCAAGATCAGACCGCCAGCATCAGGATCGCGCTCAGGGTTTCGCCCGAGCGCAAGGTGATCGCGCTGCTGCCGGGCAGCCGCCAGTCCGAGGTGCATTACATGGCGGATACCTTCATTGCGACCGCCAAGCTGCTGGCACAGAAAGTCGAGAATCCGCTGTTTCTGGTTCCCTTGGTCAGCCGCGAAACGCGCCAATATTTCGAGGCGGCGCTGTACCGGGCCGACGCGGCCGAATTGCCGCTGACCATCTTGTTCGGCCATGCCCGCGATGCACTCGCCGCCTCCGACGTCGCGCTGGTCGCCAGCGGAACTGCTACTCTGGAGGCTGCGTTGCTGAAAAAACCCATGGTCATCACCTACAAGATGGCGGCGCTCAGTTTCCAGCTTATGCGGCGCATGGGATATCTGCCTTATGTCGGTTTGCCCAACATCCTGGCCGAGGAATTCGTGGTGCCCGAATTATTGCAGCACGATGCCACCGCCGAAAATCTGGCGCAGGCTCTGCTCAACACGCTTAACGACACCGTGGTGCGCGAGCGCATTCCGCGGCGATTTGCCGCCATCCATCGCGAGCTCAAGCGCAATACTGCGGAGCAGGCGGCGAAAGCGGTGCTGCCTTTGCTCGCGCGCGGCCGCCGATGATCTGCACCGCATGAATCTCGTCTGCGGTGTAGATGAGGCTGGGCGCGGACCGCTGGCCGGTCCGGTCTACGCTGCCGCCGTGATTCTCGATCCCGCGCGACCGATACCGGGGCTGGCCGATTCCAAAGTTCTGTCTGCGTCGCGCCGGATGGTTTTGGCCGAGCAAATACGCCGGCACGCGCGCGCCTGGGCGATCGCGTCGGCGTCGGTGGCCGAAATCGACGCGATCAATATTTTGCAGGCGAGCCTGCTCGCGATGCGGCGCGCGGTGGATCAGTTGGCGCTTGCGCCGAGTGAAGTCCTGGTGGACGGCAATCAGTGCCCGCACATCGACTATCCGGTAAGGGCGATCGTCAGGGGCGACAGCACGGTAGCTTCGATTTCGGCCGCCTCGATCCTGGCCAAGACTGCGCGCGATGCAGAAATGCTGCGTCTGCATTATCTGTACCCGCACTATGGTCTGGATCGGAACAAGGGTTACCCGACCGCAGGCCATCTTGCCGCGCTGAGACGGCACGGTGTCGCCGAAATCCACCGCCGCAGCTACGCGCCGATTCGCAGGCTGCTGCTAGCATGAGCGACGATGCTTTCAAGCTGATACGCTCGCGCGACAATCAGCGCTTCAAGATGCTGCGCCAGCTTGCCAGTTCCACGCGCGAGCGGCGCAAGGCAGGCCTGGCGCTGCTGGATGGTGCGCACCTGATCGCTGCTTACTGCGCCTGCGGCGGTGTGCCGGAGCAGCTGATTCTCAGCGAAAGTGGAAGATCGAACCCTGAGATCGCGCGGCTTGCGGCTGGCGAACGCTGGCAACAGCGGGTGGTTCTGGCGGACGCCCTGTTCGACGAAATCGCCCAGGTCGCGACCCCGACCGGCATCATCGCGCTGATCCGCACGCCCAAGCCGCAGCCGCTGCCGGCCGCGATCGAACGCTGCGTGATGCTGGAAAACATCCAGGATGCCGGCAACCTCGGCTCGATCCTGCGCAGCACCGCGGCGGCGGGCATTGCCACGGTCCTGCTGTCCCGGGGATGTGCGTTTCCCTGGTCGCCCAAAGTGCTGCGAGCCGGCATGGGCGCCCATTTCAGCCTCGACATTTTCGACAATGTCGATCTCGAGGTCGTGGTGCCCAGGCTTTCGGGTCGCCTGATTTGCGCCAGCGGCGATGCTCGAAAATCGATTTACGAAGCCGATTTGCGCGGGCCCCTGGCATGGCTGTTCGGCAATGAAGGCGCGGGAGTGAGTGCCGAGTTACGCGCTGCGGCGACGGAGCAATTGCGCATTCCGATGTCCGGGAAAACCGAGTCGCTCAATGTCGCTGCGGCTGCGGCCATTTGCCTGTTCGAGCAGCTGCGGCAGAATCTAGGCGCCGTTGCGCGCTAGCTCTTGCTCGCCGATCGCATCAGACGCTGTTTCTCCCGGTCCCAGTCGCGCTTCTTCTCGGTTTCGCGCTTGTCGTGCTGTTTCTTGCCGCGGGCGAGGCCGATGTCTATCTTTATCCGGCCGTTTTTATAGTGCATGTCCAGAGGTACCAGCGTGTAGCCGGCGCGCTCCACCTTGCCGATCAGATGCTGGATTTCCTCGCCGTGCAGCAGCAGCTTGCGCGTGCGCACAGGGTCGGGATTGATATGGGTGGAGGCGGTGGGCAGGGCGCTGATATGGCCGCCGACCATGTAGATCTCGCCACCGCGGATGAGCAC
>Ga0334722_10001223_pt1 | contig 33208 bp, 32 predicted proteins | sample C3_bottom_MG_FD_207210 | JGI IMG/M metagenome (GOLD analysis project Ga0334722, IMG submission 207210) | Sediment microbial communities from Yellowstone Lake, YNP, Wyoming, USA - C3_bottom | ecosystem: Environmental > Aquatic > Freshwater > Lake > Sediment | place: USA: Wyoming | collected... | reverse complement strand
AATATGTGCTGGAACCGCAGCATGCGCTGACTTTGCTTACAAGCGACATGCCTTGCTCCATCTTTGAAGCCTGATGATGTGGCCGAAATACCGGACCAGACAGAAATTTAACAAGTGGGAAAGAAATGCAGTCGCCTAGCACTCAAGTGGCCGCAATCCGGTGCGGAGCGGCTACATAGCTCAACGTCGGCATACGGCCGCTTAGGCCGACAAACCGAAGTCTGCGGTCAACTGCCGAACGACTGCCTGGCCTCAGATAGCTGCCCGTCTTGGTGCCGAATGTCGGGCGTCACTTCAGGGTCGAAATCGGGCACTGTCTCTCAGACCAAGTCGCGCACGCTGCACTTTTCAGGCTCTTTCTCGATACTTGCACTCTGCGTGCGCCAACTTTTCGTGATTTACTCAGTCGGTCGACAATGAGACAGCGGTCGCCTGAAGAACCGCGTCGTTGCTCGCTCTCCGGGCAATCTGCGTTGCGCGACCGACCGATTTCAGAGCGAACACGGTGTCCTAAATTTGACCGCATGGCGCGATGTTTCGGCTGCGATTGCCGAAGCTATGTGCGGCAACATTCGTGTCGTGAGGCTTCGCAGTGCCTTGTCTCGTCGACCCTAATCCGCCTCGATCTTCGAAGACTTCACCACCACGGCCCAGCGCGCAAGTTCCGCCGTGCTGAAATCACCCAACTGTTGCGGGTTCATATAGTCGGCAGCCGCACCCAGGTCAGTCGCTTTCTGCTTGAACGCGGGCGTGGCCATCACCTTGGCGATTTCCCCGCTCAGCCTGTCGATGATTGCCTTCGAGGTCTTGGCCGGCGCGAATACCGCGAACCACGATGTGGCGTCGAGCTTGGGCAGTCCGGCCTCGGCAGTGGTCGGAACATCCGGCAGACTCGCCAGGCGCGTCTTGCCGGTCACGGCCAGCGCGCGCATCTTGCCCGACTGGATATGCGGAATGAACGGCGGCGGCGTGCCGAAGGTCAGATCAACCTGGTTGCCCAGCATGTCCTGGATCGTGGGACCGGTCCCCTTGTAGGGTATATGGGTCATCTGGATGCCGGCCTGCTGCTCCAGCATCGCCCCGGTCACGTGCTGCAGCGAACCGTTACCCGAGGAACCGTAATTGAGTTTGCCCGGGTTGGCCTTGGCATAAGCCACGAGCTCGGCCATGTTCTTCACTGGCAGGCCCGCACGCACCACGACCACCTGCGGCGCGGAGAGCACGTTGGCCACGGGCTGCAGATCCTTGGCCTCCCATTGCGGAGGCTGTTTGCTTACGCTGGGCGAGATCACGTGGTAGCCGGAATACTGCATCAACAGGGTGTAGCCGTCTGGCTCCGCACGCTTCACCGCGACTGCAGCGATCACGCCGTTGGCGCCGGCGCGATTGTCCACCACGATAGACTGCCCCAGTGAGGCACCGAGGGGCGCCGCGAGCATGCGCGCCGAGATGTCGGTGGTGCCGCCAGCGGCCGAGGACACGATGAGCGTGATCGGCTTAGTCGGATAGGCGCCCGTTCCCGTTGCCTGTGCGTGAGCGCTCGTTCCGGCCACAATCGTCAATGCGGTAAACGTTGCGGCCAGCAAACTACGCCGGCCAAATGTCATCGCTAGCATCGTGTTCTCCTTGAATCAGTTCTGCGTAAATCCGTTCTGCGGCTTCGACTCGCGTGCCAGCGCGCGTTCGCGTATCGCATCGAAATCGGCGGGCACCGGGTGCAGGTCGAGCCGGCGCCCGGCCTTGACGATCTGGCTGGGGATGTCGTGCCCGATCAGCGCGGGCAGGCGCCTGGCAGCCGCTATCAGCTTCGCCAGGTCGACGCCGGTGTCGTAGTCCATCAGTTCGAGCGCATGCACGATCTCCTCGCTGCACACATTGCCGGTCGCGCCGGGCGCATACGGGCAGCCGCCGAGGCCGCCCAGCGAGGCATCGAAACGCTCGGCGCCGGCAGCGATTGCCGCGAGCACGTTGGCGAGGCCCATGCCGCGCGTGTTGTGGAAATGCAGCGTGAGTTCGGTCGCCGGCCAGCGGGCGCGCACCGCCCCGGTCAGCGCCGACACCAGCCCGGGATGGGCCATGCCGGTGGTATCGCACAGCGTGACGCCGCGCGCGCCGAGGTCGGTGAAGCGCGCCACCCATTCGAGCACGACCGCCTCCGGCACATCGCCTTCCATGGGGCAGCCGAACGCGCACGACAGCGAGATGTTCACCGGCACCCCTGCGCCGCGCGCCAGGGCCGCGACCTGCGACAAGGCGTCGAAGGATTGCGCACGCGTCATGCGCAGATTGCTGAGGTTGTGCGATTCGCTCGCCGACATCACGAGGTTGAGTTCGTCGGCGCGCGCATCGATTGCGCGCTCGGCGCCGCGCACATTGGGCACCAATGCCGTGTAGACCACACCGGGCTGGCGCCGGATTTCGCGCAGCACCCGTTCCGCGTCGCGCAGCGCCGGAATCGCCTGCGGCGACACGAAGGCCGTGACCTCGATTTTCGCCATACCCGCTTCGGACAGCGCGTCGACCAGCGCGATCTTGTCCTCGGTGGGCACGAAGGCGGCTTCGACCTGCAAGCCGTCGCGCGTGCCGACTTCCTGCATGTAAATGCGCTTGCGCGCGCCGTACCAGACGCTGTTCATGCGATCGTTCCTTTCATACGCAGCGACGCGATCTCGCTCGCCGAATAGCCAATTTCCCGCATCACGCCGTCCGTGTCCTCGCCTAGATGCGGCGCCGAGGAACGCACGCTGCCCGGCGTGGCCGACAGCTTGGGCACGATGCCCGGCACCTCGAGCGCATAGCCGTCGCGCGTGTCCTGGCGCAGGATCATGTCGCGCGCGCGGTAATGCGGGTCTTCGTGTATGTCGCGGGCGGTGTAGACACGCCCGGCCGGCACCGCGGCCTCAGCCAGCGCGGCGAGCACCTCGTCCACCCTGCGCGTCTGCGTCCAGGCCGCGATCGCTGCGTCCAGCTCCGCCACGCGCGCGACGCGGCCGTCGTTGCTTGCGAGATCGGACGAGTCGCCCAGATCGGCGCGCCCGATCGCCTGCATCAGGCGCTTGAAAATGCTGTCGCCATTGCCGGCAACCAGCACGTAACCATCCGTGCACGGATAGGCGTTCGTGGGCGCGATGCCGGGCAGCGCACCGCCGGCCGCCTCGCGCACCGCACCGAATACGCTGTACTCGGGGATCAGGTTTTCCATGACGTTGAACACCGCCTCGTGCAGCGCGACGTCGATCACCTGTCCGGGACCGCCATGCACCTTGTGGTGGTACAGCGCCATCATTACGCCGATGACGCCGTGCAAAGCCGCGAGCGTATCGCCGATCGACACGCCCACCCGCACCGGCACTCGCCCCGGCTCGCCGGTGAGGTGGCGCAGGCCGCCCATCGCCTCGCCGATCACGCCGAACCCCGGCAGGTCGCGGTAGGGACCGGTCTGACCGTAGCCCGAGATGCGCAGCATCACCAGGCCGGGATTGAGCCGGCTCAACTCGTCCCAACCCAGGCCCCATTTCTCCAGCGTGCCCGGGCGGAAATTCTCCACCAGCACATCGGCTTCGGCGATCAAGCGGCGTGCGACCTCCTGGCCCTCGGCGCTGCGCAAATCGAGCGCGATCGAGCGCTTGTTGCGCGACTGCACCTGCCACCACACCGAGGTGCCGTTCTTGAGCATACGCCAGTTGCGCAAGGGATCGCCCGCGCCGGGCGGCTCGATCTTGATCACCTCGGCGCCGAACTCGCCCAGCATCTTGGCGCAGAACGGTCCGGCGATCAGCTGCCCCATTTCGACCACGCGCAGGCCTTTGAGCGCGGCGGGCGACAGCGGCGTCTCGCTGTTTGCGGCCATCGAACCCTCCTAGTGGAACTCGTTACGTTTGACGCAGATGAAGACCGAGCCTTGATTAAGGCAGCGTCGGCCCTGTGACCCAGTCGCCGCGCCGGAGCTTCTCCAGCCAGAATATGCCAATCAGGGTCTTCACGTCGGTGATTTCGCCGCTGCGAACCAGATCGAGCAAATGCTCCAACGACAAATTGAGGACTTCGAGAAACTCGCCGTCGTCGAGTTCCCCACCCTCGTGCCTGAGGCCGCGGGCGAGATAGACCAGGATGCGTTCGGTGGAATAGGCCACGGTGGGATGGATGGTGGCGAGATAGCTCCATTGGCTCGCGACGTAGCCGGTCTCCTCCAGCAACTCGCGCCGGCCCGTCGCCAGGGGTTCTTCGCCCGGATCGATTTTCCCGGCCGGAAATTCCAGGCAATGCCTGCGCATGGCGTAGCGATACTGGCGCTCCATCAGCAGTTCGCCCGAATCGAGCACCGGGATGACCATGACCGCGCCGTTATGCCGGATGTACTCGCGCGTCGCCGGCCTGCCGTCGGGCAGACGAACCGAATCGCGTTTGACGTGCAGCAGGGCGCCCTGAAATACGGTTTCGCTGGCGACCTCGTGCTCGGTCATGTCTGCGTGCGGCGCGTCCCAGTGTTTCACGATCCGACCCGGCGGCACAGGTTGATCTCGTCGCGCAGCTGCAGCGCCGCCGCGCGCGCAGCATCGGCATAGTCCGGGCCGCTGCCGGCGTAGAGCACGGCGCGCGAGGTGCTGATGATGAGCCCGGTGCCGTCCGCGGTCGCGCCGTTGGCGATCACGGCGGCGACGTCCCCGCCCTGCGCGCCGACGCCGGGCACCAGAATGGGCATGTCGCCGACGATGGCACGGATTTCGGCCAATTCCTCCGGATAGGTTGCGCCGACGACGAGCAGCACGTTGCCGTTCCCATTCCACTCATGCGCGGCCTTGGCGGCGACGATCTGATACAGCTTTCTGCCCTTGCTCTCGAGGTCCTGCAGGTCGCGTGCGCCGGGGTTGGAGGTGCGGCAGAGCACGATCACACCCTTGTCCGCAAACCCGAGATAGGGTGCGAGCGAATCATGGCCGAGGTAGGGGTTGACGGTCAGCGCGTCGGCCTGGTAGCGCACGAAGGCTTCTTTTGCATACATCGCGGCGGTGCTGCCGATGTCGCCGCGCTTGGCGTCCAGAATCACCGGAATTGCGGGATGGTGCCGCCGGATATGCGCGATGGTCATTTCGAGCTGGTCTTCGGCGCGCGCGGCCGCGTAGTAGGCGATTTGCGGCTTGAACGCGCACACCAGGTCTGCGGTCGCGTCCACGATGGCACGGCCAAATTCGAAAATAGGATAGTCCGCCGCGGCCAGATGCTGCGGCAGCTTGGCCGGATCGGGGTCGAGACCGACGCAAAGCAAGGTCTGATGCGCAGTCCACGCCTGCTGCAAGCGCTGGACGAAGTTCATGGCGACGTCCCCGCGCAGGTGGCGGACGGCGCGCACGGCGGCAGCAAGATAAACCTGGCCGGTGCAGAAAGGACGAGAGTGCGGATGCGGCCCGCGCCCGGGCTCACAGGGATTTAATGGAAAAGTAACACAGCGCCATCAGCGACTGCGGCAGGATGCCCAGCGCGAGCACCGCGAGGCCGTTGACCGAGATCAGTACGCTCATGTCCAGACTGGGTTCGATCGGCGCGGTGTCGATCGGATCATCGAAGTACATCAGCTTGACGATGCGAAGGTAGTAGAACGCGCCGATCAGCGAGAACATCACTGCCGCCACCGCCAGCCAGGTCATATCGGCCGCCAGCAGGGGCTGCAGCACCGACAGCTTGGCGTAGAAACCCACCGTGGGCGGCACCCCGGCAAGCGAGAACATCAGCAGCAGCATGATGAAGGCGTACCACGGGTTGCGCGCGTTCAGGCCCTTGAAGTCGTCCAGGTTCTCGGCCTCGAAGCCGGCGCGCGACAAGAGCATCACCATGCCGAAGGAACCCAGGGTGGTCAGCACGTAGACGACGACGTAGAACATGGCGGCACTGTAGGCGTCGGCCGCATTCAGCCAGTTGCCGTTGACCACCCCGGCCAGCAGGCCCAGGAGCATGAAACCCATGTGCGAAATGGTGGAGTAGGCCAGCATGCGCTTGATATTGGTCTGGGCGATTGCGGCGAAATTGCCCACCGCCATCGACAGCACCGACAGGATCACCAGCATCTGCTGCCAGTCCACCGCCAGATCGAGCAGGCCATTGACGAGCAGGCGCATGGCCATGGCAAACGCAGCGAGCTTGGGTGCGGAGCCGATGATCAGCGTCACCGCAGTGGGTGCGCCGTGGTAGACGTCGGGAATCCACATGTGAAACGGCACCACGCCCAACTTGAACGCCATCCCCGAGACCAGGAACACGAGGCCGAAGGTCAGCACCGTCTTGTCCGGATTGGCGGTGGCGATCGCCTTCGCCACCAGGGAGATGTCAAGCGTTCCGGTGGCGCCGTAGATCATCGACATGCCATACAGAAGCAGGCCCGAGGCGAGCGCGCCCAGCACGAAGTATTTCATCGCCGCCTCGGTCGACTGCGCCGAGTCGCGATTCAAGGCCACCAGCGCGTAGAGCGACAGCGACAGCAGTTCCAGACCGAGGTACAGCGTCAGGAAATGGTTGGCCGAGATCATCACCATCATGCCCATCAGCGCAAACAGCACCAAGCCGAAGAACTCGCCCTTCCATAGCCCGCGGTCCGACAGGTAGCTGCGGGAATAGACCAGCGTTGTGGAGACGGCAAGATAGGCGGCAAGCTTCAGCGCGTGGCCCATCAGATCGGCGACGAACATATTGTTGAAGGTATGGACGATGCGGCCTTCGGTAAGGAAGCTCACGTTGAGCGTGAACAGGGCGCAGCCGAACAACGTCACCTGCGCCAGGCTATAGCTGAGGTCGCGCAGACGCTGCGGCAGGAACAGGTCCACCACCAGGATCACCGAGACCATGATCAGCAGGAAGATCTCGGGGTAGGCGGGCAGCAGGTTGGGCATGGTGAAATTCATGGGATCGATGGCCTTACAGCTTGCTCGCCGCGAGGTGCTTCAGCAGCTCGTTGACCGAGGCATGCATCACCTCGGTAAAAGGCAGCGGAAAGATTCCCATGCCGAGCACGGCTACCGCGAGCAGAGCCAGCACCAGGAATTCGCGCGCGCCGATGTCCTTCAACGCTGCTACATGGTCATTGGCCACGGCGCCGAAAATGACCCGCTTGTACATCCACAGGGTGTAGGCCGCGCCGAAAATAAGCGTGGTCGCGGCAAGAAAGCCGATCCAGAAGTTGAACTTGAGCGCGCCCATGATGACCATGAATTCGCCGACGAAGCCGCTCGTCGCCGGCAGGCCGCAGTTGGCCATCGCGAACAGCATCATCAGCGATGCGAACGTGGGCATGGTGTTGACCACGCCGCCGTAGTCGGCGATCTGCCGGCTGTGCATGCGATCGTACATCACGCCCACGCACAGGAACATGGCGGCGGAGACAAAACCGTGCGAAATCATCTGCACCAGCGCGCCTTCGACGCCGTAGGCGTTGAAAATGAAGAAGCCGAGGGTGACGAATCCCATGTGCGCGATCGAGGAATAGGCGATGAGTTTCTTCATGTCCGTTTGCGCGATCGCCACCAGGCCGATGTAGACCACCGCGATCAGGGACAGCGTGATCATGAAACCTGAGAGCGCGTGGCTCGCATCGGGCAATACCGGCAGCGAGAAACGGATGAAGCCGTAGGCGCCGAGCTTGAGCAGGATCGCAGCGAGCACCGCCGAGCCGCCGGTGGGCGCCTCGACGTGCGCATCGGGCAGCCAGGTGTGCACCGGCCACATCGGCACCTTGACCGCGAAGGCGAGGAAGAACGCGGCAAACAGCAGGATCTGCGGCGTCATCGCCAGCGGCAGTTTATGCCAGTCGAGGATGGAGAAACTGCCGCCGGAGCGGTCGTACAGATAGAGGAACGCGACCAGCATCAATAGCGACCCGAGCAGCGTGTACAGGAAGAACTTCACCGCGGCGTAGACGCGGTTGGGTCCGCCCCAGACGCCGATCACCAGGTACATCGGGATCAGCGTCGCCTCGAAGAAAACGTAGAACAGCATTGCGTCCAGTGCCGCGAACACGCCGTTCAACAGGCCCGACATGATGAGGAAGGCCGCCATGTACTGCGCCACGCGCTTCTGGATCGACTCCCAGCCGGCGAGCACCACCAGCACGGTGATGAAGCTGTTGAGCAGAACGAACAGCACGGAGATGCCGTCGACGCCGAGGTTGTAGTTGATGCTGAAGCGCGGGATCCAGGGCGAGAGTTCGACGAACTGCATGGCGCTCGTCTGCGTATTGAAACCGCTATAGAGCGGCAGGCTGACGGCCAGGCCCAGGACCGCGCCGATCAGGGAGATCTGGCGCACCTGCGCGGCGTAGCGGTCGTTGAATGCGAGCACGACCAGGCCGAACAGGATCGGGATCCAGATGCTGAGGCTGAGCCAGGGAGTCGAAGTCATCATCGCCTCCTAAGCGTGTCCGAACCAAATCGTGAGCAGCACGAATACCCCGATGATCATGGTGAACGCATAGTGATAGATATAGCCGGACTGGAACAGGCGCACCAGGCCCGCAAACCAGCCCACCAGGCGCGCGCTGCCGTTGACGAAGAAGCCGTCGATGATGGCGACGTCGCCGAACTTCCAGAAGCCGGAGCCGATCGCGCGTGCGCCGCCGGCGAAGAACCAGTCGTTGAAGCGGTCGAAGCCGTACTTCTCCATCAGGATGTTGGCGAGGAAGCTGAACCTCTGGCGCAATACCGCCGGCAACTCGGGGTTCGCGATGTACAGGTACCAGGCGGTGGCGGCGCCGGCCAGCGCGAACCAGAACGGCAGCGCCGTGAGGCCGTGCAGCGTCATGCTGAGCACCCCATGGAACTCCTTCGCCATCTCCGCCAGGCCCTCGTGCTGCGGGGCGATAAAGATGGCGGTGCCGAAATAGCCGCCGTAGAGCACCGTGCCTATGGTCCAGCCGGCGACGACGGACGGGATCGCGAGCAAGATGAGCGGCAGCGTCACCACCGCGGGCGATTCGTGCGGGGTGTGATCGTGGGCGCCATGGCCGTGCTCATCCTTGGCGTGCTCGTCCTTGCCGTGGCCGTGTTCCTCGGCATGCGCGCCAAAGCGCTCCTTGCCGTGGAAGGCGTAGAAAATCAGACGGAAGGAATACAGGCCGCCGACGAACACGCCGGCGAGCAGCAGCAGATGCGCGAAGCCCGCGCCCGGGGTATGCGACAGATGCACCGCTTCGATGATCGAATCCTTGGAATAGAAACCGGCGAACGGCGGCAGTCCGGCGTTGGCGAGCGCCCCGATCAACATCGTGAAATAGGTGATCGGCATGTATTTGCGCAGCCCGCCCATCTTGCGCATGTCCTGCTCGTGGTGCAGCGCGATGATCACCGAGCCGGCGCCGAGGAACAGCACCGCCTTGAAGAACGCGTGGGTGGCGAGATGGAACATACCGACCGAATAGGCCGAGGCGCCCAGCGCCACGGTCATGTAGCCGAGCTGCGACAGGGTCGAATAGGCGATCACGCGCTTGATGTCGTACTGCACCACCGCGATCAGCGCCATGAAGAAGGCGGTGATGGCGCCGATGACCAGGACGAAGGACAGCGCCGCCTCCGACAGCTCGAACAGCGGCGACATGCGCGATACCATGAATATGCCGGCCGTCACCATGGTCGCCGCGTGGATCAGCGCCGAGATCGGCGTCGGGCCTTCCATCGAATCGGGCAGCCAGACGTGCAGCGGCACCTGCGCCGATTTGCCCATGGCGCCGATGAACAGGCAGATGCAGATCACCGAGATCAGCAGCCACGGCGAGCCGGGAATGATTTCAATGGTGTTCTTGACGATGCCCGATGCTTGCGCGAACACGGTGGCGTAATCGAGGGTGCCGAAATGGGCCAGGATCAGACCGATGCCGAGCAGAAAACCGAAGTCGCCGACGCGGTTCACCAGGAACGCCTTGAGGTTGGCGAAAATCGCCGTCGGCCGCGTGTACCAGAATCCGATCAGCAGGTAGGACACCAGGCCCACCGCTTCCCAGCCGAAGAACAGCTGCAAGAAGTTGTTCGACATCACCAGCATCAGCATGGAAAAGGTGAATAGCGATATGTAGGCGAAGAAGCGCTGGTAGCCCGGGTCGTCGGCCATGTAGCCGATGGTGTAGATATGCACCATCAGCGAGACGAAGGTCACCACCACCATCATCAACACCGTCAGCCGGTCGATGAGAAAACCGATTTCCAAACGCGTCTCGCCCGAAGTCAGCCAGGTGTAGACGCTGCCGTTGAAGACGTTGCCGTGCATCACGTCGAAGAGCACCGCCACCGAGGCGAAGAAGGACACCGTGACTCCGAGGATGGTCACCCAGTGGGCGCCCGCGCGGCCGATGGCGCGACCGGCAAGACCGGCGATCAGTGCCCCGGCGAGGGGCGCCAGCGGCACCAGCAGGTAGAGTTTTTGCATCGATGTCATATTGTTTTGATGGGTGCGAAATGATGGGCTGGTGGCGCGCGCCCCGTAGGCACGGCTCCGGCTCCCCCCGTTACTCCTTCCCCATTGCCTTCCCTTAGCCTTTCAATGCATTCAAGTCGTCGACGTTGATCGTATTCAAATTGCGGAACAGCACCACCAGGATCGCGAGGCCGATGGCTGATTCGGCCGCCGCCACCGTCAGGATGAAGAACACGAAGACCTGTCCGGATATGTCGTGCAGGTAATACGAGAACGCGATGAAGTTCATATTCACCGCCAGCAGCATCAATTCGATCGCCATCAGCAGGATGATGACGTTCTTCCGATTCAGGAAGATGCCGACGACGCTGATCGCGAACAGCAGCGCGCCGAGAATCAGGAAGTGCGCAAGCGACAGCGTGGGCATCGGTAGCGAGGTCACGATCAGCCTTCCTTCTTCTCTGAGGGCATAGCAACCAGGCGCACGCGGTCGGCGCGCTTCACCGCGATCTGCTGCGCCGGATCCTGGTGCTTGATGCTCTCGCGCCGGCGCAGGGTCAGGGCGATCGCGGCGACGATCGCGACCAGCAAAATCACCGCGGCGAGTTCGAACGGATAGACGTAATCGGTGTAGAGGATGCGGCCCAGTTCCTTGGTGTTGTTATAGGCCGGCCCGGGATCGGCGGGATTGGGCAGGTGCTCGGTGCCGAAATACTTGCCGCTCAGCACCAGCACCATCTCGATCACCATCAGCACGCCGACCGCGGCGCCTAGCGGCAGGTAGCTCCAAAAACCCTCGCGCAAGCGATCGAGGTTGATGTCGAGCATCATCACCACGAACAGGAACAGCACCATCACCGCGCCCACGTACACCAGCACCAGGACGATGGCGAGGAACTCGGCCCGCAGCAGCATCCAGATGGCGGCGGCGGTGAAGAACGCGAGCACCAGGTAGAGCGCTGCGTGCACCGGATTGCGCGCAGTGATCACGCGCAGCGCCGAGATCAGCAGAATCGCGGCGAAGAGGTAGAAGACGATCGGTTCAATGTTCATGGATTCATCATCGATAGGCGGCGTCGCTGGCGCGATCTCTGGCAATCTCGGCTTCGTAGCGGTCACCCACCGCCAGCAGCATTTCCTTGGTGTAGTGCAGGTCGCTGCGCTTTTCGCCGTGGTACTCGAGAATGCGCGTCTCGACGATGGAATCGACCGGACAGGATTCCTCGCAGAAGCCGCAGAAAATGCACTTGTTCAGATCGATGTCGTAGCGCGTGGTGCGGCGCGTGCCGTCGGCGCGCTCCTCCGATTCGATGGTGATTGCCAGCGCCGGACACACCGCTTCGCACAGCTTGCACGCGATGCAGCGCTCCTCGCCGTTGGGATAGCGGCGCAGGGCGTGCAAGCCGCGGAAGCGGTGCGATTGCGGCGTATGCTCCTCCGGATACTGCACCGTGACTTTGCGCGAGAACAGATGCCGCCCGGTAACCGCCATGCCTTTGAGCAGTTCCAGCAGCAGGAAGCTCTTAAAAAAATCGCGAATTTTCTCAGCCATGGCCGCCGCCTCCGAACCCATGTGCCGACACATATGCAGCGAGTCGGCGGTTTGCCGTATTCGCTTTGCCCGCATCCCCGCTCCGCGGGGCCCCTGCTCGGTAGCTCATGCGCCTATCTCCATATTGAGAACGGCGTCTGCATCCACGCGGCTATCACCACCAGCCAGACGATGGTCAGCGGAATGAACACTTTCCAGCCCAGGCGCATGATCTGGTCGTAGCGATAGCGCGGGAACGTGGCGCGAAACCAGAGGAACAGGATCAATATGCACAGCACCTTGGCCAGCAACCAAACCGCGCCGGGAATGAAATTGAGCACGGGCGTATCGAGCGGCGAAGCCCAGCCGCCGAAGAACATGATCACGGTGAGGAACGCGACCAGGATCATGTTGGCGTACTCGCCCATGGAGAACACGCCGAACAGCATCCCGGAATATTCCACGTGGAAACCGACGATCTCCGATTCGCCTTCGGCCATGTCAAACGGCACGCGCTGCGTCTCCGCGACGCCGGAGATGAAATATACCAGCAGCATCGGCAGCAGCGGCAGCCAGTTCCATGACAGGAAATTCAACCCCATTGCAGCGAATTGACCTTTGGTCTGGCCGTTGACAATGTCGGTAAGGTTCAGGCTTTGCGATACCATCAACACGCACACCAAAGCAAAACCCATCGCGATCTCGTATGAAACGATTTGCGCCGCCGCGCGCATGGCGCCGAGAAAGGCGTATTTCGAGTTCGATGCCCAGCCGGCGACGATGATGCCGTAAACCCCCATCGAGGTGATGGCGAGTACGTAGAGCAGTCCAGCGTTGACGTTGGCCAGGACCACCTGCGGACTGAACGGCACCACGGCCCAGGCCGCCATCGCCACCGTGAGGGTGATTATCGGCGCCAGCACGAACAGAACCTTGTCGGCAGCGGTCGGGATGATGATTTCCTTGAACACCAGCTTGATGCCGTCGGCAATCGGCTGCAGCAACCCGAGCGGCCCGACGCGGTTGGGGCCGATGCGCACCTGCATGTAGCCGATGACCTTGCGCTCGAGCAGCGTCAGGTAAGCCACGGCGCCGAGAAGCACTCCGACCATAATCCCGATCAGCACCGAGGTCTTGACCAGAGTGAAAACGCCCGCGCCCAATTCGGGGCCAAGCATGCCCTGGGCGAATTCGAGCCCGATCGCGATCATCTTGGCGTATAGCGCTAACAGGTCCATCACTGCGGCTCCACGCTGAGTTCACCCGACATCGGGCCCAGGTCGCGCGTGGCCGCATGCGCTGCGGCGACGCGCACGCAGTCGCGCGGCAGGCGATCGTCCAGCGCCGCATTCACTGCGGCTACGCCTTCGCCCTGGCGCACCCTCACCGCCTGCCCGTCTTTCAGGCCGAGCTTGGCCAGCAACGCGGCATTCATCCAGGCGTGAGGTGGCGCGGCGTCGCGGGTTTGTTGCAGCGAGCCGGCGCGGCGGACGATAGCGTCGCTGAAATAGATCGGCACGTCGGTCACTCTTTGGAGGCCTGCGACCCTTTGGAGGCCTGCGACCATGTGCAGGCCGCCCGCAGCGGCCGGGGTCTGGAGCGCAATCCCGTTCAAGCGGTTATCGAGCTTGGCCGCGACGTCTTCCGGTTTGGCGATGGCGTCGCGCACCTCTTCGCTGGTGTCGTAGTCGAAACCGGGGAGTTTGAGCAGGTTGCCTAGCACGCGCAGCACTTTCCACGCCGGGCGCGCATCGCCCAGGGGCTTGACTACGCCATTGAAGCTTTGCATGCGCCCTTCGGCATTGACGAAGGTGCCCGAGGTTTCGGTAAAGGGTGCGATCGGCAGCATCACATTGGCGTATTCCAGGGCGTAGCCTTTGTACGCCGACAGGGATATCACGAATTCGGTTGAATTCATCGCTTCGATCGCGGCGCGCGGATCGTGGCAATCGAGCTCGGGTTCGGCGTTCAGCAGAACGTAGGCCTTGCGCGGCGCGGCAAGCATGGCCGACGCGTTCAGGCCACCCGCGCCGGGCACGGCCTGCGCGAGGTAACCGCCGACGCTGTTGGCCGCCGCGCCGAAGAACCCGAACTTTGCGCCCAACAGCGCCGCCAGTTCCTGGGCGAGCAGCCGAAGCAGCGAGGCCTGCGGGTGCTGTTCCGCCAGATTGCCGAGGAAAATGCCTGTATTGCTACCGGAGTTCAAGCTCGCGGCAATCTTCTTCGCGTCTTCCCCGACTTTGATCCCGGCCAGCGGCGCCGGCACGGGCTTCTGTTTCAGTTCGGCCACGGCTTTAACGACCTGCGCCAGCATATCCGGTAGGTCCTGCGGCGGCACGATGGCCTTGTTTGCCAGAACCATCAGCAGATTGTCGTCTGCGGCATGAATCAGATTGATTTGCTGTCCGCGCTTGGCGGCCTGGCGCAAGCGGCTGGCGAGGAGCGGATGGTCCTTGCGTAGGAAAGAGCCGACGACCAGTACGCGATCGAGGCCGCCGATATCGGCTACTTTCATCCCCAGCCAGGGCGCGCCGGTTTGTTTGGCGTCCGCCGAAAAATCAGATTGGCGCAAGCGAAAATCGACGTTTTGGCTGCCGATACCGCGCATCAACTTGCCCAACAGGTACAACTCTTCCAGCGTGGAGTGCGGCGCCGCCAAGGCGCCGAGGGCCTCCGGGCCATGCTGCGTCTGTACGTTCTTCAGGCCTTTGGCAACAGCGTCCAGCGCTTGCGTCCAATCCACTTCCTGCCACTTGCCGTCGATCTTGAGCATCGGCTGGGTCAGCCGGTCGGCGGAATTCAGCCCTTCGTAGGAGAAACGGTCGCGATCGGAGAGCCAGCACTCGTTCAACTCTTCGTACTCAAGCGGCAATACCCGCATGACCTTGTTGGCCATCACCTGCACAATGAGGTTGGACCCGAGGCTGTCGTGCGGACTCACCGATTTTCTGCGCGCCAGTTCCCAGGTGCGCGCGCTATAGCGGAACGGCTTGCTGGTGAGCGCGCCCACCGGGCACAAATCGATCATGTTGCCCGAAAGTTCGGAATCGACCGAGCGCCCGACAAAGGACACAATCTCCGAGTGCTCGCCGCGCCCCATCATCCCGAGTTCCATGACGCCGGCGAATTCCTGGCCGAAGCGCACGCAGCGGGTGCAATGGATGCAACGGCTCATTTCTTCCATCGAGATCAATGGGCCGACGGTCTTGTGAAACACGACGCGCTTTTCTTCCTGGTAACGCGAGCCGCTATTGCCATAGCCCACCGCCAGGTCCTGCAACTGGCACTCGCCGCCCTGGTCGCAAATCGGGCAGTCGAGTGGATGGTTGATCAGCAGGAACTCCATTACCGACTTTTGTGCGGTCTTGGCGTACTCAGAGGCGGTAAATACCTTCATGCCCTCGGCGACCGGCGTGGCGCAGGCCGGCATCGGTTTCGGGGCCTTCTCCACCTGCACCAGGCACATGCGGCAGTTGGCGGCGATGGACAGCTTCTTGTGATAACAGAAGTGCGGGATGGCGATGCCGAGCGCATTGGCCGCGTCCATCACGGTCGCGCCGTTTTGCACCTCGATCTGCCTGCCGTCTATTTCCAGTTTTGGCATCGTGTTCTCAGGCCGCCCTGGAAGCGGTGAAATAGCCGCCGGGGACACTCACCTGGCAGCGCTTGTGGTCTATGTGATACTGGAACTCATCGTGGAAATGCTTGACGAAACTCTTCACTGGTCCAGCGGCGGCATCGCCCAGAGCGCAAATGGTGCGACCGGCAATATTGCTGGCCACATCGTTGAGCAGGTCCATGTCTTCCTGCCGTCCCTTCCCATGCTCTATGCGGTGAATAACGCGGTACATCCAGCCGGTGCCCTCGCGGCAGGGCGTGCACTGACCGCAAGACTCTTCAAAATAGAAGTACGCCAGGCGTTCCAGCGCGCGCACCATGCAGGTGGTGTCGTCCATGACGATGACCGCACCCGAACCGAGCATGGAGCCGGCCTTGGCAATGCTGTCGAAGTCGAGGTCGGTCTGCAGCATGACGTCGCCGGGGATCACCGGGGCCGATGACCCGCCGGGAATCACCGCTTTGAGTTTCCTGCCGCCGCGCATGCCGCCTGCCATCTCCAGCAGCTTTGCAAACGGCGTGCCCAGACGCAATTCGTAATTGCCGGGACGCACGACATGGCCGGAAACGGAAAATAGCTTGGTGCCGCCGTTGTTGGGTTTGCCCAGCGCGAGGAAGGCATCGCCGCCATTGTTGATGATCCACGGGACCGAGGCGAATGTTTCGGTGTTGTTGATGGTGGTCGGTTTGCCGTACAGGCCGTAGCTCGCCGGGAACGGCGGCTTGAAACGAGGCTGGCCTTTCTTGCCCTCTATCGATTCCAGCAGCCCGGTCTCCTCGCCACAAACATAGGCGCCGTAGCCATGATGGGCATGGAGTTCGAAAGAAAAATCAGTGCCGAGGATGTTCTTGCCCAGATAACCCGCGGCCCGCGCCTCCTCGAGCGCTTCCTCGAAACGCTCGTATTCCGCCCAGATCTCGCCGTGGATGTAGTTGTATCCGGTTGCGATCCCCATCGCGTAAGCGCCGATCAGCATGCCTTCGATCAACTGGTGCGGGTTGTAGCGAATGATGTCGCGGTCCTTGAACGTTCCCGGTTCGCCTTCGTCGGTATTGCACACCAGATACTTGGGGCCGGTGTACTGCTTCGGCATGAAGCTCCACTTCAGTCCCGCCGGGAAGCCGGCGCCGCCGCGTCCGCGCAGCCCCGATTTCTTCACCTCGGTGATCACCGCGTCCGGCGATATTTTTTCGTTGAATATTTTTTTCAGCGCGCCATAGCCGCCGCGCGCCTCATAATCCTTGAGGTGCCAGTTCGAGCCATCCAGGCCCTTCATCAGGATTGCGTCGGGACCGTAGTCGAGCATCACTTCAGCTCCGCGAGCAATTGATCCAGCTTGTCGTTCGACATCGAACAGCACATGCGCCGGTTGTTGACGAGCAGCACCGGCGCATCGCCGCAGGCGCCCATGCATTCGCCCTCTTTCAGCGTGAAGCGGCCGTCGGCGGTAGTTTCGTTGAAACCCACCCCCAAGCAATTCTTCAGGTGTTCGGCGGCTTCGACACCACCGGAGAGCGCGCACGGCAGGTTGGTGCAGACGGTGACCTTGTGCTTGCCCACGGGAGCGAGATCATACATGTTGTAGAAGGTCGCAACCTCGTACACGGCGACCGGGGCCATGCCCAAATATTGCGCAACGAAATCCATGGTCTCGGTCGAGAGCCAGCCCTTTTCGACCTGCGCGACGGCCAGCGCCGCCATCACCGCCGACTGCTTCTGCTCGGGCGGGTACTTGGCGATCTCGCGATCGATCTTCTTCAGCGATTCTGCGCTCAGCATGTTATCCACCAAAACTCAGAAAACCGGGGACAGACCACGTTTTTCGTCACCCAGCGTTGTCGACTCACGGCGGCCACGAAAAACGTGGTCTGTCCCCGATTTCCCCGATTTTTCACCTGTCTACCTCGCCGAATACGAAGTCCAGCGTGCCGATAATGGCGACCACGTCGGCAATCATGTGACCGCGCACCATCTCGTTCAGCCCCTGCAGGTGGTTGAAGCCGGCGCCCCGGACTTTCACCCGATACGGCTTGTTCGCGCCGTCCGAGACGATATATATGCCCAATTCGCCCTTGGGGTGCTCGACTGCAGCATAGGCTTCGCCAGCGGGGACGCGGAAACCCTCGGTGAAGAGCTTGAAGTGATGAATCAGCTCTTCCATGCTGCCTTTCATGTCGGCGCGCGCCGGCGGCGCAATTTTGTGGTTGTCGACGATCACCGGGCCGGGATTCGCGCGCAGCCATTCGACGCACTGGCGCATAATCCGGTTCGATTGTCGCAGTTCCTCCACCCGCACTAGGTAGCGGTCGTAGGTGTCGCCGTTCACCCCTACCGGGATGGCGAAGTCCATTCGATCGTAGATTTCATAGGGCTGTTTCTTTCTCAGGTCCCAGGCAATGCCTGAACCGCGCAACATGACACCGGTGAAACCGAGTTCGATCGCCCGCTCCGGCGTGATTACGCCGATGCCTACGGTGCGCTGTTTCCAGATGCGGTTTTCCGTGAGCAGGGTTTCGTATTCGTCAATATGCGCCGGGAAGCGATCGGTGAAGTCCTCGATGAAGTCGAGCAGGCTGCCCGAGCGGTTCTCGTTCATCTGTGCCACCGCTTTGTCGCCATGGACCTTCGTCGCGACGTACTTCGGTATGCTCTCCGGCAGATCGCGGTACACACCGCCCGGGCGGTAGTAGGCCGCGTGCATACGAGCCCCCGACACCGCCTCGACGATGTCGAACAGGTCCTCGCGCTCGCGAAAGCAATACAGCATCATGGTCATGGCGCCGAGGTCGAGACCCTGGGACCCGAGGAAAAGCAGATGACTCAGAATGCGGGTGATCTCGTCAAACATGACGCGGATGTACTGCGCGCGCAGCGGCACTTCGATGCCGAGCAGGCGCTCCACCGCCAGGCAATAGGCGTGCTCGTTGGCCATGACGGAGAAGTAATCCATCCGGTCCATGTAGGGCAGCGCCTGAATGTAGGTCTTGTTTTCAGCCAGCTTCTCGGTCGCGCGGTGCAGCATGCCGATGTGCGGGTCCGCGCGAACGATCACCTCGCCATCCAATTCCAGTACCAGGCGCAATACGCCGTGCGCCGCCGGATGCTGCGGGCCGAAATTCATCGTGTAATTGCGGATTTCAGCCATGGCCCAAATCCCCGTACTGCTTCTCGCGGATGATGCGCGGCGTGATCTCGCGCGGCTCTATGCTTACCGGCTGGTAGATGACGCGCTTTTGCTGCGGATCGTAAACCATCTCGACATGGCCTGAAATCGGAAAATCCTTGCGGAAAGGATGGCCGATGAAGCCGTAGTCGGTGAGAATGCGGCGCAGGTCGGGGTGGCCGGAGAACATGATGCCGAACAGGTCGAAGGCTTCGCGCTCGTACCAGTTAACGTTGTTCCAGATACCGGTCAGCGTCTCCAGGACCGGGAAATCGTCGTCCGGCGCGAACACCCGCAAGCGCACACGCCAGTTGTGCTCGATCGACAGCAGGTGCGTGGTGGCGGAAAAGCGTGCGCCCGTCCACGCCGAAGCGCCCTCGCCGTAGGCCGAATAATCCACGCCGCACAGATCCATCAACTGCGCAAAGCCGAGGCTGGGTTCGTCGTGCAGCGTCTGCGCTACGCCGAGGTACTCGGCCGCGTTCACCACGACGGTGGTTTCGCCCAGTGCCTGCGTGAGGCTGACAATACGGCTGCCGAGTGCGGCTTCCAGATTGCTTCTTAGTTGTTCTTGCTTACCGGCCATTTAGCGAGCGATCTGTCTAAGCAAAGGTTAGCGGGCGATGGTATTCGTGCGTTTGATCTTGTTCTGCAACTGGATGATGCCGTAGAGCAGGGCCTCGGCCGTGGGCGGGCAGCCCGGCACGTAGACGTCCACCGGCACAATGCGGTCGCAGCCGCGCACCACCGAGTACGAATAATGATAGTAGCCGCCGCCGTTGGCGCAGGAACCCATGGAAATCACCCAGCGCGGCTCCGCCATTTGATCGTAGACCTTGCGTAGCGCCGGTGCCATTTTGTTGCACAGCGTGCCAGCGACGATCATCACGTCGGAGCGGCGCGGGCTGGGAAAGAATACGATACCGAAGCGGTCGAGGTCGTAGCGCGACATGCCAGCATGCATCATCTCGACCGCGCAACAGGCGAGGCCGAAGGTCATGTTCCACATCGATCCGGTGCGGGCCCAATTGATCAGCTTGTCAGCGCTGGTAGTAATGAAGCCTTCCTGCAGGATGCCTTCAATTCCCATTGCGCCGCCTCCACACGGTCATACTAAGGCGCTGTCCGGCTCCACGGGCCGTACACCCGTCTTGAATCGCTAGTCCCATTCCAGCGCGCCTTTCATCCATTCGTAGATGAATCCAACCACGAGGATGCCGAGGAAAATCATCATGGCAAGAAAACCGAACAGTCCGATTTCATTGAGCACGATCGCCCAGGGGAACAGGAATGCGATCTCCAGATCGAACAAGATGAACAGGATTGCGATCAGGTAGTAGCGCACGTCGAATTTCATACGCGCGTCCTCGAATGCCTCGAAGCCGCATTCGTAGGGGGAATTCTTTTCGCTGTCCGGGCGGTGCGGCCCCAGGATTGCGCCGGTGACGATAGGCCCGACGCCGACCGCAATGCCGACGAAGATGAACATCATGACGGGGAAATAGTTTTCGAGCACGTTAAGATCTAAAATTCAAGATAGTTGGCGAAAACCCTGCGTCCAGACTTCATACAGGCAGGCGACATGGTCCACCATTGGGCACGTTGCGGAGTTGACATAGATCAAACGCTTTCTTTATGTCCAAACTTCTTTCAATATCGACTCGAACATTTCCGCAGCCCCGCTGCTTCCAGAAACGTCCTGCGTCGAGCTCTTGCATCCTAATCTGGTGCCGACGGCGAGACTCGAACTCGCACAGCTTTCGCCACTACCCCCTCAAGATAGCGTGTCTACCAATTTCACCACGTCGGCGGTGTAGGAACTTAAAACCAGTGTCTGCTGACTGGTTTCTACTTAGGTACCTCGTTCGCCTTCGACCCGGATGGCGTTTCGGCAGGTTTGGGCACATCGGTCACCGGCGCCACAGTAGTCGCAGGCGGCGAACTTGAATCCTGCATCACGCTCCCCCCGGTCTTGGGCTTGTGGGTTGCGATATAGCCCAGCCCCAGGCTGGTGAGGAAAAACACCACCGCCAGCGCTGCCGTGGTACGCGAAAGAAAATTGGCGGATCCGGTAGCGCCGAACAGGCTGCCTGAAGAACCGCCGCCGAAGGCGGCACCCATGTCCGCACCCTTGCCATGTTGCAGCAGCACCAGAAAGACGATGGCCAATGCCACCAGCACGTGCAATGTCAAAATCAACGTTGTCCAAATTTCCATTTTTCACTCGCTTGGGTCTCATCCGCCAAATGGCGAACGGCAAAAATTTTAAGTCAAAGCATCAATACGCTCTCGATCGCAAACGGCATCGCGATGCCATCCCTTGCCCCGCACCGCTCACGCCCCTGCCGCCGCTGCACAAATTGCGACGAACTCCTCCGCTACCAGAGCTGCCCCGCCGATAAGGCCGCCATCGATATCGGGCATCGCGAACAACTCCTTCGCATTGGCAGCCTTGACGCTGCCGCCATACTGGATGCACAAGCCTGCGGCCAATTTGGCATCGAGCCGGGCGACGACACCGCGTATGAACGCGTGCACCGCCTGAGCCTGCGGCGGCGTTGCGGTCCTGCCGGTGCCGATCGCCCAGACTGGTTCGTAGGCAATGACCGCGTTAGCCATGGCGCCGACCCCGCTCGAATCCAGGACCGCCGCCAGTTGGCGCCCCACCACGATTTCAGTGACCCCGCTCTCCCGCTCGTGCAGGGATTCACCTACACACAGGATGGGAATCAGTCCCGCCCCCTGTGCCGCCTGAAATTTGGCTGCCACCTGTTTATCGGTCTCGCCATACAGCGCGCGCCGTTCGGAATGGCCGACCAAAACATGGCGGCAACCGAAATCACGCAGCATCGCGCCCGACACTTCGCCGGTAAATGCACCCTGCGCGTGTTCGCTCAGATTTTGCGCGCCCCACGCTATGGACGATCCGGCCAAAGCCGTTCCGGCCTGCGCCAAGTACGGGTAAGGCACGCACACCGTATATTGCACGCCGGAGGATGCCTGCAAGCCGGCTTTCAGGGCATCGAGCAGGCGCCGATTGGCGGCCAGGCTGCCGTTCATTTTCCAATTGCCCGCGACCAACCGGCTGCGCATTGCCTCGATCTCCAAGTAGTCGCCGTTAAGCGTCAAAACCCTGGGATTTTACAGTGTTTAGCCAAAACCGGTCAATCGAATGCAGCCTCTGGCGTGGCGCGGACTCTCCGCTTTCAAGTGCCGCGATCGACTCGGTGTTCTTGCATCAATCGCCCGGCGTGACAATCTGAATGTGGTCCAGGCTCACGTTGATGAACGGGGCGTTCAGTACATGCCGGTTCCCGAGTTCCCACACCTCCGCGTCGGTGACCGCGATAAAATCCTTGGACTCAACCAGGTAGTCCGTGATCCGCGCGCCGTGCAGCAGCTCGATATAACCCTTGACGCGGTAAGTCCCGGTCAGAATGGTTACCTTCGTCCTGTTTTCTTCCGTAGTCATAGATACGCTCCGTGGCTCATCTGTACTATCGCAAGCTTGCAGTTCCTAACGCGTGAAGCGCAATGTCGAACCGTCGCTACACGAAAGCGGTATTCTGCGCCTGGCGCCGCCGGCGTTCAATAGGATAGCCTCTTGCTCGACAAGAACAATCCTTGATTGCCGCGCCAGTTGCAGGTTGCGCATGCTGGCACCATGCGGATCTGATTGAACCATCGGGAGCAGGCTATGTTTATCGGAGTGCGCGGGAACGTGTCGAAGTGGAAATGTCGCCGCTGGTAACCGCGCTGGTGCTGGGTGCTGCCCTGCTGCACGCGAGCTGGAACGCGATCATCAAGTCCAGCCGTGATGTCATGCTGGATACCGCGCTGGTCGCAGCCGGCGCGAGCATCCTGGCGCTGCCGTTGATTGCCGCTGTGCCGATGCCGGCTGGCGCCAGTTGGCCGTTCCTGGCCGCCTCGATCGCCATCCACGTCGGCTACTTCGCCACGCTTGCGCGCGCCTACCGCGTCGGCGATCTGGGCCATGCCTATCCGTTGATGCGCGGCACTGCGCCTTTGCTGGTGGCGCTGTTCGGCGTCGCGCTGCTGAACGAACGCCCGAGCGCGAACATGTGGGCGGGCATCGTTCTGATCAGCGCCGGCATTCTCAGCATCGGTATGCTGCAAAAAGGTCGCGCCCGGCGCGATGCGACCCTGTGGGCGCTCACCAACGCCGTGGTTATCGCGAGCTACACCCTGGTCGACGGCGCAGGTGTGCGCGTTGCCGAAACCGCGGCAGGCTACGTGGCATGGATGTTCCTGCTGCAGGGTCCAATCTTCATTGCATGCGTAATCGCCCTACGCGGGCGGGCGGCATTGGCTTACGCCAGGCGCAACTGGCAGCGCGGCGTCGCGGGCGGTTTGTTTCTCATCGCGTCCTACGGCATCGTCCTGTGGGCCATGACCCGGGCTCCGGTTGCAGCCGTGGCCGCCCTGCGCGAGACCTCGGTCATCTTTGCTGCGCTGCTCGGCAGCGTCTTTCTCAAGGAACCGTTTGGCCGACAGCGAGTGATCGGCGCCTGCGCCGTCGCACTCGGCGTCATGGCCTTGCGCCTGTGAGCGGGAAGTTCGTGCCGATTCCTGTCGTTGCGACGCCTCGTTCCAGTTGGTTGTAAGCGATTGAAATCCTGAACGTAATACAACTGTAACAATGCCGCTCTAGGATCACGCACCGGCAGCCGTTTCATCGACTGCAGTACGCAATCCAATTTTTGTGGAGGCTTAATCATGAGATTCAATCGCCGTTCGTTCACTGCGGTGATGCTGCTGGGAATCGGGGTTTCATCGGCGGCGAACGCCGTCGATATCACCGGCGCCGGCGCAACATTCCCTTACCCAGTCTATGCAAAGTGGGCCGAGGCCTACAAAGCCAAGACCGGCAATAGCGTGAACTACCAGTCGATCGGTTCCGGCGGCGGCATCAAACAGATCAAGGCCAAGACGGTGGATTTCGGTGCCTCCGACGCGCCGCTCAAACTGGAAGAACTCGAAAAGGAAGGCCTGGTGCAGTTCCCTGCGGTAATGGGCGGCGTGGTGCCGGTGGTCAACATCGAGGGAATCAAGTCTGGCGAAATGAAACTGACAGCCAAAGCACTCGCCGACATCTACCTCGGCAAGATCAAGAAGTGGAATGAGCCCGCGATTGCCGAACTCAACAAGGGACTCAAACTGCCAGGCACCGACATCACGGTGGTGAATCGTTCGGACGGCTCCGGCACGACGTTCATCTTTACCAACTACCTGTCCAAGGTCAGTACGGAATGGAAAGACAAAGTCGGAAATGCCGCCTCGGTGGCCTGGCCGGCCCCAACCGGCGCCGGCGGCAAGGGAAATGAAGGGGTCGCTTCATTCGTACAACGTCTCAAGGGCTCGATCGGTTATGTCGAATACGCTTACGCCAAGCAGAACAAGCTGACTTACGTGCAGATGCAGAACCGGGAAGGCCAATTTGTCTCGCCGGATGAAACAAGCTTCCAGGCCGCCGCTGCCGGCGCCGACTGGAAGAACGCGCCGGGATTCTACGAGATTCTCACCGACGAGCCGGGCAAAGCCAGTTGGCCTATTACCGGCGCGACTTTCATCCTGATGCACAAGACCCAGGCCAATGCCGACAGGGCCAGAGCAGTGCTGAAATTCTTCGATTGGGCCTATCAGGACGGCGACCAGCTCGCGCAGGGTCTGGATTACATCCCGATGCCGGACGCAGTGGTGAAGTTGGTGCAGTCGGAATGGAAGAACAAGATCAAGGACGCCGGCGGCAAGCCGCTCTGGTAAGGTTTCTGACGAGCACTTCCCGGTAAAGCTAGAATGGACGCCGTCGATCACGCACTGGAGGCCCCGCTTCGGACCTCTCGTCCACTTCGCATGCTATCCAGCATCCCGGAAGCCGTCCTCAGGCGGCAACATCTGTACGACCTTGCGTTTCGCAATGTCACGCGCATGTTCGCCTTTCTGGTGTTGGCAATGCTCGTCGGCATCATCGTTTCGCTGGTCATCGGCAGCTGGCCTGCGATCATGGCTTACGGCGCCGGGTTTCTCGTCAGTCACGAGTGGAATCCGGTGACCGAGAAATTCGGCGCGCTCGTGCCTATTTTCGGCACCGTGGCCACCTCTTTTATCGCGCTCCTGATCGGCATCCCGGTGAGCTTCGGCATCGCCGTGTTTCTGACCGAACTTTCACCGCTGTGGATGCGCCGCCCGATCGGCACGGCGATCGAACTGCTCGCGGCGATTCCCAGCATCATCTACGGCATGTGGGGCCTGTTCATTTTCGCACCCATTTTCGCCGATCACATTCAGCCCTGGCTGATCGACAAGCTTGGTCCGATCTGGTTCATCGGCCCGCTGTTCAGGGGCGCGCCCCAGGGCATAGGCATGCTCACCGCCGGGATGATTCTCGCCATCATGGTCATACCGTTCATCGCCTCGGTCATGCGCGACGTGTTCGAGGTGGTTCCGGCCATGCTGAAAGAATCGGCCTACGCAGTGGGCGCCACGACCTGGGAAGTGGTCTGGAACGTGGTGCTGCCTTACACCAAGATCGGCGTCGTCGGCGGCATACTGCTGGGCCTGGGGCGCGCCCTGGGTGAAACCATGGCGGTGACCTTCGTCATCGGCAACGCTCATCGCTTGGGCACGTCCTTGTTCGCTCCGGGCAACAGCATCGCATCGGCCCTCGCCAATGAATTCACCGAAGCAGTCGGCGACTTGTATACCTCGGCGCTGGTGGAACTCGGCCTGATCCTGTTCCTGATCACCTTCATTGTCCTAAGCTTATCCAAGATCCTGCTGTTTCAACTCGCCAAGCGCGAGGGAACGCTGACCTGAGGGACCCATGGATACTGCAGCACGTTATCGCCGCCGGCGCATCGTCAACTTCGTCAATCTAAGCATATCCATGCTGGCTGTGCTGTTCGGACTGTTCTGGCTGGTGTGGATACTGTGGACCCTGTTCGACCAGGGATTGCAGGCGCTGAATCTGACCATATTTACCCAGACCACGCCGCCGCCGGGCAGCGTCGGCGGACTTGCCAACGCCATTTTCGGCAGCCTGCTCATGTCGCTGCTCGCCACCCTGATGGGCACACCGATCGGCATACTCGCCGGCACCTATGTAGCCGAATACGGACGGCGCGGCTGGCTGGCACCCGCGACGCGCTTCATCAACGACATTTTGCTGAGCGCGCCATCCATAGTCATCGGATTGTTCGTCTATGCGGTCTATGTTGCCAACGTCCAACACTTTTCCGGCTGGGCCGGCACCTTCGCGCTGGCGCTGATCGTCATACCGGTGGTCCTGAAGACTACCGAGAACATGCTGCGGCTGGTGCCCGACACCATGCGCGAGGCGGCCGCCGCGCTGGGCGCGCCGCAATGGATAGTCGTATCATTCGTGACCCTGCGCGCGGCCCGCGCCGGGATCATTACCGGCGTGCTGCTGGCGATCGCGCGCATCAGCGGCGAAACCGCTCCGTTGCTATTCACCGCGCTCAACAACCAGTTCTGGTCGATGAACATGGACGCCCCCATGGCGAACCTGCCCGTAGTCATTTTCCAGTTCGCCATGAGCCCGTACCAGGATTGGCAGACGCTCGCCTGGGGCGGCGCGCTGCTGATCACCCTGAGCGTCCTCACGCTGAATGTCGTCGCGCGCGTCGTATTTGCGCAGAAATCAAAATCCGCCTGACGGTCTGACACCCCAAGAAGATTGCATGGACACCGCTATCCAAACACCGGCTGCCGCAAGCAAAATCAGGGTGCGCAAGCTGAATTTCTACTACGGCACATACCGCGCCCTGAGCAATGTCGATCTGGAAATCGCCGACAAACGTATCACCGCTTTCATCGGCCCTTCCGGTTGCGGCAAATCCACGTTGTTGCGCACCTTCAACCGCATGTACGACCTTTATCCCGGCTATTATGCGACCGGCGAGATCCTGCTGAACGGCAACAACATCCTCGGTCCGAAGCAGGATGTGATTGCCCTGCGCGCCAGGGTGGGCATGGTGTTCCAGAAGCCAACGCCGTTTCCAATGTCGATCTACGAGAACATCGCCTTCGGCGTCAAATTGTATGAAAAACTCGGCAGCGGGGAGATGGACGAGCGCGTCGAATGGGCGCTGCGCAAAGCGGCGCTTTGGGACGAAGCCAAAGACAAGCTGAGACAAAGCGGGCTCAGCCTATCCGGCGGCCAACAGCAGCGCCTGTGCATCGCCCGCGCAATTGCGGTCAAACCCGAAGTGCTGCTGCTGGACGAGCCGACCTCGGCGCTGGATCCGATCTCGACCGCCAAGATCGAGGAATTGCTCGACGAACTCAAGGCCGATTACACCATCGCCATCGTCACCCACAACATGCAGCAGGCGGCGCGCGTGTCCGACTACACAGCTTACATGTACCTGGGCGAACTGATCGAATTCGATATTACCGACAAGATTTTCATCAATCCGGGCAAGAAGGAAACCGAGGATTACATCACGGGTCGTTTCGGCTGAAACGACCCGTGATGTAACGGCGCAGGCTAACTTGCGCGCAGCGCAAGTGAAGGGCCATAGGCCCGGCCGTAGCCACTACATTACCGGGCGTTTCGGCTGATCGCCGAGCGAGGAATGGGCTGCGGCATGCACGCTCTCGGCCAGCATCGCCGCCATCGCCGCCACCTTGGCGCCATCCTCGCCTTCCACCATGACCCGCAGCACCGGCTCCGTGCCCGAGGGCCGCAACAACACCCGCCCCGCTTTGCCCAATTCGCGCTCCGCCGCCTCCTTGGCTTTGCATACGGCCTTGCTCGCGTCCCACTTGAAACCCTTGCTCACTTTCACGTTGACCAGCTTCTGCGGATATAAGACCAGGTTGTGTGACAGTTCGCTCAGGGTGGTATCGGTCTCGCAGATTGCAGTCAGCACCTGCAATGCCGATACCAGGCCATCGCCGGTGGTGTGTTTGTCCAGGCAAATGATGTGCCCGGAGTTCTCGCCACCAAGCTGCCATCCCTTCTCGTGCAACATTTCGAGTACGTAGCGATCACCCACTCTGGCGCGCGCGAAGGCGATGCCGAGCTTGTCCAGCGCGCGCTCCAGCGCCAGATTGCTCATCAGCGTGCCGACCACACCGGGAACCGCGCCCTGCTTGGCGCGCAGCCGCGCAATGATATACAGCAATTGATCGCCGTCGTATGCCCTGCCGTTTGCGTCCATCATCAGCAAACGGTCAGCGTCACCATCGAGCGCGATGCCGAGGCTCGCGTTGTGCTGCTTCACAGCCGTTTGCAGCGATTGTGGATTGCTGGCGCCGACATGGTCGTTGATATTGAATCCGTCGGGGCTGACGCCTACCGTCACCACGTCGGCGCCCAGCTCGTGCAGCACATGCGGTGCGATGTGGTAGGCCGCGCCGTTGGCGCAATCGACCACGATCTTCAGGCGGCGCAGATCAAGCCAATTGGGGAAAGTGCTCTTGCAGAACTCGATGTAGCGCCCGGCGGCATCGTCGACGCGCCGCGCCTTGCCCAGCTGCGCCGAAGGGCGGCAGCGCATCGGCTGCGCGAGCTGCGCCTCGATCTCGGCTTCGACTGCATCGGGTAGCTTGTTGCCGTCGGCGGAAAAGAACTTGATGCCGTTATCCGGATAGGGATTGTGCGACGCGCTGATGACTACGCCCGCCTGCAAGCGCAGCGCGCGCGTGAGGTAGGCGATTGCGGGCGTCGGCATCGGCCCCGTAAGCATCACGTCCACCCCAGCTGCGGCAAAACCTGCCTCGAGCGAAGCTTCCAGCATGTAACCCGAAATGCGCGTGTCCTTGCCGATCAGCACCGCGGGGCGCACGCCCGCTTTTTCTTTCCGCTGCAGCGTCGCGTGCCGCACCAATACTTCCCCTGCGGCAAAGCCCAGGCGCACCATGAAATCCGGCGTGATCGGCGGCTCGCCCACTAGGCCGCGTATGCCATCCGTTCCAAAATATCTTCTTGTCATTGCGATTTTTCCACTGCCTGAAGAACCAAAAGTGCATCCCGCGTCGCGGCCACATCATGCACGCGCAGGATTGCAGCGCCATTTTGCGCCGCGATCAGGGCCGCGGCAATGCTTGCGGCGAGACGATCGCCGGCGGGCTTGCCGGTAATCGTGCCCAGTGAGGACTTGCGCGACCAGCCCACGAGCACCGGCACCCCGAGCGCGTCGAATTCGCGCAGGCGGCGCAGCAGTTCAAGATTGTGCTCCAGCGTCTTGCCGAAACCGAAGCCGGGGTCGATGCACAGGCGCTGCAACGGAATTCCCGCAGCGCGCACGGCTTCGACGCGTTCGAGCAGAAACGCCTTCACCTCTGCGACCACATCGCCATAGCGCGGCTGCTGCTGCATGGTCCCCGGCGTGCCCTGCATATGCATCAGGCACACGCCGGCATCGGCCGCGGCGACGGCGGCCAGGGCATCTGGCGCACGCAAAGCGCTGATGTCGTTGATCATGCTCGCGCCCTCCGCGAGGACGACGCGCATCACCTCCGGCTTGATGGTGTCGACCGACAGCGGCACGGGCGCGTCGCGCAAGCCCCGCAGCACCGGCAGCAGGCGGCGCAGTTCCTCCTCCGCGCCGACGGCCGCGGCGCCAGGCCGACTGGACTCGGCGCCGAGGTCAAGGAGGTCGGCGCCCTCTTCGATCAATTGGCGCGCATGGGCGATGGCGGCGGCGGGTTCGAAAAACCTGCCGCCGTCGGAAAAGGAATCGGGGGTAACGTTGACTACGCCCATCACGAGCGGCCTGGCCAGCGACAGGGAGAACCTGCCGCAACGTAGCGCCAGGGAAGCGCGCGGTGAATCTGGCGAGGGGGAAAGCATGCGCGCCGGAGCCGACCCGATCACCTCTCGCCACCAGCCTCCGGCGTACTAAGTCGCGGCGGGGGCGGCCGCGCCGGTGCTGCCGTCTTTCTGCGCTGGCGGGGCCGGTGGCGTGGTGCCCGACTGCTTCGGCTTGGGTTCGCGCGGCGCCTTGCCTTCCATGATGTCGTTCAACTGGTCGGAATCGAGCGTTTCCCACTCGAGCAGCGCCTTAGTCATCGCCTCGACCTTGTCGCTGTTTTCCTCGATCAGGCGCCGCGCCAAGGCATACTGCTCGTCGATGATACGGCGAATTTCCAGGTCGACCTTCTGCATCGTCACCTCAGAGACGTTCTTGTGCGTCGTGATCGAACGGCCGAGAAACACTTCACCGTCGTTTTCGCCGTACACCATAGGACCCAGTGCATCCGACATGCCCCATTGCGTCACCATGCGCCGCGCCATCTCGGTAGCACGCTCGAAATCGTTCGACGCGCCGGTGGTCATCTGGTGCATGAAGATCTCTTCGGCGATGCGGCCGCCGAACAGTACCGCAATGGTCGAAAGCAGGCGCTCGCGGTCCATGCTGTAGCGGTCCTCTACCGGCAACTGCATGGTCACGCCGAGCGCGCGCCCGCGCGGAATGATGGTGACCTTGTGCACCGGATCCGTCTTGGGCAGCAGCTTCGCCACCACTGCATGCCCGGACTCGTGATAGGCGGTGTTGCGACGTTCCTCCTCCGGCATCACCAGCGAGCGCCGTTCCGCACCCATGATGACCTTGTCCTTGGCGCGCTCGAAGTCGTCCATGTCGACCAGGCGCTTGCTCTGGCGCGCCGCGAACAGCGCTGCCTCGTTCACCAGGTTGGCCAGATCGGCGCCGGAGAAGCCGGGCGTGCCGCGGGCGATGATGTCGGCCTTGACGTCGGGCGCCATCGGCACTTTGCGCATGTGCACCAGCAGGATCTGCTCGCGGCCGCGGATGTCCGGCAGCGGCACCACCACCTGGCGGTCGAAGCGGCCCGGACGCATCAGCGCCGGGTCGAGCACGTCGGGACGGTTGGTCGCGGCGATCACGATCACGCCGGCCGTCGCTTCGAACCCGTCCATCTCGACCAGCAGCTGGTTCAGCGTCTGCTCGCGCTCGTCGTTGCCTCCGCCCAGACCGGCGCCTCGCTGGCGGCCGACGGCGTCGATTTCGTCGATGAAGACGATGCAGGGCGCATGTTTCTTCGCCTGCTCGAACATGTCGCGCACACGCGCAGCGCCGACGCCGACGAACATTTCGACGAAATCGGAACCGGAGATGGAGAAGAACGGTACCTTGGCCTCGCCCGCGATCGCCCGCGCGAGCAGGGTCTTCCCCGTGCCCGGGTTGCCGACCATGAGCACCCCCTTGGGAATGCGCCCGCCTAGTTTCTGGAACTTGGACGGGTCGCGCAGGAAATCGACCAGTTCGGACACTTCCTCCTTGGCCTCCTCGCATCCGGCGACGTCGGCGAAGGTAATGGTGTTGGTCGATTCGTCCAACATGCGCGCGCGGGATTTGCCGAACGAGAAGGCGCCGCCGCGTCCCCCACCCTGCATTTGGCGCATGAAGAACACCCAGACGCCGATCAACAGCAGCATCGGGAACCAGGAAACGAAAATGTTCATCAGCAGGGACGGTTCCTCTTCGGGCTTGGCCTTGATCTTGACGCCGTACTTGAGCAGATCGGAGATGAGCCAGATGTCGCCGGGAGAGTAGCTGGTGACGGTCTTGCCTTCAGTGGTCTTGGCCTTGAGGTTGCGCCCTTCGATCACCACTTCGGCGATGCGCCCAGCCTTAACCTCTTCGTAGAACTGGGAATAGTCCATGGGCGCCTGGACGCTCTGGCGCGTGTTGAACTGATTGAACACGGTCATCAGTACCAGACCGATCACCAGCCAGATCACGAGATTCTTAAACAGATTGTTCAAAATTGCTCCTTCGGTAGCGCCAAATTTACCAGGAAAGTTCCAACTAAGTCTGTGACTTTGTTGGCACTTCCTCTGGCTTGGGGGATTTGCGCCCCGAAGGAGTTCCCCCCGGGAGACAAGAGAGCGCTGCCCCCTGCGTAATCCATCCCTCGCTATGCGTTCATGTTACAGGTGCCAGACGCAAGCAACAACCGGGCACGCTCGGCACGCGGCAATTTACCCCGCGGCTGCCGTCCCCGCATCGAACTCCGCCTTAAACCCCTTGCCCAGCAGATACATTTCACTTGAACGGCCGCGCGACGCCTCCGGTTTGCGTGACCCCACTTTGACGAACGCCTTGCGCATTCCGGCCAGGAACTCCGCGAAACCGGCCCCCTGGAACACTTTGACCAGCAACGAGCCGCCGGGTTTCAGACATTGCTTGGCAAACTCCAGGGCCAGCTCGCACAAATACATGGAACGCGCCTGATCGCTCACCGCGATACCTGAGATATTGGGGGCAAGATCGGAGATTACAAGGTCTGCCTTGCGGCCGCCGAGCGCAAGGATCAGCGCAGACAACACTTCCGGCTCGCGAAAATCACCTTGGACGAAATGCACCCCCGGCAGCGGTGCCATGGGTAGCAGATCCACCGCGACCACCCTGCCTTTGCTGCCGATCCTGGCCACCGCCACCTGCGACCAACTCCCAGGCGCCGCGCCCAGATCGACCAGCAGTTGCCCGGGAACCAGCAGCCTGTCCTTCTTGTCCAGTTCCAGCAGTTTGTAGGCGGCGCGCGAGCGATAACCCTCGGCCTTCGCCTTCTGCACGTACGGGTCGTTGATATGCTCCCGCATCCATGCCCTGCTGGTCTTGCTGCGGCTCATCGTCCATAGTCCTGAGTTGCCAAGGAAGTTCCGTTTAAGTCCAGAATGCAATTAGACTCTTCGCTGACTTGGGGGATCAACAAGGGGGCTTGCCCCCTTTGTTCAATCCGGCTCATGCCGGGGCTGTTACAATCCGGATTTGCCAGTGCAATCATCATGAGCCCTCTCTCCCCCGCCGATCGAAAACGGTTCAAAGCGCGCGCGCATGCGCTCAAGCCCGTAGTCGCGATCGGCAATGAAGGCCTGTCGGCAGCGGTACTCAAGGAAATAGAAACCAGCCTCAAAGCGCACGACCTGATCAAAATCCGCGTCACCGGCGATGACCGCGCAGCGCGCGAGACACTGCTGGGCGAGATATGCAACCGCACCGGTGCTGCCCCCGTGCAGCACATCGGCAAGATTTTGATCGTTTACCTCGAAAACCTGGAACTGACTGCGCCGCCTACGACAAAGCGCGCAACGCGCAAGCAACCGCGGCGCACCAAGCGCAGCTTTCAAAATACTTGAGCCGCAAATCTGGCAGGCTTTGCGAACGCGGGCGACTACCGCTATTCGTAGCGCACCTCGATAATTTCGAATTCCCGCACGCCCCCTGGGGCCTGTACCTCGACCACGTCGCCCGCGACCGATTTTACGAACGCGGGCGACTACCGCTATTCGTAGCGCACCTCGATAATTTCGAATTCCCGCACGCCCCCTGGGGCCTGTACCTCGACCACGTCGCCCGCGACCGATTTTACGAACGCGGGCGACTACCGCTATTCGTAGCGCACCTCGATAATTTCGAATTCCCGCACGCCCCCTGGGGCCTGTACCTCGACCACGTCGCCCGCGACCGATAGTACGAACGCGGGCGACTAC
>Ga0334722_10001221_pt1 | contig 33227 bp, 28 predicted proteins | sample C3_bottom_MG_FD_207210 | JGI IMG/M metagenome (GOLD analysis project Ga0334722, IMG submission 207210) | Sediment microbial communities from Yellowstone Lake, YNP, Wyoming, USA - C3_bottom | ecosystem: Environmental > Aquatic > Freshwater > Lake > Sediment | place: USA: Wyoming | collected... | reverse complement strand
AGAGCTGGGCGAGGAGCTGGATGACCTCATCCTGGCCCGGCGCGTTCTCCGGATCCCTTTCCAGGGCCTCCTTCCACACCTCTCCCACAGTGCGGGTCGGGGTGAGCCTGGCCACGAAGTCGTAGGCCGCGGGTCTCAGCCGGAAGAATTGTCCGCTGTAGGGATCGGAGAGTACGTGCCAACGCGAGCCCCTGAAGAGCTGGCGGGTCGCGCGGACCCCGGCCGACAGGCTCACCCGCTGGCTGGCGATGCGATACCAGGACTCGTGGAAAAACCTCGCTTCTTCCATGCCGCCCTACCACCAGAGCCGCAGCCGGAGGAAGTCGAGGGTGCCGTGGCCGAGGATCCAAAGGAGATTGCGTCGGCCGACATCGAGCCGCGCGACTCCGCTCATGCCGGGTCGCCACCAGTCCCGCCTTCCCTCCCCGAGGGCGGCCCGCACGATGAACACGTTGCGCTTGTCCTTGGCCGTCGCCACCGGCTCGATCCGGGTCACGCGGATGCCGATGCGCTCCCCGGGCCGGCTGGCCAGGGCCAGCTCCCCCGCCTGCGTTTCCTTCATCTCGTGGATGTCCACTTCGTCGACCTCGAGCTCGGCGTAGAGGTTCTCGAGCCGGCCCAGCTTGAGGAGGGGCTCGCCCTGGCCCACCGGGGAACCGATCCGCTCGGACAGGTCGCCCTCGACCACCACGCCGTCGAAGGGGGCGCGCAGCTCGGAGCGCTGGAGCTGGGAGCGGACCAGGGCGAGGCGGGCGAAGGCCTGGTCGCGCTCGGCGACAGAGATCCGCATGTCCGCGAGGGCGCCCGCCCCCCGGGCCTTCTCCACCTCCCGCTCGTAGCGACTGGCCTCGGCGACCTGCTCCGCCTCGCGGAGCAGGAGATCGGTCCGATCGAGGGTCAAGAGGACCTGGCCCTTCTCCACCTCGTCGCCCGGTCGGACGGAGACGAGGTCGATGCGGGAGTCGAAGGGGGCGGTGAGGTGGACTAGTTCCTCCGTTCGCAGGGCGGCTGCGGCCTTGACGCGGTAGGTCGTGCCGCCGAAGAGGAGGATTCCCGCCAGGACCGCGCAGAGAAGTACGATCACCTTGGCCCAGGTATGGGTCGGTCCGAGGAACTCCCCGAGCCGCTTCTTGAGCGCCGCCGCCGCCCGCGCCCCTAACCAGCGATCCCGGAGGAGGAGCTCGGAGAGACGGGCCGAGACTTGGTCGCAGGCGAGGCGGAGAAGCCGCAGCTCGACCTCGGTGAAGGCCTCGCCCCGCTGGCAGGTGCAGACGGCCACCGGCTCGCCTCCGACCCGGAGGGGCACCGAAGCCGCCGAAGGGCAGTCCGACGAGGAGGCGAGCCTCTCGTGATCCCGCCGCACCGGGCCCCCCGACTCGCCGACGGGAAGCAGGACCTCGCTGTCCTGGTCGAAGGCCTCTTCCATGGCCGCCTCGGTGAGCTGGACGGCTTCGGTCTTGCGCTCGAAGCGATCGATGCGGCTGATGGCTTTGAGCCTGATGGAGCCACCCTCCACCCAGCCCAGGCTGACTCGCTCGCAGCCGAAGCGCGAGGCCAGTTCATTGCAGAAGGCCATGGCCGCGGGGAGGAATTTCGACTGGGCATTGAGGAGGATGAGGAGATCCATGACCTTGGCGAGCTGGTCGACGCGCGCCTTCGACTCCGCCGCGCCTCGCGCGAGCTGGTAGTCCGCGGGCAGGTCCCTGAAACTCCGGAGCCGTTCGAGCCTCCTCGAGGCTCCGCCGTTCCTCGCGGGAGAGGAGACGAGGAGGGCCAGGCACTCGTCGGCCTCCCCGCCGGTCTCCAGCCGGATCGCCTGCATGAGCCTGCCCTTAACCTCCAGGCTGGCGGCCTCGCTCCGGAGACAGCGCGAAACCAGCTCCCCCGCCTCCGCGAGAAGGGCGAGGGCGGCCTCGGGCGAGGCCAGCTGGAGGGGATGGACGGCGAGGAGGCGCCAGGGTTGCCCCCCGGGACCGCCCTTTACGGCGATGAGGCCGGCCTCGGCTCCGCCGAGGGACAGGAGGGAGGAGAGAAAGGCTCCCCAGAAACGCCCGGGCTCCCCCGGGAAGCGCCGGAGCCTCCGCATCTCCTCGAGGCAGCGGAGATAGGCCTGGTCCTCGTCCTCTTCCTTCATGTTCCGTCCCGCCTGCTAACGCTCGAGTACCGAGCCGGTGACGCCCGGATGGATACGTCGCTCCGGGTTCTCGAAGAGGACCTTCACCTCCCTCAAGCCGCTGGAGGCGTCGACGATCGGAGAGACGAAGTCGACGGTCCCCGCCACCGTCAACGACCCCTCGGCCTCGCGGATCCGCAAGGTCACGGCCCTGCCGAGGCTCAAACGGAGGCTCGCGGCCTGCTCGACATGGAGCACGAGTCGGCAGCGACCGACGTCCACGAGCCTGAAGACGGCGAGTTGGGGGTTGCAGTTCTCCCCGATGTCAAGGAAGAACTCCACGACGATCCCGTCGAAGGGGGCCCGTATCGTCCGCTTGGCCAGCTGCTCGACCGCGATCCGGTACTCGAGCTCCTCCCGCTTCTCTGCGCTGCGGAGCCGGTTCACGTCGGCCTCGGCGAGGAGGAACTCGAGCTCCTTCCGCCTGAGCTCCTCGACCGAGACCGAGCGGGTCTGGCTGCTGAGGATGCGGGTCCCCTCGAGATCGATGCGCAGGGTCTCGAGACGCCCAAGGGCGGCATCGAGCTCCGACCGATCCTCGGCGACCAGCCTGCGCCTCTCGACCTCGATGGTCTCGAGCTCGCTGTCCAGCGCGATGACCGGATCGCCCGCCTTGACGAGCTGGCCTTCGGCCACCAGGACGGCGACGATGGCGCCCCCGACGGAGGGGCTGACTCTGGAATCGCGGTAGGGTTCGGTGATCCCCTGGGCGAGCGCGGCCTGGGCCGAGACCGCGATAGCCGGACACCCTGCGAGGCAGAGGCCAAGAACGCATAACTTCAACCTGATAATTGTCATATATATGCGCTTCCATGTATCGGGATCGGGCAACGCTGTCTTCAGCGTACTCCTGGGATTTCAGGAACGCAAGCGTCCCAGTGGGATATGCGAGTAAAAGACTCGCCAAACGCGGCTCTCTATTCCGCCGACCTTTCGGCCGTGGTATCCTCCGCCCATGCGCGCCGTCCACGAATTCGCGGGACACGGGAGAGCGTTCTTGATCGCCGCGGTCCTCTTCCTCCTCTGCCTACCCTCCCGAACGGCCGAATGCCAGGTCGCCCTTCCCGGACCGCGAATCACCATCGATCTTTCGGGGGCGGTCGCCGAGGCCCTCGTGAACAATCCATCGCTCAGAGAGAACAGACTCGAGTGGCTCATCCGCCAGGCCCGGGAACGAGGAGCCTGGGGCGCCTTCGAACCCGCCCTAGTCGCCGGCTACTCGAAGAGCGGAACCTACCGGATGAATTCGGCCAGCCAGAGGTCCAGCCTCCTCGGAAGGCCGGAGTACGACGAGGACAAGGGAACGCTCAACCTGGGATTGACCGGCAAGGTCGTGACCGGCGCCGCCTACGACCTCGGATTCTCGCTGAGCGACACGACGAGCGACCTGAGCCCCGACAAGGAATTCGAGTCGAGCTTCGGCGGCAGCATCGCCCAACCTCTCCTCAAGGGGATCACGAGGCAGGCCGCCCTCGCCGACATTCGGGCCGCCCGCCTCGACACCCTCGTCGCCTTCCATACTTACCGCCGCCAGCTCATCTCGATGGTGGCAAGCGCCGAGACGGCCTACTGGGATCTGGAGCTCGCCGAGGAACTCGCCGACCTCGCGGCGAAGTCGGTGGACATCGCGACGCGCGTGCACGCGGATTCGGAGCTCCGGGTCTCGGTGGGAAAGATGTCGGCGATCGACCTCGCCGAGGCGAAGAGCAGGCTCGACGCCACCGCCGCCGACCGGGAGCAGAAGGTCCAGGCCGCCGAAGAGGCCGGCCTCCGCCTAAGGCTCGTCCTCTCGAGCCCGCGCATGCTGACCGCCCAGGGCGTCGTGAGTTCCCGCGCTGTCGAGGCCTTCCTCTGGGACGCCGGAAGATTCCAGACCGACCATTCCTCCGCCGTCGCCGAGGCCCTTCTCTACCAACCCGATGTCGCGATCAAGAAGGCGGAACTCGAGAGGGAGAGGCTCCTCCTCGACCTGCGCCGCGACCAGCGCCTCCCCGAGCTGAACGCCCGGGCCAGCTGCTTCTTCCAGGGCCTGGGCTCCAGCCCCGAGGAGTCGCTCAGGATCCTGAGCGGGCAACAGTATCCGACCTGGTCCCTCGGCATCGAGCTGAGGATTCCCATCCTCGGCGACATCAAGGGAGGGCAGGCGGTCGAGGAATACCAGCTCCGGAAAAAGATCATCCAGGGCCAGCTCGAGAGCGCCGAGCGCGAGACGGAGGTGGCGGTTCGGGGCCTCCTCCTCCGCGCGGCCGCCGCCGGAGCCCTCGTGGAAAGCGCGGGGGCCGTGGCCGCCTTCAAGCAGAGGCAGCTGGACGAGGAGTTGCTCCGCTTCGAGGCCGGGAAGAGCGATGTGCGGAAACTCCTGGAATTCGAATCGGCCCTCTCCGAGGCGAGGGCGGCCGAGCTCGGCGCCGTCAACAAGCTCCGCAAGGCCCTGACCGACCTCGCGGCGACCTCCGGAACCATCCTGAGGGACAAGGGCCTCGAGACCCTCGAGGGAGGGCTCTTCCTCCTCGACTCGGAGCTCCTGAAGATCGACTGATCCCCCTCCCTCCGTCCTCACAACAGGAAGGGAATGAAGCGCTTCGACCGACCCATGTAGGCCCGATAGGCCTCGCCGAAGCAGGCGAGGCATTCCACCTCGTCGCGCCGCGCCGTGATGTAGAGGGAAAGGCTGGTCGCTCCGACAAGGATTCCCGCGAGAATTCCGGGGCCCTTCATGAAAATCCCCCAGGCGAGGAGGAGGAGTGAGGCGTAGAGGGGGTGGCGGATATAGCGGTAGATCCCGTCGGTTACGAGGGCCGTGGTCTTCTCGAAGTCGTAGAGGGCTGGATCGGCCCTGATCCTCCCGCCCCCCCTGCCCCCGGAGCGGAGCCGGGAGACTCCGAGAACCAAGGGAGGGAGAGAGGCGAGGAGGAGAGACCAAGAGAGGAGCTGATGAAGGGAGAAGGGCCCGGAGAACCAGACCGGGACTTCGAGCACAAAGAGGGCGAGGATGCCCTCCCAGGCGAAGAAGCGGCTGAAGCCGTGGGAGGCCGGCCGGAACAGGGAGGCCCGCGAGATCCAGGCGAGGGCCAGGGTGCCGACACTGATCAGGAATACTTCCGGCACAACCAGCCCTCCGCGAGCGTCCTCAGGAGCCGCAATATAAGACTATAACAATTAATAGAATATTGTCGCACTATTATAGCTTATACTCGATATCGTATAACCTCCCATCACATCGGCGGTCATGGAGATCGTGATCGGCACGGTGCCGAGGCTTGTCGAAGTGACAGTCCCGCTCGCGGTGCTCCCTGAAACGGAAATGCTGAAGGCGTAGGTATCCCCAGGGCTAAATATGATTGTCCAGTAGCCCGCGGACTTGGCCTGGTTGTACTGGTCGGCATTGGAATCGAGGTAGGTGTAGAAGCTGCTCCAGCTCCCGCTCGTGACGGCGCTCTTGAAGGCCGAGACGCAGCTATCGGCGCTGGTGCCGAAGAGGCTGCAGGCGGCGACGAGGCCGACGATGAGGACGAAATAGGCGACGATCTTCAGGTGCTTCACGGAATCCTCCGGGGATCAGATGTCAGCTTCGACGAGCTGGGGGACGAAGGTGGTCTCGAAGTCCGCGAGAATGCGGCGATGGGCTTCGAGGTAGGGTGCGTAGGCGGCCGCGAGATCGAGGGGGTGGCGCGACTTGAGCTCAAGGTACATGTCGCCGAGGGCGAAGCGGCGGAGGGAGAGGGCCGAGAGGGCGTAGAAGCGCACGTTGAGGAAGATGGTGGCCCGGGCGAGGGTGAGGGGGAAGACCTTCTCCTTCCGGAGCGTGGCGACCCGCCCCTCATCCTTGGCCTCGAGAGCCGACTTGAGCTCGCCCATGGCTGTGTCGTACAAGGCGGTCTGGGCGGCGAGATCGGCGAGGAGACCCTTCAGGGAGGCGCGATAGTCGGCGAGCTGGGCCTCCACCTCGAGGGCGGCGGACAGGGGATCGGCGAGGAAGGCCTCGAGGCGGCCACGGTTCCAGGCGGAGAAATCTTTCTCCCTGCCGAGCCAGGCGAATTTGGGCCCCGGGGCCTGGCCGGGCCTCACCTCGACGGCCTCGTCGGCCGCGAGGTCCACGGAGACGCCTCCGGACTCGAGGGAGACGGCCCCCGAGATGACGGCGAGGAGGGTCGAGCCGTCCATGGCGGCGTAGACCTCGACCTCGGTGCCCCTGATGGCGGCCACACAGGCCCCCGTGCCGACGAGGGGCTCCTTTTCGACGAGCTTCTCGAATTTCATGGACACCGAGCCCGCGAGGACCTGGAGGGCGGTCTGGCTCTGACCGGAGAAATTCTTCTCCCCGATGAGGAGGACGCTCGAGGGCCTGACCTTGAGGCTCGCCCCTCCCGGCAGGAGCTTGAGCTCGGCCCGGCCGTCCTTGGAGGTGAGGACGGAGTCGCCCACGGCGAGGCGCGTGCCGATCTCGAGGGAGGAGAGCTTGCCGCCGGCCTTCTTCAGGTCGACGCGGCCCGAAGTGTAGACGGCCTCGGCCTTCTGGGCCCAGAGACCGGGCAGGGCGAGGAGGAGGCCGAAGGCGACCGCGAATAGTAGGCGTTGTTTCATTTGAGGGGCCCCCCGATCCCGCGGAGCCGGGAGCCGCCCAGGCCCTGGCCCTCGAGGATGAGCCACCAGGGACCGGCGGCCGTGTCGAGGAGGACGAGGCGCGCCGAGGCGTCGAGGCGCCGCGCGATGAAGCTGCGCGCCTCCATCGTGTTCGGGAAGCCCGCGGGGAAGGGGGCCGCCACCTTGCCCAGGGACACGATGGTCGCGGGGCCGAGGCGGAGCCTAGCCGCGGCGAGGTTGGACCAGAGGCTGTCGAGGTCGGCCTGGCGGAGAAGGATCTCGCCGTCCAGGAGGAAGGGCGCGCTCGCCCTGCCGGGGACAGCGGCCATGGCGCCCGAGTCGATGAGGGCCAGGGTCCTCTCCACAGCGCCCTGCCCAGGAGGGAGGGCGAAGCTCGCGCAGGAGAAGTAGAGGAAGGGCAGAAGAAGGCCGAGAAGGGTCAGCCGGAGCTGGGGATGTAGTGTGCGATGCATGCAGTGAAGATAGCGCGGCCCGGGGCGGCGCACAATCAGGAGGAGTCCCCTCCGCCGAAGAGGCGGCCGAGGGCGGCGAGGGGTCGGCCCTTCGCTAACTCGACGAGGGCGGCGGCCAATCCCGGGCTCAATCTGCCCTCAGAGAGTCCGACCAACCTCGACAGGGGGGTCTCGGCGATCATCTCCTCGACCATGCGGTAATTGGGGCTCCCGCGCCGGGCCCCCGAGGAGCGCGCGCTGACGGCCACCATCACCTTCGTGAAGAGCGAGACGAGGCGGGAAGCCCGACCGAGGTCGACCAGGAGGGAGTCCGAGCCGAAGGGTTCGAGGGTTCGGGGGGGAGGGAGGGGAAGCCCGAGACGGGCCGCGAAGTCGGCGTCGGACAACTCCGATGGGTGTTTCCCGAGATCAAGGCGGGGAAGATCCGAAGGCGGGAGGGGCTCGCCCTCGAGGGTGAGGGCGAGCTTGAGGGGAAGGTCGGCGGAACTGCCGCCGACATGGACGAGGACTCGGCCGCCCTCGAAGGCGAAGCGCCCCTCCTTCTCGTCCCAGTGGCGAAGGGCCCGCGTATCTATGACAAGTTCAACCCGCCGCCTTTCTCCCGCGGCGAGTTCGAACTTGGAGAAGGCGGCGAGGGCGAGGCCCGGCCTCTCGAGGGCGGAGTCGGGAAAGGAGAGGTAGGCCTGGGCGACTTCCTTCCCCCTCCTCGCGCCGCGATTCTCGAGGGTAAAGGAGACGCGGAGCTCCCGACCCGGGGCGAGGAGGGTCGCGGAGAGGGCCGGCTCGGAATAGGCGAAGGGCGCGTAGCCGAGGCCCGCGCCGAAGGGGAAGGCCACGGCCCGCCTCGCGCTGGAATACCAGCGGTAGCCGACGAAGAGGCCCTCCTTGTAGAGGACCCGCCGATCCCTGCCCGGGAAGTTGCCGTGGGAAGGAGTGTCCTCGAGGCGGAGGGGCCAGGTTTCGGCTAACTTGCCCGAGGGGTTGTGGTCGCCGTAGAGGAGGTCGACCTGGGCGGCCCCCGAGGCCTGGCCCCCGAGGTAGGAGACGAGGAAGGCGGGGACCTCCGCGAGCCAGGTAGTCTCGACCGGGGAGCCGCCGACGTAGAGCGCCACGAGGGAGGGGCAGGCGGCGGCGAGTTGGGGGAGGAGGTCGGCCTGATTGTCCGGAAGGCGCAGGTGGGAGCGGTCGAAGCCCTCGCCCTCGAGGAGCTCCGTGAGGCCGACGGCCACCACGAGGGTCCCGCCCTCGGCATGGACGCGTCGCGCGAGGGCGAGGGCCTCGGAGACGAGGGAGGGCTCGGGCAGCTCGCGGTCGATGCGGTAGCCGGGAGCGAAGTCGAAGGGATGACCGCCCTCTTCGAGGGCGCCGACGAGGCTCTCGAGCCGGGTGGGTTTGAGGAAGGAGGAGCCCGCGCCCTGGTAGCGCGGGGTCCGCGCGAGCTCGCCGACGAGGCCTATCTTCCTGTCCTTGGCGAGGGGGAGAAGGCCGCCCTCGTTCTTGAGGAGGACGATGGATTCGCGGGCGAGACGGCGCGCGAGCTCGTGGTGGGCCCTCCGGTCGAAGCTCGGACCCGGCCCCTCCCTGACCACGGGGCTCGAGAGGACGAAATCGAGGAGGCGATCCACGCTCTCGTCGAGGAGGCGGTGATCGAGGGTTCCCGCGCGGACTGCCGCGGCGACGGCGATGGCCTTGGGCGGTAGGCTCTCGGGCATCTCGAGATCGATGCCCGCCTCGAGGCCCTTGATCCTGTCGGCCGAGGCGCCCCAGTCGGTGACGACAAAGCCCTCGTAGCCCCAGTCCTTCCTGAGGACCTCGCGCGTGAGGAAGCCGTTCTCGCTGCAGTAGCTCCCGTTCAGTTTGTTGTAGGCGCACATCACCGAGGCGGGGCGGCCGCCTTCGACGGCCTCCTCGAAGCTCGCGAGGTAGATCTCGCGGAGGGCCCGTGGCTCGACGAGGGCGTCGACGATCATGCGCCCCTTCTCCTGGTTGTTGGCGGCGAAGTGCTTGAGCGAGGCCCCGACGCCTCCCGACTGGAGACCGCGGATCCAGGCCGCGGCGAGGGCCCCGGAGAGATGGGGGTCCTCGGAGAAGTACTCGAAGTTGCGGCCGCAGAGGGGGGAGCGCTTGATGTTGGCCCCCGGCCCGAGGAGGAGGGCGACGCCCCGCTCGCGGCTCTCCTCGGCGAGGGCCCTCCCCTCCTCCTCGAGGAGGGAGATGTCGAAGGAGCAGGCCAGGAGGGAGGCCGTGGGGAAGGCCGTCGACTCTAGGAGGGCGCCGAAGTCCGAGCTCTTGCCGGGCTCGGCGGGACTGCGGACTCCGTGGGGCCCGTCCGTCATGTAGGCGGAGGGGATGCCGAGGGCGGGCAGGGTCCTGGTATGCCAGAATCCGTCTCCCGCCACGAAGGCGGCCTTCTCCTCGAGACTCATGCGCGCGACGAGTCCGGCATGCTTCATGACGCCTCCCTCTCCCGGCCCTGCTTGGATCAGATCTCGAAGCCGCCGGCCTGGGCGGCCACGAGGGCGGCGTAGCGACCGCCCTGGGCGAAGAGTTCACCGTGGCTGCCCGACTCGGCGACCCGGCCCCCCTCGATGACGAGTATGCGATCGGCGTCCCGGATCGTCGAGAGGCGATGGGCGATGACGACACTGGTCCGCCGCCCCATCATCGCGAGCATGGCCTTCTGGATATGGAGCTCGGTGCGCGCGTCGATGGAGCTCGTGGCCTCGTCGAGGATGAGGAAGTCCGGCCGCGCGAGGAGGGCGCGGGCGAGGGCGACGAGCTGCCTCTCGCCCTGGCTCAGGTTGGCTCCGCCCTCGACGACGGGCGTGTCGAGACCGCGGGGGAGGCGCTCGACGAAGGGACGGGCCCCCGAATGGTCGAGGGCCGCCGCGATCTCCTCCGCGGAGGCCTCGGGGCGGCCGTAGACGATGTTGTCGCGGACCGAGCCCGTGAAGAGCCAGGAATCCTGGAGGACGACGCCGAAGGAGCGGCGGAGGCCGCGCTTCGAGATGCGCCTCAGGTCGATTCCTCCGATCGTGATCGAGCCCCCTTCCAGCTCGTAGAATCGCTGGAGGAGACTGGCCAGGGTGGTCTTCCCCGCCCCGGTCCGCCCGACGATGGCCGTCGTCGTGCCGCCCGCGGCTACGAAGTCGAGGCTGTCGAGGACGGGCTTCCCCGGGAGGTAGGAGAAGGCCACGCCGCGGAATTCGATGGCTCCCTCGGGCGGTGGAGCCGGCAGGGCGTCGGGGGGATCGGCCGTCTCGGGTTCGGCGTCGAGGATCTCGAAGACCCGCTCGGCCCCCGCGAGGGCTGACATGAGGCTGTTCCAGATGTTCGCGATCTCGTTGAGAGGACGCACGAACTGCCGCGACCATGAGAGGAAGCTCGCGACCTGGCCCACCGACAGCCCGCCGCCGAGGGCAAGGAGGCCGCCCGTCACCGAGACCGCCGCGTAGCCGAGATTGCCGATGACGTTCATGACAGGCATGAGGAAGCCCGTCCAGACCTGGGCCCGGGCGGCCACGCCGCGCAGGCGCTCGTTCTCGACCTCGAAGGCCGCGAGGCTGGCGCCCTCCCTCCCGAAGGCCTTGATGGCGTCGATGCCGGCGAGGCTCTCCTCGATGCGGCCGTTGACGGCGCCGAGGGCCTCCTGCTGCTCGCGGAAGAGGACGCGGGTCCTCCGCGAGATGGTCGAGGTGAGGAGGAAGACGAGGGGGACGGGGAGGAGACTCGCCAGGGTGAGGAGGGGGTTCGACAGGAGCATGAGGACGAGGGCGGCGAGGACCGAGAAGCCGCTCGAGAGGAGTTGGACGCTCGACTGGGCCAGGGTGACGCTGACGGCGTCGACGTCGTTGGAGAGCCGGCTCATGAGGTCGCCGTGGCTCCGCCGGTCGAAGAAGGCCAGGGGCAGGGAGGTGAGTCGCCCGAAGAGGGAAGTCCGGAGTCTCCGGACGAGGCGCTGGGAGAGGCCCGCCATTATCCAGGCGGAGAGGGCGGCGGAGAGGGAGCCCGAGAGGTAGGCGCCGAGGAGAAAGAGGAGGAGGAGGCCCGGCGGGGCGCCTCCGAGGCCGAGGGAGGGCCCCGGGCCCATGCCGTCGATGACGCGGCCCACGAGCCAGGGGCTGGCCAGGGCGAGGCCGGTCTCGGCGAGGGAGAGGCCCAGGGCGAAGAGGAGGAAGGGCAGTTCGGGACGGAAGAGGCGGAGGAGGCGGAGGGCGGTCGCGCCGGCCCGGGCCGGACCCTGGCGCGGGGCGAAACGCGAGGCGCCGCCCGGAAAGGCTCCCGGTCCCCGCCCCGAAAGGGGGCCAGGGGGGAGGACGACGGGATCGGCGGACGAGGCGCCGCCTTCGTTCCGGCCGCCGGCGGAGGCCGGCCGACGCGCAGGCTCAGGCCTGGCCATCGCGGGCCTCCCTGCCGACCTGGGCCAGGACCATGTCCCGCCAGACCTCCGAAGCCTCCGCCAGGGTCGCGGGGCCTCCGAAGCCCGCCACCCTCCCTCCCTCGAGCACGAGGACTAGGTCGGCCGCGCGGGCGGCGGCGATACGTTGGGTCACGAGGACGGTCGTCATCCCCTTCCCTCTATCGCCTAACCTGTTCCTTGTGTCCCTGAGCCGCCTGAGGATGTCGGCCTCGGTCAGAGCGTCGACCGAGCTCGTCGCGTCGTCGAGGACGAGGAGGGAGGGTCGCCTGAGGAGGGCCCGCGCCAGGGCGAGGCGCTGCCGCTGGCCTCCGGAGAGATTGACCCCTCCCCGCCCGATGCGGCTCTCGAGCCCCTCCTCGAGTCCGCGCACGAATTCGAGGGCGGCGGCCCCGGCGAGCGCTTCCTCGAGCTCCCCGGGTCCGGCGTCCTCGCGGCCCCAGCGGAGGTTCTCGAGCAGGCTGCCGCTGAAGAGGAGGCTCCGCTGGGGCACGAGGGCGATGCCGCGCCGGAGGGCCTCGAGGGAATAATCGCAGAGGTCCCTCCCCGCGAGGGCGATGGAGCCCGAGACCGGATCGTGGAAGCGCGGAAGGAGTTTGACCAGGCTGGACTTGCCCGAACCCGTCGCCCCGATGACGGCGAGGAGGCTGCCCCCCGGGCAGTCGAAGTCGAGGCCCTCGAGGACGAGACGATCGGGGCTGCCCGGGTAGGCGAAGGCGACGTCCTGGAAGCGGAGGGAGGGTCCCTGCGCTCCGAAGTCCGGCGCCGCGTCGGCGGCCCGGGGACTTGCCGCCGACGCGGCCCCGCCCGCGGTCCCCGCTCCGGCCGGCCGCGGCCTCGGCCTCGGGCTCGGGCCGAGGGTGGAGGCCTCGCGGCCCTCGAGGCCGAGGATCTCCCCGATGCGCCCCCAGGACACGCGGGCCCGGACGAAGAAGTTGAAGACTCCGGTGATCATCACGAGGGCGAAGAGGAGCTGGGAGAGGTAGGTGACGAAGGCCATCACGTGACCCAGGGGGATGCGGCCCCCCACCACCTCGATGCCGCCCCAGTAGAGGACCGAGACCAGGCCGAGGTTGACCACGAGACCGGCGGCCGGCCCGAGGAGGGCCATGGTGCGGAAGGCCCGGGTGGAGGCGGAAGCCATGCCGGCGTTGGCCTCCGCGAAGAGCGCTTCCTCGCGGTCCTCGCGCCCGTAGGCCTTGACGAGGCGGATACCCGAGAGGAATTCCCTCACCCTCGCGTTGAGGGCGTCGAGGCCCTCCTGCACGCGGCGGAAGCGGCGGAAGCCCAGGGAGAGGTTGACCGCTATCACGAGGGCCGAGAGGGGGACGACGGCGAAGAAGACGGGCGCGAGACGGGGTTCCAGGCTCACCGCCATGACCACGCTCCCCACGCCGACGATCGGGGCCTTCGCGAAGATCCTCATCATGCCGTTGAGGAAGGCCTGGACCTGGGTGACGTCGTTGGTCGCCCTCGTGACGAGGGAGGCCTGGTCGAAGCCTTCGAACTCGGCGAAGGAGAGGGCGAGGGCCTTTTTGTAGAGATCGGACCTCAGTCTCGCGGCGAAGCCCCAGGACACGCGGCTCGCGATGAGGTTGCGCCCGACGGCCCCGACCGATCCGAGAAGGGCGACGAGGAGCATGAGGAAGCCGAGGCGCAGGATGAGGCCCGCATCCCGGGCCGCCACTCCCCGGTCGATGATGGAGGACATGATGGTGGGCTGGAGGAGGTCGCAGAGGGATTCGAGGACCAGGAAGGCGAGGGCACCCATGAAGGACGGGGCGAAGGCCCTGACATAGGCCTTGGTCTGGAGGCTGAGGCGTTCCTTCGGGGCAGTGCTGGCGGTGATGGCGGTCCTCGCTTCCGTGGTGCCCGCCCAAGGTAGCCGAGGACGGGGCGGCTGTGAAGGCCCGGAGGCCGCCACGGGCAGACAAGGCCGCAGTCCGCGGCTATCATGGGCCATGGCCATTGGACGAAGACAGGGTGTTCCGGGAGGCTCGGGCGGCCTCGAGATTCTCCACGAAGACGAGGACATCGTCGTCGTGGTCAAGCCCGTCGGCCTTCCCGTCATCGCCCCCGAGGGAAGCCGCGGCAAGAACCTCCTCGACCTCGTCTCCGCCCATCTCCGGCGCCGCAATTCCCGGGGCCGCGCGGCCGTCGTCCATCGGCTCGACCGCGACACCTCGGGCGTCATGGTCTTCGCGACGAACGGACGCGCCAAGAAAACCCTGATGGACGAATGGCAGGACAGGGCCCGCGACCGGCGCTACCTCGCCCTCGTCGAGGGTGAGCCCGGGGCGGCCTCGGGGCGCCTCGACTCCTGGCTGGCTCCCGCCGGGCCGAGCCGCATGAAGATCGTGCCTCCCGGCACGCAGGGGGCCCAGCACGCCCTGGGAAGTTGGACGAAATCAGCCAAGGGGCGGGGCTACTGTCTCCTCGAGATCTCCCTCAAGACGGGGAGGAAGCACCAGATCCGCGTCCAGCTGGCCGCCCTCGGCCATCCCGTCGCGGGCGACCACCACTACGGGGCGCGGAGCGATCCCGGAGGCAGGCTGATGCTCCACGCCTCCCTTCTCGAACTGGTCCATCCCTCGACGAACGAGATCCTGCGTTTCGAGGCTCCCGCCCCCCCCGCCTTCCTCACCGCCTTCAGGGCCCCGCCCCTGACCTGGAGCAAGGAAGAACCGAGGCCCGTGGAGGCTCCGCCTCGTCGGGCGGGCAGGGCCGGAAGGAAAGAGGGACCGGCGCCTAGAGCTTTGCGCAGAGATCGATCTCGAAGGTCCCCTCCGAGGTCGTGAAACCCTGGGCCATCACCGGGGCGATGGCAGGCCAGTTGATCTTGTGGTTCGGGCCGCGGACGACGACGGGGGGGGCGATCTCGATCTCGAACTGCGAGAGCGAGGAGGTCGCCGTGCCGGCGATGATGTTCGTCACCTCGCCGACGAGGCCGCTCTCGAGGGCCCTGCCGTCCCCGTCGTTGCTGGCCTCGACGCCCGAGCGGGCCAGGAGGGCCGCGGCGAGGGAGCTCGTCAGGCGGAAGGCCACGACGCCGTGCACCTGCCCCGCGATGCCGAGGAGACCCGTGATGTCCCAGCCGTGCTCGTCGGCGGCCGCGAGTTCGACCGGAGTGGCGGCCTTGGCGTCGACGCCGAACATGTTCTTGAAGGTATCCAGCGCTGCGCTGCGGAAGGCGGCGAGCAAGGTATCGTCCATCGGGCAGTCCCCCTCGTTTTCGTTTGAATCCGTCGTTCAACAGCTATAGAATAGGGGCTCCAATGGCCCGCCACAAGTGGAGATCGATCGAATCGGCGATTCTCGTCGCCCCCTTCGTCTTCCTGAGCCTCTACCTTCTCGGCGTCCCCCTCTTCCTTCCCGCGCCTCTCCTCCCCGAGCGGCGCTATGTCGCCCTCTCGCCTTCGGCCGGGGCCGAGGGCCTCAGGCTGGCGCGGGGCGGGGCATTCGAAGCCTTCGCCCTCCTCCCAGACCGCCTCCTCGCCCTCCCCTCCTCCTCCGCGCCGGAGAGCGAGTGGAGGCGCCTGGCAGCCCTCCTCCCCGCGCGCCCCCTCCTCGCCCCCCTCGCGGAGGCCCTGGGCACGGGCCTTCCCCTTCTCAGAAGGGCCTCCCTCGTCACGGACTTCGTCCCCGACAGCGAGGAGCTCGCCGACCTGGCTAAGGCCGCGCGGGCTTCGGGGCTTCCCCTCGAGATCCGAGCCCCGGCCTCCGCGGGCGCGGGCCTCCTCCTCTCCTATTCCTTCCGCGCCACGGCCTCGGGAGACAGCCTGCCCTTCGAGCTCCTCCTCTCCGAAGAAGGGCGACGAGATGAACTCGAGGTGCGTGCCGCCTATCGCGGCGCGCAGGCGGGAGGAGAGAGCGGTCGCCTCCTCTGGAAGGGGGGGGGAGCCGACCTCCCCCTCGATCGGGTCCTCCGCCTCTCCGCCCCGCGGCAGGGCCTCGCGGGAATCTCCCTGATCGCGAAGGGTCCGGGGGGGGCGAAGGAAATCCGCCTCCTCACTCCGGGAGGGTCCAGGGACGAACCCTCGGTCCTCGTGATCGCTCCGCCCGGGCGCCCGGCCTCGATCCTCGAGAGCCTCTATCCGGCCCGTCGGGTTGAGCCGGGCCTCGCCGCCGGCCTCGACCTGGCGCGCTTCCCCCTCGTGGTCATCGACGGCATCCCCCTCCGCTCCCTCGAAGGCAGGCTCGGGCGCGCCCTCGAGAGCCTCGCGAGGGACCGGCTCTCGAGCCTCCTCTTCGCCGCGGATTCCCCCGATTTCGGAGGCCCCGGCGACAATCCCGGCCTCGAGGGCCTCCTCCCCGTGTCCCTCCTCCCCCGCTCACTCAAGGACCTTCCGGACATGGCCGTCCTCATCCTCCTCGACTACTCGGGCTCGATGTTCGGCGGCAAGCTCTCCCTCGCGAAGGTGGCGAGCCTCGAACTCGTCAAGGGCCTCAAGGCGGGGGACCGCGTGGGCCTCCTCCTCTTCTCTGATCGTCGCAATTGGGTCTGGAATTTCGAGGCGCGCTCGGCCATCGCCGCTGCCCCCGCCCTCGAGCCCGTGGAGGCCGAGGGGGGCACCGAGCTCGGTCCCGCCCTCGAGGAGGGCCTGGCCCGTCTCGCGGCCGTCCCCATGGCCGAGCGGCACCTCGTGGTGATCTCCGACGGCGTCACGAAGCCGGCGGATTTCCAGGCCCTCGCCGCGAAGGCCAGGGCCGCCGGCGTAACGATCTCGACGATGGGGGTGGGCGAGGACATGGATCGTCCCCTCCTCGAGAGGTTGGCGGCCCAGGCCAAGGGGCGCTTCTACCTCGTGGGTTCGGCCAGCGAAATCCCCTCCCTGATCTTCGAGGACAGGAAAAGCGTCGCCCGGGCGGCCTTCGCGACGGGCTCCATCCCCGTCCTCGACGCGGCCGGAACGAGGGTCGCGACCATCGGCGGCATGGGGCAGTACGCGGCCAAGCCCGGCGCGACGACTTACTTCACGAACGCCTACGGCGATCCCCTCCTCTCCGCCTTCGAGGCCGGGAACCGCGCCGTCCTCCTCTTCGCGAGCGACCTCCACGGCGCCTACACCGCGGACTTCTTCGGCAAGCCCTCGGTCATCGCCGCCCTCCGGGATCGCCTCGACCTCCTCTTTCCGGACAAGCCCCCCGAGATCTCCGTCTTCGAGACCGCCAGGGAGACGAGGGTCTATCTACGGAGCCCCGCCCTCGCCTCTCCCCTCCTCCGCGTCTCCCGGGACGGGGCGGAGGCCGGCGAGACGGCCTTCCACTCTCTCGGCGAGGGACTCTGGGAGGCCCGGGCGCGCTCGGCCGAAACAGGCCTGGGCCACGCCCTTCTCGTGGACCGGGGCTCGGCCCTCGCCTCCTTCGACCTGCCCTTCGACGAGGGCCTTTCGGGCGTCGACAGCGGAGCCGCGGCAGCCCTGGCCGCCTACAAGCCCCTCCTCTTCAGGTCGGGAGGGGCCGACGCTCTCTGGCTCCTCCTCTTCTTCGCCTCGGCCCTCGGCGCCACCCTCGTCCTGAGGTTGCGCCGATGAGGAGGATCGGCGCCGGGGTTCCCACCCTCCTCCTCGCCCTCCTCTACGCCCTCTGGCCGGCGTGCCCCTCCGCCGCGGAGGCCCGCATCCTCCTCGATGAGGCGGAACTCAGGCCCCTCTCCTTCGCCACGGGGCTCATCGAAGCCGGGGGCTGGGCCGGGGGGGACCTGCGCCTCCGCGGCTCGCTCTGGGACGGCAGCAGCCTGGCCCTCTTCATCGCGGCCGACCCGGACCAGGCCACCATACCCTTCCTCATCCATGTTCCGCCCGAACTCCGTGCCTTGATCCTCGAAGGCGCGGTCGAGGGTGGGAGCTGGGAGCGCCTCGCCGAAGAAGTGATCCTCTCCCGGCTGCCCTCCACGGCCGCTGGAGCCGGGCCGGAAATTCCCCTCCACTCCCCCCTCTCCGGCCCTGCCCCCCCGGTCTTCGACGCGGGAGGGCGGGAAGGGTCGGAGCTCGCGCGCCAGGCCCTCACGCGGCTCTTCGCGAGTCCCCGTCCCTTCGCCTCGGCCCTCGCCCTGGCCCTGGCCTTCCTCGCTGCCACGGCCCTGCGCTTCGCCCTGGGGCGAAGACGGGGCCCGGGAGCCCTCCCCATCGCCTCCCTCGCCGCCCTTGTCCCGATCCTGGGCTGCGCGGCCGGCCTCGGCCTCCTTCCGCCCCGCGCGGAGCTCTTCACCCTTCCCCTCTCGGACGGGAGGGGAAGGGCCATTTCTTCACAATTGTTACTTTATCGCGCCTCCGGGGCGGGATACTCGGTGTCGGCCTGGGAGCCGCGGGCCGGCGAGGGGATCGAGGCGGACCGCCTCTACGCCGCGAGGACGCCGGAAGGAAGGCCCCTCCCCCTCCATCTCCTCGCGACCGGGGAAGGACGCGAGGCGCCGACCGGGCTCTGGATCCTCAGGCCCGAACCCCTCGTCCGCGTCCAGGGCGGGGAATACGCCCTCGATTTCGGCGGCCTCGGCCTGGCCTGGGTGATGGCCGACGGCAGGCGATGAGCATATGATTACAATTATGAGCTTATTCCTCCGCTCGGCCGCTTCCTTCGCCCCGCCCCTCCTCGCCTTCCTCCTCCTCGCGCCGCCCGACCGGCCCTGGCCGGCCTGGGCCGTCGCCTCCCTCGTCCTCCTCTTCACCCGTCCCGCCGCGGGAGCCGGGGCCAGTGGCGGCATCATGGACGAATTCCTCGCCGGTCTTCCCTTCCTCGGCCTGGCCCTCGCGGCGGTCCTTCGCTTCTCCCTCCTCGACTTCGTCCCCCTCGCAGCCCTCGGCCTGGAAGCCGCCGTCGGTCTCCTCCTCGCCGCCTCCGTCTCGGAGGAGGCGCGCGCCAGGGGGCCCGCCTTCCTGCGAAGGCGCCAGGGCCTCGTCGGCAGCCTGGTCCTCCTCGTCCTGGTCTGGCTCTGGTCCTTCAACCAAGCTCTCCTTGTCGCCGGTCTCGAGGGACTGGCGGCCATCCTGCTCGCGGCCGGGCGCGCGGGGAGAAAGGCATGAGGTCGCGGCCTGATGGGGCCCTCCTCGCCCCTCTTCTCACCTTCCATCGTCGCCTCTGGATCCGCGAGCTCGAACGGAGGACCCTAGCCTGGGCCCTTGCGACCCTCGCCCTCCTCGCGCTCTGGACTTGCCTCTGCCTTCTCTTCGCCCTGCCGAGGGGACACTACTATTCTGCCCTCCTGACCCTCCTCACCCTCCTCCCGGCCTTCCTCTTCTGGCCCCTCCCGCGCGGCTTTTTCCTCCTGCCCCTCAGGGCGGCGGACCGGGCCGCGGCCATCGAGACCTGGCTCGAAACGAGGCGGGAAGCCCAGGTCGGTCCCGCAGCCTCCCTCATCGAGGGGGCGGCGAGGGAGAGGCTGGCGGAGTTGGCCCTGGATGGCCCCCGCCGAAGCTCGCCCCTGCGCGGTCTCCTGCCCCTGGCCCTGGCCGCCCTCCTGTCCCTCGGCCTCCTCGAGCTCGCCTCCTTCCTCGTCCTCGGAAAGCCCAGCCTCCTGTATGCCGGCCCCGCGGCGGAGGGCGGTTCGGGGCTGAAGCTGGACCGGGCGGAGGGCGCCCAACCTGCTCCGGCCGAGCCCTCCGCGGCCGAGGCGGGGAGCCTCCCCGACCGCAAGGAAGCGGCCCTGGAAGCTGCCGGCCGCAGCGAAGGCCTGGCTTCGCGGGATCTCGCGCCCGAGGCCCTCCGCCTCGCGATGAATGAGGCGGGGATCGAAGGCCGCAGCCTCGCCCGGGGGGGGGCTCCCGAGGTCGGGCAGGCGGGCGAGCAGCCGCGGCCCGAGGGCGAGATCCGAAGCGGAGGGGCGGCTTCCGGACAGCCGATCCCCGCCGATTCCTCGCGGACAAGGGGGGGTGCCGCCGAGAGCGGAAGGGGCGCCACGGGCTACGAGGGATCCGGGAAGAGCGGGGTTCCGAGCCCCCTCCTCGATTACCGCACCAAGGGCTACGAACTCCCGACCTCTCCGGCGGGCCTGCGGAGCAGCGCGAGCGGCGACCTCGCGAAGGGAGAGACGCCGGCCGTCCGGGGGCGGAGTTTCGGCGGCTTCGTGCTCGACACCGGGATCAGGCCCCGCGAGGACGCCTATCTGGCCCTCCTCCGCCGTCGCTGGGCCGAGCTGAATTCCGCCGCCTCGGGTCCCGCGGCGGCGGAGCCGGCCGCCGAGCGAGCATCCCCCGACGCGACGGGAGGCCGGAGGTGAAGGGACTCGAGCGTCTCTCCGGGCTCAGCGAAGGCGCCCTCCCGGCACTGGCGGCCGGTCTCCTCCTCTTCCCCCTCCTCTCCTTCCTGGACAGGGCGGCAGCCGGACTCCTGCCCTCGGCCCTTGTGGAAGAAACCTGCAAATTCCTCCTCGTATTGGCCTTCGCGGGTCTCCCGCCCTCGAGGTCGAGCGGGACCTCCCGTGCCATCGTCGCAATTACGATCTTTTCCGCCCTCGAAACCCTCGCCTACCAGGCCTCCTTTCCGGGAACCCCCGTCTGGGGCCGCCTCTTCTGGTCCTCCCCGGTCCACCTCGTCGCCGCCCTCGCGGCGGCCCTGGCCCTGGGGAGGGCGGGGCTCGGTCTCAGGCGGGCCCTCGGCGGCGCCCTCGCCCTCGGCTTCGGCCTGGCCTGGCATCTCCTCGCCAACGCCCTGGCGGGACTGCCGGGAGGGCCAGGGCCCCTCCTCCTCGCGGCCCTGTCCATCGCCAATCTCGCCCTCATCGTCGCGCTTTCGCGCGCCTATTTCCTCGAAGTCATCCTCGGCGAAGGCGCCGGGACGGAGGTCACCGACCATGCATGAGACGGATCAAGGACCGCGGGGGGCTGGCGGTCCGGATTACGCGGCCGCGGATTTCTCCCGCGATCTCGCCCTCGTCGCTTCCTTCCACGACGAGTACCTCGCCTGGATGGAATCGCGCATCGTGGGTCAGCACGAGCTCGTGGAGCGGCTCTTCCTCGCCTTCCTCTGCGAGGGCAACATCCTCCTCGAGGGGCCGCCCGGCCTCGGCAAGACCAGCCTGGCCAAGGCCTGGGCCGAATTCCTCGGCCTGGAATTCCGCCGCGTCCAGTTCACGCCGGACCTCATGCCCCTCGACATCATCGGATCCACGATGCTCGAGACCGGCGAGGGAGGGGCCAGGTCCTGGCGCTTCGTGAAGGGTCCCATCTTCGCGAACGTGGTCCTCGGGGACGAGATCAACCGGGCGACGCCCAAGACCCAGTCGGCCTTCCTCGAGGCCATGGAGGAAAAGCGCATAACCTTCCTCGGCGAGACCCGCGACCTGCCCTCCCCCTTCTTCGTGCTGGCCACCCAGAACCCCATCGAGCTCGAGGGGACCTACCCCCTCCCCGAGGCCCAGATCGACCGCTTCCTCATGCGGCTCTTCTTCGCGATGCCCGATTTCCAGGCCCTCCGCGCCATTCTCGACTCGGTGGACGCGAAGCGGCTCGGCGCCCCCGCGAGCCGCGAGCGCACCCTCGAGGTCCTCGAGGCCGCGCGCCGTTCCCTCTCGGCCATCGCCGTGCCGGAGGGGCTCCGCAACTTCATCGTCCGCCTCGTCGTCCAGACCCAGCCCGAGAGGAGCTCCGTGGAGGCGGTCAGGAAATACGTGCGCTACGGCGCCTCTCCCCGCTGCGCCATCGGCCTCCTCCGCGCCTCACGGGCGAAGGCCCTGATGGAGGGCCGGCCCAACGCCTCCTTCGACGACGCCTCCCTCCTCTTCGCCGACCTCGCGAACCACCGCCTCATCCTCGACTTCGAGGCCGAGGCCGAGGGGGTCCGCACGGACTCGGTCCTCGCCTCGGTCCTCTCGGCCGTGAGGCGCGAGTACCTCGGCAGCGCATGAGCCTCGTCCACCCCTCGGCGGCAGCCATCGTGAAGGCCTTCCAGCATCGCAGCGCGCGGCGCCCGCCCCAGGGAGGGCGGGCCGGCAGGGATCCCATGTTCCGGCGCCAGGGCGGGGCCTTCGACCTCAGGAACATCCGCGAATACGACCTCTCCGACGACCCGCGCCGCATCGACTGGAGGCTCGAGGCCCGGAGCGGCAGGCTCTATGTCAAGGAATACCAGGAGGACGAGAGGGACGGGGTCGTCGTCCTCGCCGACCTCTCCTCCTCTCTCGAGTCCTGGATCCCCGCTCCCACGGAGGAGGAGGGGAGCCCGCCCTTCGCCGAGGGCGAGGGAGCCGCCTCCATCGCGGCCTCGGTGGCCTGGATCCTGGCCGCCCTCGGGGAGCCCGTCCTCCTTCTCGCCTTCGCCGCCCGTCCCCTCAAGGCCCTCGAGCGGGGGCGCGGCGCCATAGGGAGGGGGGAGCTGGATGCCTTCTTCTCCTCGGCCCTCGGGTCAGGCGGCGCGCAGCTGATGGAAGGGGGCCGACGCGCCGCCACCGACATCGGCGGAGCCCTCCGCGCCGCCCGGAAGCGCAGTCGCTCGAAGCGGGCGATCCTCGTCTCCGATTTCCTCGACCCCTCCTGGAAGCCCCGCCAGACCCCCTTCGCGCGGCCCTTCTTCATCCAGCTCTCCTCCGCCCCGCCGGCCCCCGCCGCGTCCCGGGCGGAGCTCCTCGTCACCGACCCCGAGAGCGGGGCCAGGCTCCGTTTGCCCTGGGACCGGGTCGCCGAGGGAAGGTACCGGGCGGCCCAGGCCGCCCTCGACGAGAGCCTCGAGGAAGCGAGGCTCCGGGGGGCCTTCCATCGGCGCCTCGAGCGGGGCGAGGACCCGGCCCCCCTTTTCTGGGACCTCCTCGAGGCCATCCATGCCTGAGCTCCCGGCCCTCCTCGCGCTTCTCCTCCTGCCGGTCGCCCTCCTCCTCCTCATGACGAGGAATCTGGCCCGGAGGATACGTCACCCCCACGACCTTCTCGGCCTCGAGACGAGGAGGGGGGCGGCCGCCCTTCTCCCTAGGCTTTTCCGTCTGCATTATGATCTTCTTTTCGACGCGGCCCTGGCCCTCGTCGTCGCCCTCGCCCTCCTCGAGGCCCTTCCCGAAGGCGGGCCGGGGAGGGAGGACCGGGCCCCGAGGGCCCTCGTCGTAGACTGTTCACGCTCCATGTTCGCCGGGGTGCCCGGGGGCCGGCCCATCGACAGGGCCCTGGCCCGGCTCAAGGAGGACAGGCCGGCCGAGGCGGGGTCCGGGCGCTGGTTCCTCGCCTTCGACGCGGCCGCCGGGCGCACGCGTCTCTTTCCCTGGCGGAAGCTGGCCGGGGATCTCGAGGGCGAGGCCCTGGTCACCCGCCTCGAGGGCGAGCTCTCCCTCCTCGACCTCGACTACTCTTTCCTCGCCGAGCTCCCGGGGGGAGGCCGGGGAGCCCTCCTCCTCACCGATTCCCTCCGCTTCGATCCCGTCGGCTTCGCCGCCCTCGAGCTCGGCTTCGAGGGCCCGAGGCGCGGAATGGCGGGAGCCGGAGGCGCGGCCCTCGAGGGCCAGCCCCAGGGCGAGGGGGCCCCGGCCGCCTGGCCCGGCGCCGCCGGCTGGGACAGGAACGCGGGTCGCTATTCGGCAAGCTTCGTGGAGGGCGGGAGGAGGGGAATCCTGACGCCGAGAATCTTCGACAAGGCCTCGGCCTCCTGGCTTCCCCTGCCCGCGACAGGTTATACGGTCGAAGAGACGGCGGGAGGAAGGCAGGTGGTGCTGGCGGGGCCGGGGACCTATCTCTTCGACTTCGCCGACCCCCTCGGGGGTCTCGGCCCCTCTCTGGCCCTCCGCATCGGCGAGGCGAAGCGCTCGGTGGCCGCGGAGGGCCCTTTCTCGAAGCTCATGCAGCGGGTCTTCCCCCTCCTCGAGGAGGGACCGCGGCCCCGCGTCGTCCTCCTCGACTACGGCTCCGGCCCCCTCGCGGAGACCCGAGGCGCCGATGTGACCATCATGACGAGACTGGCGGCCACGGAGGCCGCCGAGAACCTCGTCTGCGATCCGGCCCTGAGCGGAGGACGCCCCCTGGCCGCCTCCCCTCCCCCGGGCATGGCAGGCCTCGGCCCTCGGACTCCCCTCCTCGGCCTGTCCTGGGGCCCCGCGGCCCTGGCCAATCCCGACCTCCCCCTCGTCTACGACGCGGTCCTCCTCGCTTCCCTTCCGCCCGCCTTCGCGACCCTGCCGCCCCCGGGGGAAAAACTCGTCCAGGCGGCCGGTGCGGCCCTCCGCCTCGCCGAGACGGACAAGGGCCTCCTTCCCCTCCTGCCTTCCATCGGGGAATTCTGGGAGCCCGCGAGAGAAGGGCGCCTCGTCCTCGGGCCGCCCCGACATCGCCCGACCTGGGCAGGCCTCGCGGCCCTGATCCTGGCGCTCAAGTACCTGGTCTGGAGACGACTCTCGGGAAAGCCTCTCTTCGGGCGGGCGGAAGGGGAATGATCCTGGCTCGGGAGGGTCCGCCTCTGTCGCGGCCCCTCCGGTTCAGTGCTGCCCCGGATGGGCCTGCCCGCTCGGGTGGCGATGCTCGCGGAGCCCGCGCTCGATGAGCCCGAGCTTGAGTTCGCGGAGCCGGGGAGAGATCGAGACCTTGTAGACGTGGGGATTGAGGACGCGGAGGTAGGTCCCGTCGAAGGCCTCGAGGCGGGAGCGGAGCCCGCCCCGGATCCCGGCCAGTTCGGGGGCGGCGGCGACCCGCTTTCCGCCCAGCATCACCGGGCGGAGAAGGCGTTCGATGCCCTCGGGCTCGATCTCGGCGCAGCGCCAGTCGCCCGAATGGTGGTGGAGGACGAGGGTCTGGCCGGCCCGGGGCTCCTCGTCGCCGAGGGTGAGGAGGTCGGCGGCGGCGCGCCCCCCCTCTCCGTGGAGGCGCCAGAGCTCCTTGAGGCCGGGGGTCGTGGACTTCTCCGGCGTGTCCGAGACCTTCATCGTCGGCTCGAGGCGGCCTCCGCGCTCGATGGCAGCCAACTTGTAGACACCGGTGAAGGAGGACTCGCTCCCCCCTGTGACGAGGTTGGTGCCCACGCCCCAGAAATCCACCGGCGCCCCCGCGGAGACCAGATGCTCGATGATGTTCTCGTCGAGCTCGTTCGAGACGACTATGTAGGCCGAGCGGAGGCCGGCGGCGTCGAGGGCCGCGCGCACCTCCCGCGAGAGGTAGTCGATGTCCCCCGAGTCCAGCCTGACGCCGAAATTGCGGCCGGCCTTCACGAGGCGGCCGCCGGCCGTGATGGCGTTGGCGATGCCCGAGCCCAGGGTGTCGTAGGTGTCGATGAGGAAGACCGTCCGGTCCGGATAGAGTTCGGCGTAGCGCTCGAAGGACTCGAGCTCGGTGGCGAAGGACATCACCCAGGAATGGGCCATGGTGCCCGACACGGGGATGCCGAGGAGGCGGCCGGCGAGGCTGTTGGAGGTCGAGGCCGCCCCGCCGAGGTAGGCGGCCCGGGAGGCCGAGAGGGCTCCGTCGGGCCCCTGGGCGCGGCGCAGGCCGAATTCCATCACCGAGCCGAAATTCGTCGCCCGCCACACCCTCGCCGCCTTGGTGGCGACCAGGCTCTGGAAATTCAGGGTGTTGAGGAGGAGGCCCTCGATGAGCTGGGCTTCGACGAGATCGGCGCGGACGCGGAGGAGGGGCTCGTGGGGAAAGACGATGGAGCCTTCCTGGACGGCGTGGATGTCGCCGGAGAAGCGGAAGTCGGCGAGGTGGTCGAGGAAGCCGCGCTCGAAGCCGCCGAGGCTCTCGAGCCAGGCGAGGTCCTCGGGGGAGAAGCGGAAGGTCTCGAGGCCGGCGAGAAGGGTCTCGAGGCCGGCGAAGACCGAGTAGCCTCCGGCGAAGGGGTGGCGCCTGAAGAAATACTCGAAGACGGCCGCGGGCCGCTCTCCGGACTTCCAGTAACCCTGGGCCATGGTGAGTTCGTAGAAATCGGTGAAAAGGCCGCCGGTCATTCCGCCCCCTCGAGGTCCTTCGAGTCGATGATGTGGGCCCCGAGCTCGGCGAGGCGACGGAGGGCCGCCTGGGCGCTGCCCGCCGGCAGGTCGACGCCCCGGACCGCGTCGCGGAACACCACCAGGGAGAAGCCCAGGGCGAGGGCGTCGAGGGCCGAGAAGAACACACAGTAGTCGGTCGCGAGGCCGGCGAGCCAGAGGCTTTTCACGCCCTTCGTGCGCAACCAACCCTCGAGGCCGGTCGGCGTCTTCCGGTCGTTCTCGAAGAGGCAGGAATAGGAATCGAGGCCGCGGCGCCTCCCCTTCCGGAGCACGAGGTCCGCCCGGCTCGTGTCGAGGTCGGGATGGAACTCGGCCCCCCTCGTACCCGCGACACAGTGCTCCGGCCAGAGGCCCTGGGAGAGGCCGTCGACCTCGACGCTCTCGAAGACCTTCCGGCCCGGCCAGCTCGAGGCGAAGGAGACATGGCCGAGGGGATGCCAGTCCTGGGTCAGGACCACGGTCTCGAAGCGGGGCGAAAGGGCGTTGACCGGCGCGACGACCCTGTCCCCCTCCCCCACCGCCAGGGCCCCGCCCGGGCAGAAATCATTCTGGACATCCACGATGACGAGGGCGGCGCTCGCCCGGTCCGGCAATTTCACGTGCTTCTCTCCCCGCGCCGCCCCCGGGGCGGCGTCCTTGGGATACTACGGGGTTTCGGCCGGAAGGTGAAGCTCGAAAAGGCCGGAGGCTCTCAGCGCCTCCAGGTGAATTTGAGCATCCCCTCCTGCGCGAGGAGGGACAGGGGCTTGGTGCCCCCCCCGGTCCAGGGCTCCTCCCCCCCGAGCCCGAGGTCGAGGGCCCAGGCCCTGCCGGAGGCCAGGGCCAAGCCTGCGGAAAAACCGAGGCGGGTCGGCTCGAGCCCCGCCTCCCACCCGCTGCCGGCGGGGCCGAGACCGAGGGAGGTCGCGATGCGCGTCTCGAGGCGGAGGACCTGGCCGAAAAGGCGGGGAAGGCTGACCCCGGCCTCGAGGCCGAGGGAGAGTTCGAGGGAGATCGGGTCGGCCAGAGCCTTGAGGAGGCGCCCGACCTCGGTCTTCTCGCCCGCGCAGCTCCCTCTGAACTCCGATCCGGCCTCGGCCCTGAGGGAAAGGGGCCCGGGATCGGCGCCCAGGCAAGCGAGGATCGCCACCTCCACCACCTCGGGATCGGTCTCGGTCTCGAAGCTGAGGGCAGCCCGGGGGCCTCCTCCCCCGGGGTCGCCGAGGTCGAGCCTGAGGCGGCTGCCCCGGAGGAGGCGGGGATCGCCCCGGGGAGGGGCCTGGATCGCCTCGAGCCCCTTCCGGAAACTCAGGGACAGGAGGGGAAGGGCCCGCAGGCTCAGGTCCAGGTAGGCCCGGGCCAGGTCGCCGGCCTCCCTACCCTTCCAGCCCCGGAAGTCGGTCGAACGGGCTGCGGCAAGGGCGGCCAGGACCCAGGGACCGCTCGAAGCCGAGGTCTCGAGGCGGGCGGCGCCTCCCAGACCCGCCAGCTCGTGGTCGGAGAGGGCGAGGGCAAGGGAGACTCGGGGCCTGGCACCCTCGGTCCCGAGGGAGAGGCAGGCGAGGGTCGAGGCCCAGGGGCCGGGAGGGGCCGAGTCGGTCCAGGATCCCGCCGCCTTCTCGGGGAAGCTCCCCGCGGCCAGGAGGAGGGCCCCGGTGATTCCTCCGAAACGAAGGCCGACTTCGACCCCTCCCCCCGCCCCCTCGAGCCCGGCGTAACCCTGGGCGGAGGGCAGGAAGTCCGGAACCAGCCAGGGAGTCTCCGCCCCTTCGGGATCCTCTTCTTCGGAGTCCGGCGTCCCCGGGGGGGGAGGCCTGAGGCAGAAGAGGCTCCAGGTCGCCCCCCGGAGGATGAGGCCGGTGAAGCCAGCCCTCAGCTCCGGATCGACAGCGAGGGGCGGAGCGAGGCGGGAAGGTGGCGAAAGGGTCAGGGGGCTCAGGGCGAAGGAGAGGAGCCCTCCGGCCTTCAGGGTCCCGAAGGAGAGATTGAGCCCCTCTCCGCCGATGGAGAGGGCGCCGCAGGCCTGGGAAGCCGCTCCCCCGGCCCTTCCGCGCAGGAAGGCCTCGAGGCCGGCGAAATCGAGGCGGGAGCTCAGTTCCAGGCTGCCCTGGCTGTCGAGGCTCAGACCCCCCGTGAACCCGAAGCCCTCCCCGGCGAGAGGAGACAGGCAGAGGCCGAGGAGGACACAGAGGAGGAGGGGACGAGCCATGCCTCCCTACGCCCAGCCCTCCCCCGCTCGCTTTCCCGCTTGACGACGGGGGATTCAATATAGTAATTTCTGCATATACTGGAGGCTCCCATGGCAGTGACCATCTATACCACCCCGACCTGCAGCTATTGCCGGATAGCGAAGGATTGGCTCAGGAAGGAGGGCGTGGCCTTCACCGAATACAATGTCGCCCAGGACCAGCGAAAGGCCGAGGAGATGGTGAGGCGCTCCGGCCAGATGGGCGTCCCCGTCCTCGATGTCCACGGCCGGATCATCGTAGGCTTCAACCAGACCGAGATCGAAAGGGCCCTGCACCGGCCCTGAGCCCCCCGAGCCTCCCCTCCCCGCCTTCATGCTAAAATCCCGCCATGAACCAGGATCAGGTGAAGGAGCTCCTCCTAAGGACCGAGGAGGCCCGGACGGATTTCAGTCTCATCTTCTCGGGGAAGTCCAGCGATGTGGCGAACGGTCTCTACAAACCCCGGACCCGCGAGATCATCATCCACAACCGCAACTTCGAGTCCGACGACCAGCTCGTCTACACGGCCCTCCACGAATACGCCCATCATCTCCACTGCGAGCGGAAGGGCTTCGTCGTCTCGGGCCGGGCCCATACCAATGAATTCTGGGGAGTCTTCCATGCCCTCCTCGTGGCCGCCGAAGAGAAGGGCCTCTACAAGAGCCCCTTCGAGACCCAGCCCGAATTCATCGACCTGACGCGGCGCATCCGCGAAACCTGCATCGCGGAGAACGGCCGCGTGATGGCGGAGTTCGGCACCCTCCTCATCGAGGCCCAGGCCCTCTGCCAGAAGTGGAAGACCCGCTTCGAGGACTATGTCGACAGGGCCCTCGGTGTGCCCCGGGTCACCGCGGCCGCCGCCGCCAAGGCCGCGGGCTACGGCATCGAGACGGCCATCGGTTGGGACGCGATGAAGATGGCGGCGGGCATCCGGGATCCCGGCGCCAGGGACGAGGCCATCGCCGCCCTGAAGGGGGGGGCCAGCCCGGCGGCGGTGAAGGCGCGCTTCTCGGCGAACCGCCCTCCCGAGGATCCCGAGGAGAGGCTGCTCCGCGACAAGGCCCGGCTCGAACGGAGCATCGCCCGCCTCCAGGAGGAGCTGGGCGAGGTCGAACGACGCCTCGGAGAGCTGGAAGGCGGGGTCTGAGCGGCCTTTCGCGCTGTCGAAATCCACAGGATCCGGAGATCAGTGGAGACTTCGCACGAGAATCACGGCCACGCCGTCTCCGGCGCAGGCGATGAAGAGTTCGAGGTCCGGTGAGAAGAAATGCCGCAGGCCCGGCCGGATGGCGGCCTCGAAGGCCTGGCCGGCGGGCCGCGGAGGCTCAGCGAAGGGGCTGTCGGATACCCAGGGTCCGGGCCCGGGCAGCTGCGCGGCGAGGGGGGGCGGCAGGGCGAGGCAGGAACTCCGCCATTCTCCGGCAGCCAGCCTCCGAGCCGCCTCCGAGGGCTCGAGATCCCAGGGATCGCTGAGGCGCTCGAGGCTTTCCGCCTCGAGCCTCCGGAAATCGACGCCCTCGCCCCCCGGCCCCTCCTCGAGCAGCCTCGCGACCCGGGCGGTCCAGCCGCCGGCCCAGGTGGGAGCCAGGTGGGGGAGGAGGCCGGGGCCCGCGGCTTCCCCGAGACCGACGGGATAGAGGACGCCGGCCGGGCGGAGGCTCCGGCCCCGGTAGCGCGCCTCGACCAGGAGGGCCCGGATCCCGCCCCGGGGCAGGAGGAGGAGGCGCCTGTCGCCCGGCCTGACCGCCTCCTCGCGAAGGCGGCCCTGTTCGTCGCGCCAGGACAGGGCGAGATCGATGTCCCCGAGGGGGGACCAGGCCGGGGGAAGGGCGGGAATTTCCACCTGGACCGCCCTGAGGACGGAGCCGGGCCCCGGCGCGAGGACAGCCTCGCAGGAGCCGAGGACCGAACAGGCCAAGGCGAGACCGAGGGGAAAGCGGGACTGGGGAGTCATGCCTCCTCCACGCCCGGGCGGGACGGAGGCGCTTCGGGAAGCTCCCCACCTTGCTAAAGGCGCCCGTCTGCCGGATAATGTCAAACCATGGCCGAGGGACAAAGCTTCATACAGACGCTCGAGGAAGCCCTCGAGGCAAAGCGCGCCCAGCTTGACCGGAACGAGATGGCGCGGCTCAAGGAGGGCTGGAAGCTCTTCCAGGTCGCCTTTCACGGCATCAGTTCGGTCCTGCTCAAGAAGGGCGTGATCCACGAGGACCCCTACAAGTTCGACATGAAGATCTCCGACGTGGCCAATCCCCCGGAGGGGCCCTTCACGGAGACCGAGCGCGTCGAGCAGATGAGCATCAGGATCTCGCAGTACGAGGCCTACCTCGATTTCCTTAACAACTATTATCAGTTCGACACGGACTTCATCACCCTGGGCCGGGTCAAGCGCCTCCTCGGCCTCGTCAAGTACTTCAACTTCGTCCAGCTCACCGAGACCAACGCCCAGCCGAGCACGAGGGGCCTGGCCGAGCTCTGCAACATGGTCAAGAAGGGCACCGACCAGCTCTCCTCGGGCATCATCAACGAGGCGATCTCCCAGCTCGAGAAGACCTCCAAGGAGATCCTCGCCGCTCTCAAGGCCCTCTCGGACTTCCATCGCGAGTCCTACAAGCTCGAGGTCCGCCTCCTCGTCCTCCCCAGCGTCGCCCTCGACCCCGCCCTCGTCGCCGCGAAGAAGGACGAGGCCGTCCGCAGGATCAGGGCCAAGTTCGTGGAGCTCGCGGGCGACCGGCCCTTCCATGCCGAGCTCGTCGGCGAGATCCTCGACGAGGACCATTCGCCGAACAGCGAGGGGCTCCGCTCCGACCTGCTGGTCAAGCTCGCCGTCGTCGAGGAGAAGAAGACCGAGAAGGCCCAGTCCAAGTCGTACAAGGGCATCCTCCTCGAGGGGATACGCATGCTCGCCGGGTCCTCGACCCAGCTCGAGGACGCCGTGACCAAGCTCGCCGGCAACTCCGCGGTGATCGAGGCGGCCGACAACGGTCTCATGGTCCAGCTCCGGAAGATGCTGAAGCGGCTCTTCGGCGGTTCCGAGTCCGCGGGGGTCCGCTACGAGGTCGGGATGCCCGATCCCGTCACGGGCGACCGCAAGCCCGAGGAGATCGACTTCACCGCCTTCGTCGAGGAGGGCATGCGCAAGGCCCGCCTCCTCTCTTCCCTCCTCCTCCGGGGCGGGCCGACCCTGAAGCGCCTCGAATCCGCTCCCGACGACCATGTCTTCAAATTCCTCGAGCGCAACATCGAGGAGCTCCAGCGCATGATCAAGAGGCTGAACGCCCTCGACGACCACTTCAAGTCCGTCTTCCCCGCCGAGGAGCGGGCCAAGTTCAGGGGCGTGAAGTCCGAGATAACCACGGTCAAGAACTGCATCATCAAGGCCAATCAGAAGAAGCACGAGTACCACGCCCAGATGGAGGAGCAGCAGCAGCTGCGCCGCCTGGGCGTCAAGCCGGACTGATGGCCCGCGGAAGGAAGCAACCATGACGAGAACCCCATCCGTTTCCGCGCCGGCGCTCGCGCTGGCCTTCGCCCTCCTCGCCTCGCTGCCGGGGGCCCTCGGCGCCCAGGCCGCGCCCAAACCCGAGGCCCGGGACCTCGTCGTCCTCTTCAACGAGCTCGACGTCCAGTACGACCCCCACCACTCGATCTACGCCTCCGAGGCCCAGATTTTCACGGCGATCTACGAGGGGCTCTTCAGCTACGAGCCGGCGAGTCTCGAACCGGTCAAGGCCGCCTGTTCCTCCTGGACCAAGTCCAAGGACAGCCTAACCTACAGTTTCACCATCCGCTCCGACGCGGTCTGGTCGGACGGCAGCCCCCTCAGGGCAGCCGACTTCCGCAATGCCTGGCTCCGCGCCCTCGCGCCCGCGGAAAAGGCCGACTACGCCTCCTTCTTCGACGTGATCGCCGGAGCCAAGGATTACCGCCTCGGCAAGACCAAGGACGCCTCGAAGGTCGGTGTCGCCGTCAAGGGCGAGCGGGTCCTCGAGGTCCGCCTCGCCGCCCCCGCGAGTTACTTCACGCGCCTCCTCTGCCACCACGCCTTCTCCCCCATCCATCCCTCGATGCTCGCCGCCCACGACTGGAAGCAGCGGGCCACCTTCCCGGTGAACGGTCCCTTCATGATCGGGACGAAGGGGAGCGCCGAGATCCACCTCGTGAAGAACCCCACCTACTGGGACGCGGCCTCGGTGAAGCTGCCCGGCATCCGGATCCTCCTCTCGGACGACGACAACGAGGCCACTCGCCTCTATGACAACGGCGAGGCCGACTGGCTGGCCGGCCCCATGAACCTCGACAACCTCCTCTCGCGCGACGCCATCTCGGCCGTCCCCATGTTCGCCACCCAGTACTGGTTCTTCGACTGTTCGACGGCGCCCTTCGATTCCTCGAAGCTGCGCAGGGCCCTCGCCCTCCTCCTGCCCTGGGACCAGATCCGCTCCAAGGACAGCTACCTGAGCCCCGCCGAGACCCTCGTCCTCCCCCTCGACGGCTACGAGGAGGCCAAGGGGATCACGGCCCGCGACGAGGCCGAGGCGACGAGGCTCCTCGAGGAGTCCGGTCACGCGGGCGGCAAGGGCGTGCCTACCATCACCATCGCCATCCCGGCGGGCAGCGACGACGCGGTCCGGGTCACGAAGATCATGAAGGAAAACTGGGAGCAGGCGGGCTTCAACGTCGAGATCAGGGCCGTGCCCTCCGGCCGCTATTCGGAGACCGTCCGGCGCTCGCCGGGCAGGCAGGCCATCACCCTCGCCCTCTCCACCTGGATCGGGGACTTCGCCGATCCCCTGGCCTTCCTCCAAATGTGGGAGAGCGATTCCAACCTGAACGACGCCGCCTATCGCGACCCCGAGTACGACCGTCTCCTCGCCGACTCCAGCCTCATCGAGGGGCGGCCGCGGCTCTCCGCCCTCGCGAAGGCCGAGACCCGCCTCCTCCAGGACGGGGTCTGCCTCCCCCTCTACCACAGCATCGCCCTCAATGTCGTCGATCCCCAGTCGGTCCCCGGATGGACCGAGAACGCCCTCGACATCCATCCCTTCAAGTACCTCTCCATCGGCGAGTCGAGGATCAGGCCCGGAGTCGTCGCGGCTCCCGAGGCCGAGGGGGGCCGCTCGTGAAGCGTTTCGCCTCCACCCTCCTCTATCTCCTAGTCGGCCTCCCCCTCGCCCTCTCCTCCCTCCTGGCCCTCTCCCTCCGACCCTGGGCCTTCGACGCCTCCTTCTACAAGAAGGCCCTGATGGACGAGAAGCTCTACGCCGTCCTCCGCGCCCCCGAATCTGTCAGCAAGGTGAGGGACCGCATCGAGATCGGCGGCTACGTCTTCTCCGGCCCCGCTCTGGCCGGGGCCCTGCAGGCCCATCTCCCCGAGGCTGACCTCAAGGCCACGACCGGCAGGGCCATCGACGCCCTGGTCGGCGACGCGGCCGAGGGCAGGCTTCCTCCCCCCCTCGACCTCCGCCCCCTCAAGAAGGCCTTC
>Ga0334722_10001220_pt1 | contig 33237 bp, 26 predicted proteins | sample C3_bottom_MG_FD_207210 | JGI IMG/M metagenome (GOLD analysis project Ga0334722, IMG submission 207210) | Sediment microbial communities from Yellowstone Lake, YNP, Wyoming, USA - C3_bottom | ecosystem: Environmental > Aquatic > Freshwater > Lake > Sediment | place: USA: Wyoming | collected... | reverse complement strand
TGCTTCGTTCAAAAATATGATCGATCCTTCCGGCAGAGCCGTTAAAAGCGTCCATGTTGATTCCTATAAATAAAGACTTATAATCTTCTGCTATATTTATTATAAGTGTTAATTTCTACCGGCCCAAAAGATTCACACCTGATATGACAGGATCAGTTTCATAAAAATGGAATTAACTGTTAATCCTTTTTTATCTGTATTTCAATTAAAAGTTATATTTTTAATAATTCAGAACTGAAGTGTATAAAGCCTAGTTCTGATCTAAAACTTTTCCTATGAAATACAGAATTCAGTCGGGTATTTTTGTTTCAATTGCATTAATATCATGTACTACACAAAGCAAAACGGACAGACCTCCAAATATTGTTTTTATCCTGGCAGACGACCTTGGGTATGGCGATCTCAGCTGTTATGGTCAGCAGAAGTTCTCAACTCCTAATATCGACAGAATTGCAGCTGAAGGAATGCTGTTCACACAGCATTATACCGGATGTACTGTTTCTGCACCATCACGGTCAGCTCTGATGACCGGTCTGCATACCGGTCATACTCCGGTCAGGGGAAACAAAGGATGGGAACCGGAAGGTAACTGGCCGCTTAAAGCAGGCTCTGTAACAATAGCTGAAGTTCTTAAATTAAAAGGATACACTACCGGGGCATTTGGCAAATGGGGATTAGGTTATATCGGTACAGAGGGTGACCCTAATTTGCAGGGATTTGATGAGTTTTTTGGATTCAACTGTCAAAGCCTGGCTCATAACTACTACCCCGATCACCTCTGGCATAATCGCATCAAAGTAGAATTGCATGGAAATGATAACGGTAAAACAGGCTCGTACAGTGCTGATGTCATTCATGCTGCAGCAATTAAATTCATGGAAAAGAATAAAAATGTGCCTTTCTTTCTTTTCTATCCGACGACAATACCACATGCAGAACTTTCTGCAAAAGAGGAATATATGAAGAGATTCAGAGGAAAGTATTTACCTGAGAAATCATTCGTTGGTGTCGACAGCGGCTCCGGTTTCAGGCTTGGCCCATATGGCTCGCAACCTGAAACGCATGCTGCTTTTGCAGCTATGGTAACCCAACTCGATGATTATGTTGGAGAACTGATGGCTACACTGAAGAAATTAGGTCTCGAAAAGAATACAATTGTAATATTCGCATCAGACAACGGCCCTCACCTCGAGGGCGGAGCTGATCCTGATTATTTTGACAGCAATGGTCCGCTAAAAGGGTACAAACGCGATTTGTATGAAGGAGGTATCAGAACACCCTTGCTTATAAAGTGGCCTGATAAAGTGAAGCCCGGATCTAAATCAGATCATATTTCGGCTTTCTGGGATTTTATGCCAACTCTGGCTGAAATAGCAGGTGTTGCATTAACTGAACCTACTGACGGTATTTCATTTCTGCCTGAACTTCTTGGAAAAGAGCAGCCCCGACACGAATTCCTTTACTGGGAGTTTCATGAACAGGGAGGAAAAGTTGCTGTGAGAATGGGTAACTGGAAAGCGGTAAAGACTGATATTGAAAAGATTCCTCATGGTGCAACTGAACTATACGATCTCAGCACTGATATTGGAGAGGCAAAAAATATAGCTTCAGATCATAAGGAAATCGTTCACAAACTTGATTCGCTTATTGAAGCATCACATGTAAGGTCAGATGATTTCCCGTTTTCCTGTGAAACAGCCGAAAAAGGGCATGAAAATGGAATCCATATAAACTTTACAAAATGAAGAGAATAGAAAAGAAACTTTCATTCCTCCCCGGACTTCTGGGATTAGTATCAGTTGTAACTTCCGGTTGTACAGATAAAAAGGACATCACTGCTCCAAATATTGTTATTATATATGCAGATGACCTTGGTTACGGCGATGTAGGCTGCTATGGTGCCACAAAAGTTGCTACGCCTAATATAAACCTGCTTGCCTACCATGGACTTCGTTTCACAAATGCATATTGCACCTCGGCAACCAGCACCCCATCAAGGTATTCTCTTTTGACAGGAGAATATGCATGGAGAAAGCCGGGAACAGGAATCGCCAGGGGAGATGCACCTGCAATAATAGAACCTGGAAAGGAAACAATAGCATCTGTCTTGAAAAAAGCAGGCTATACAACAGGTGTCGTTGGAAAATGGCATCTTGGTCTTGGACCCTCCTCCGGTGCCGACTGGAATGGAGAAATAATGGATGGTCCCATGGACATAGGATTTGATTACAACTTTATCTTACCGGCTACAGGAGACAGGGTACCTTGTGTCTTTGTGGAGAATCGAAGAATTGTCAATCTCGATCCGAATGATCCGATCAAAGTAAGTTATTCCGAACCGATGCTGAATGAGCCTACAGGCAAAGACCATCCTGAAATGCTCCGGATGCATCCCAGCCATGGACACGATATGGCAATCGTTAACGGGATCAGCAGAATTGGCTGGATGAGCGGAGGAAAAGCAGCCTTATGGGTGGATGAGAATATTGCAGATACACTTACAGCTAAAGCAGTAAGGTTTATCGAAAGGAACAGGAATAAGCCATTCTTCCTTTATTTTGCTACACATGACATTCATGTTCCAAGAGTTCCACATCCGAGATTCTCCGGGAAAAGCGGAATGGGGCCAAGAGGTGATGCAATTCTTGAGTTTGACTGGTCGGTCGGTGAAATTGTCAAGACCATTGATAGACTAAATCTGAGTGAAAAAACTCTTGTCATTGTCACCAGCGACAACGGACCTGTCGTCGATGATGGTTACCAGGACCAGGCAGTTGAACTCCTTGGTGAACATAAACCTGCCGGACCTTTAAGAGGTGGTAAGTATAGTGCATTCGACGGAGGTACAAAAGTCGTATTTATTGCATCATGGAGAGGAAAGATCAAACCAGGAAGGTCAAATGCCCTGTTCAGTCAGATTGACCTTATGGCATCGTTCGCTGAACTTACAAATCAGACTCTGCCCGATGGAACTGGTCCTGACAGTCATAGTAACCTTAAAACATTACTGGGTGATCCTGTCTCAAACCGCGACTGGATTGTCGAACATGCTGTTAATGGCAGATTATCAGTTATTAATGACAACTGGAAGTATATTGAACCTGGCCCTGGTGAAAAGCTGTACGCCAATATGAATATTGAATCCGGAAATGATTCTGTACCGCAGTTATACAACCTGAAAGAGGATATTGGAGAAAAGAATAATGTGGCAGTAGATAATCCACTAACTGTTAATAAATTAACACAACTTCTTGATAGTATTAAGAAAGCTAATTAAAATATTGTATTATGAGTTATTGCTCAGAAATCCACTGAAGTCCACGGATGATCAATATTTGTAACTCCTTGGTTATCTGTGTCTTACTTATGTCATTTGTGTAACAAAAAAATAAACCAATGATTAATATTAAATCAACTTTCAGTATTGGGTTTGCAACGCTGGCGACAGTAGGTGCGTCTTCCCAGAAAAATGCAATTCCAAAACCTTCAACGCCAAATATAATTATCATTCTCATGGACGACATGGGCTATGGCGATATTGGCAGAAACGGCGCCAATCAGTACGAAACGCCAAACCTTAATAAGCTTGCAAATCAGGGGATGCAATTTACCTGGTATTACTGTCCCCAGGCAGTAAGCAGCGCTTCGCGTGCCGGGTTGCTTACAGGATGCTATCCTAACCGCATAGGATTCGCCGGTGCGTTGATGCCATGGGCAGAAGTCGGCATTAATCCTGAAGAGACTACTATCCCGGAAATGTTAAAGACAAAGGGATATTATACGGGAGCAATTGGAAAGTGGCATCTGGGACATCATAAAAAATTTCTTCCTCTTCAGCATGGATTTGACTACTACTTCGGTCTGCCATATTCCAATGATATGTGGCCGGTAGACTTTGATGGAGTTCCTTTTGAAAAAAAGGATCCGACCAACAATAAGATGAGATATCCTGTACTTCCGCTGATTGAAGGCAATGAGAAAGTTGCAGAAGTCAGGACATTGTCAGATCAGGATAAGCTGACAACCGAATATACAGAAAGGGCCATAAAATTTATTGAGGATCATAAGAAGGAGAAATTCTTCCTTTATCTGCCTCATTCCATGGTACATGTACCGCTCGGCGTATCTGATAAATTCAAAGGAAAAAGCAAGCAGGGAATGTTTGGAGATGTTATGATGGAGGTCGACTGGTCAGTAGGTGAAATAATGAAGACTTTAGAAAAAAATGGCCTTGAAAAAAATACTCTTGTCATTTTCACAAGTGATAATGGTCCATGGCTCAATTTCGGTAATCATGCCGGTACAACAGGCGGATTAAGAGAAGGTAAAGGGACTTCATGGGAGGGAGGCCAGCGTGTCCCTTGTATCATGAGGTGGCCTGGAGTAATACCTGAGGGTACTATATGCAGTAAACTCTCAAGTTCTATTGATTTACTTCCGACCCTCGCTGCGATTACCGGAGCTAAATTGCCTGATAAAAAGATAGATGGAGTAAATATTTATCAGCTGATGATAGGGGAAAAGGATGCTATGCCGCGTCATGAATTTTTATATTATTACAGGCAAAACAGCCTTGAAGCAGTACAGATCGATTACTGGAAACTTGTTCTGCCGCATGATAATTACCAGTCTTATCGTGGACAAAAACCCGGTAAAGACGGATGGCCCGGACCATATACAACTGAAAAGATCACTTCAACTGAGCTTTATGATCTTCGCAGGGATCCCGGTGAATGGTATAATGTTGCTGAGTACTACCCTGAAAAAGTCAGGGAACTTCAGGCACTGGTTGAAGAAGCAAGAAAAGATCTTGGTGACGAGAATACCGGAGTTCCGGGTGCCAACAGACGTGAAATAGGTACATTAAAGTAATTGATATAAATAACTTACACAGAGATACACTGAGAAGGCACAGAGAACCACAGATTAAAAACCTCTGTCTATCCCTTTGACACTCTTTGGAACTCTGAGTAATAAAACTCTTCGCTATGAGATACCTTCAATCAATATTTAAAGTAGGAGTATTTTCGCTTGTTACAATCCCGTCCTATTCGCAGCAGGCTCATAAACAGCCAAATATCCTTTGGATTTCCACGGAAGATATGAGTCCCCATTTAGGCTGCTATGGCGATAAAGTTGCCAGAACACCAAACATCGATAGACTTGCTTCGCAGGGAATACGATTTGACAATGTTTTTACAACTGCAGCAATAAGTGCACCTGTGCGGGCAGGAATCATAACAGGCATGTACCAGACTTCCATAGGTTGTATGCATATGAGAACCACCTCTTATAGACGAGGTGTGGATAATCCGATTGAATTTACAGCCATTCCTCCTCATTATGTAAAAGCATTTACTGAATATATGAGAGCAGCAGGATACTACTGTACCAACAACAGCAAAACAGATTACCAGTTTGCAAAAGATCCAGTCCCTGCAAGCATCTGGGATGAATGCAGCACAAAGGCACATTACAGAAATCGTAAAGATAAGAATCAGCCATTTTTTGCAGTGTTCAACTGGCTTGGAACTCATGAAAGCCAGAACTGGGATATATCAAATGTAAAGACTGATCCCAAAAGTGTTGTTGTTCCTCCTTATTATCCTGATAATGAAATAGTAAGAAAAAATATCGCGAAAATGTACGATAATATCTCACAACTCGATTCTGTGGTAGGAGCGATGATATCGGAACTCGAGAAAGAAGGGGAACTTGATAACACGATAATATTCTTCTGGGGAGATCATGGAGATGGTCTGCCAAGAGCCAAACGGTGGCTGTATGATTCAGGCTTAAGAATTCCATTAATAATCAGGTTTCCCGGTAAAGAAAAGATGGGGACTGTTGACAAACGGCTAATCAGTTCAATCGACTTCGGACCAACAGTACTATCTCTTGCAGGTATTCCGGTTCCCGCTCATATGCAGGGAATTCCGTTCCTTGGTGATCAGCTGGGGGAACCAAGGGAAGCTGTTTATGCCGCGCGTGACCGTGTTGACGAATCATACGATATGATTAGAGCAGTACGTACAAAAAACTGCTTATATGTACGTAATTACTATCCTAATGAACCATTTCCGATCTGGATCCCATACCTTAACCGTATGCCAATATTCAAGGAGATGCTTCGTCTCGATGCAGAGGGATCTCTTACGGGTCCTCAGAAATCATGGATGGCGTATTCCAGGCCACCTGAAGAGCTCTATAATATTGCAACTGATCCTTATCAGATCAATAATCTTGTGAATGATCCAGAGATGAAGCGTACCCTTACTGATATGCGCAAACTCCTGGATGAATGGACATTGAAAACCGGAGATATGGGACACATGAATGAGTCTGAAATGATAGAGCAGATGTGGCCCGGAGGTAAACAACCGGTAACTGATATTCCTTATTTTATTATAAATTCGCCAGAAGACAGGGCTTCAGCAAACCTTAGAACAGGGGGAACATTTTCTTCCCCAATGACTCTCAGCTTTTATTGTCCTACCCAGGGATCTTCTTTAGTCTATACATTTGAAGACACCGGGAATCCTCATTGGCTTCTTTACAACGGACCACTTCACCTGGTAAAAGGAAATCACACAGTACGTGTTAAAGCAGTAAGATATGGCTATAAAGACAGTGATGAATTAAAAGGAAACTTCAACATTAAATAAACTCTATGCAAACCAATTTTAAGATTTTATCAATACTTGGCATTTCGGCAGCAGTAACAGCTTGTTCCGGTGGTTCAAAAAAACCTGAGCGTCCAAACATCATCTACATAATGAGCGATGACCATGCCTACCAGGCCATTAGCGCTTATGGAGGGACGTTGAAGGACCTGGCACCGACACCAAACCTTGACAGAATTGCCGCAAACGGCATGAGGTTTAACCGATGCCTTGTCACCAATTCACTTTCAGGACCATGCAGGGCAGTAGTACTTACCGGAAAATACAGTCATCTTAATGGTTTTATGAAAAATGAAGGCCAGGCTCCATTCGACGCATCACAGCAGACTTTTCCAAAACTTCTGCAGGCTGCAGGATATAATACTGCAATTATTGGGAAATGGCACCTCGAGTCAGAACCTACCGGATTTGATCACTGGGAAATACTTCCCGGACAGGGAAATTATTATAATCCGGACTTCATTACAAAAGAAGGAACAAAAAGAAATGAAGGTTATGTCACAGAACTTATTACAAAGAAATGCCTTGAATGGCTCAGGGGAGCAAAAGATCAGAAGAAGCCTTTCATGCTTATGATGCACCATAAAGCTCCTCACAGGGAATGGCAGCCCGGACCAAATGAACTAAAGCTTTATAAGGATATAACATTCCCTGAACCAGCTACACTCTTCGATGACTATTCAGGAAGAGGCAGGGCCGAAAAGGAACAGGATATGACAATATCAAAAACGATGAGACTCATAGAGGATCTTAAACTCTTTCCTGATACTATGAAGAAGAAGAATGTCGGACTTAACCGCATGAATCCCAAACAGGAAGCAGCATGGGATTCGGTTTATGATCCTATAATCAGGAAGTTCTATAGTTCAGGACTTAAAGGTGAAGATCTTGTGAGATTTAAGTATCAGCGATATTTACAGGATTATCTGGCATGTATAGCAGCAGTTGATAAAAGCGTTGGAGAGGTGCTTGATTTTCTGAAAGAGAATGGTCTGGATAAAAACACAATAGTAATCTACGCCTCTGACCAGGGATTCTATCTTGGTGAGCATGGATGGTTTGACAAGAGGTTCATGTTTGAAGAATCATACCGTACTCCTCTGCTCATTCAATGGCCTGGCAATACTGCTCCCGGCAGTGTAAATTCTGACATTGTTTCAAATCTGGATTTTGCAGAAACAATACTGGATATTGCCGGAATTGAAGTTCCCGGAGATATGCAGGGAAAAAGTTTGGTGCCATTATTGAGGGGCCACACACCTTCAGACTGGAGAAAAGAGCATTATTACCATTATTATGAATATCCTGCTGTGCATAGTGTTAAACGTCATTATGGCATAAGTACTGAACAATATAAACTCATTCATTTTTATTATGATATAGATGAATGGGAACTTTTTGATTTAAAGAACGATCCTATGGAGATGAAAAACGTTTACAATGATCCGGCCTATGTTTCAGTGAAGGAAGATCTCCATAAACGGCTCAAAGAGATTATGGCAAAATACGGCGACAGCGATGAGCTTGCAAAATCCTTTTTGCCTGTGAAGTAACCTCCGTGATTCTCCGTGCCCTCCGTGTCTCCGTGGTTAAGAATGAATTAGTGTGAATTTAAATATCAAATAATGAAAAATATAAGAATACATCTGCTCCTTTCTCTTTCAGTCTTTTTCCTGATAACATGCACTAATCCAAAAACTGATAATTCACTTCCCCGAAGTACACCTGAAGAAGAAGGAGTATCATCACAGTCAATTTTAAGTTTTGTTGAAGCTGCCAGTAAAGAAGCTGATGAAATTCATAGTTTCATGCTTCTAAGGCATGGGAAAGTTATTGCTGAAGGCTGGTGGAATCCATACCGTCCTGATTTAAAACACACGCTGTACTCACTCAGTAAAAGTTTTACATCCACAGCTGTGGGATTTGCAGTACAGGAAAAACTTCTCAAAGTAGACGATAAGGTGATCTCATTCTTTCCAGAAGAAGTACCCGATACAATATCGACCAACCTGGCACAAATGACTGTAAAAGATCTTCTTACGATGTCGGCAGGAATGGATCCTGATCCAACATTCAGAGTGGCCGGTCTTAACGGAAGCTGGGTAAAAATATTTTTCAGAACACCTGTCCTGAATGAACCGGGGACAAAATTCCTGTACAACTCACTGGCGACTTTTATGCTTTCAGCAATAGTTCAAAAGGTCACAGGAGAAAAAGTCATTGATTACCTCACGCCAAGGTTTTTTGAACCACTAGGAATTACCGGAGTTGATTGGGAAGTTAATTCCCAGGGAATCAATACAGGAGGCTGGGGATTAAGGCTTAAGACTGAAGATATTGCCAGGGCAGGTCAGTTTTATCTGCAGAAGGGCAAATGGCACGGGAAACAGTTATTATCAAAAGAATGGATAGAAGAGGCGACTACTTTCAAGATCGACCAGGCGCCTGAAGCTCCTCAGTCAACTAAAGATTCAAGCGACTGGATGCAGGGATATTGCTATCAGTTCTGGCGTTGCCGTCATAATGCTTACCGTGGAGATGGAGCCTATGGCCAGTATATGATCGTATTGCCTGATCTTGACGCTGTCATTGCAATTACATCACAAACAGGCGATATGCAGAAAGAGCTCAATCTTGTATGGCAATATCTGATCCCCGGATTTGCTGAAAACAAGCTGCATCCTGATCAGGCTGCATATTCCGGTCTTCAGAAAAGACTTTCTTCACTTGAACTTCCTGTTTACTATAAAAAAAGTTCATCTCCTCTTTCAAAAGATATCTCTGGAAAAACATATCTGTTTGAATCAAACGAGAAACAGCTTCAGAGTTTGAAATTTGAAATAAATGATACGGTCTCTACACTTTTTATGAGAAAAAACTCAACAGACTACGCTCTGAAATTTGTAACCGGCAGTTGGTATTTTGATGTAACCGAATTGCCGGGTCCCAACCTTGTTCCCAACAAAAACATTGATATCCTGAGACCCTTCAAAGTTGCAGGAAGTTATACCTGGCTCGATGATAACTCGGTTGAATTCACACTAAGATATATAGAAAGTCCTCATACTGAAACAATTACTTGTGTATTCCTCGATAAAAAGGTAGGAGTGTCATTTAAAAATATCTTCACTCCTAAAGACGATATCAAACTGATCGAGGGTAAAATTGAAAAAGAATAAAGCCCCCTGCTCCATACTCCACGCCGCATGCAAATTCAGGTTTTGTAGATTGGCAGCCCAGCGCAGCAGTTTTTAAACTTCTTACCCGACCCGCAGGGGCAGAGATCATTTCTGTTAGGCATTGCAGGTTTAATGACCTGGTTCTCTTTGTTCTTTATCCACTGCATCACATTTGCAGGAGCTCGTTTACTTTTTAACTCTCTGGCCATGAAATCCATGTAGGGCTCAACATGCTTAAAGAACATTTTGTAGCCTTCACAGAGGTAATTTAAACCAGGTTTACCGTCAGGAGTATTGATTATACGATGCTTTGGACACTCTCCGTGACATGCATACCTTACTTCACACTGCAGGCAGTAACGGGGCAGCTTATTACGCTTGTCGACTCCGAAATCGAACTGCTTTTGCGATTTCGCAAGGTCCTTCAGCGGGATGGAGGTTATATTTCCCAGTAAGTACTCGGGATAAACAAAATGGTCACACGAGAAAACATCTCCATTATGCTCCATGACCAATGCATCTCCGCATGTTTCGCAGAATACACATATACCGGGCATTTCGCCGACATAGTTTGCAAGAGTTGCATCGAATATCTGGACATAAAATTTTGCAACATCGGTACGAACCCATTCGTTGAAAATAGTAATAAGGAACTGACCAAAATCTTTTGCACCGACAGACCAGTCAGTTACAGAGGCTTTATTTTCGAAAGCAGGGGAGACCAGGTTAAGATTTTCATTTGAGGGATCATCAGCCAATCTCTCAACAGCAGGAAGGAACTGGATAAAACCGCTTCCTATCTTCTTAAGGAATCTGTATGTCTCAGTAGCAAAGTGAACATTATAACTGTTTACAACGCTCAGTGTATTGAATTCGACCTTATGCTTATGCAGAAGTTCGATTCCCTTCATTGCCCTTTTAAAGGTCGGTCCACCTGAATTTGTCTTCCTGAAATGATCATGATTATGTTCTTCACCATCTATTGAGATGCCTACAAGTATTTTATTGTCAGTGAAGAACTTGCACCAGTCGTCATTCAGCCTTGTTCCATTTGTCTGGAAAGCATTCTCAATATTCTTCCCTCCGGAATATTTCTTCTGAAGTTCGATCACCTTTTCAAAGTATTCCAGCCCTAAAAGAGTAGGTTCTCCACCCTGCCATACAAATGTAACAACAGGCACCTGCTGTGATTCAATGTAATCTTTTATGAATTTCTCAAGAAGATCCTCCGATAATTTAAAATCATTTTTACCGGGATAGAGATTCTTTTTCTCCAGATAATAGCAGTATGTGCAGTTCAGGTTACATAATGATCCTGTTGGCTTTACCATTACACTGAAAGCATCCGGTCTTCGGAGCTTGAGGGCATCGGTAAAGAGGAGGTCTGATTTTTTAACAGGGCACATGGGTTACAAAAATAACATTATTATGATAAGGCGCAAAGGCGCAATGGCTCAAAGGTCACATAAATTCTTCCCCCTAAATCACTTAAACACCGCTGTCATCCTGAATCCCGCGAAAGCGGGATGAAGGATCTCCCCTGTGGTAAACCTAGCTCCCGTAAATGGATTTTATAATACAACTGCATTCATCGGCTGCCACCCGGATTCCATATTATTTTTATTTGCAAACAGTTTAACCGCCGATTTATATGACCGTATAACGAATGACAACGATCCCCGTTTTGACGATATTCGGACCATGGATTCATTTTTTCGTGGTTGTTGTATTGCCGGGAATGATCGACGTATAGACGTTGCATGCAACGCCACCACTGACAATATAGTGCACAGAATTTAATAAACCCGGTTCTGTTTTTGCAGCGAGAACCTTATATACAAAAATAATATATGGTTTGATTCCCCCTTTTAAGGGTCTGCCCCGATCGCAAGTGTCGGGGGGATAGGTAGATGTTATGTCTAATAATCAGCATGTTGCTGATTCCTTATTCATGATTGGCATTAAAGGTATTTGATCACCTACTTGGAGGTGTAATGGTTGGAGCATAGATAATTGGCAAAAAGGCACAACAGTTTCTCTAATGGTTCCCATCTAGCGAAGTGCTTTGGTTGGTTTGAAATCTTATGTTAAATCTTTAAATATCAATTTGATAAAGCCCCGTAACTTAATTTGTCAAATTTATAATTGTCAATCTTTAATGCAACGGATAGAAAATCCTAACTTTTTAGTAACATAAGTTTTGGTGACATTTACGTTATCGTAGCGTAGGCTAAACATCCATGCATCTGTAGTATTGAACTCCGTAGACAACCAAAAATAGCTGAATGCCCCAACAATATTGAATAAACCGGCATCAGTACGATATCCTCCCGGAACTGCTGTGAAACTGGAAGTATTTCTCTTAGTAGGGAAGTCAGTATTGCCTACAGCTCCAGTGACTGATGAAGATGTCCATAAGGTAGTCGATGCCATAGATTTTGCTATCTCATTGCCAGATGTAGTACCATCGTAATTAAAACCGTTGTCAATCAGATAGTTCGCCAATACTGTCCATTCTCCATTAGATGGTACATTCCATCCAGCAGGACATACTTTGCGACTGTCTGTAACCTCGTACCATGTATATTATCTTCCATAATTGGTTACATTTACTTCATTCCCATCGCATGCCCATTTATATTTTGGGGTGCTTTCACCAGAAATATCAAGATTTGCAGGTGTTGTAGTGCCTATCAGGCTGCCATCATTATACTTTGTCGTTTTTAGATTTTCTTTTAACCACAGTTGAGTACCAATCCTAATAACATTATAAGAATTACCATTCATAGGAAATTGTCAGCTTACTGCCATCGAAAGCAAGATTAGGAGTACCTAGCTGTGCCGTCTGTCAATGCATAGTTGAACAAAAGGAAATGAAGAGAATCAGTTGCAGTAATTTTAGATTTTTCATATAAGAGGAATTAGTATGAAACAAAAACTGCACAACCTTCTATCAAATTTACTAATAAATGATTAAATATCAAAATAACAAAAATGACAGAAAAAATTAATGATGGAATGTGAGCTGCAATTTTGAATTTTTAGCTAAGGTAAATAAGGAAGAAATAGAAGACACAGCTGAACCATCCTAATATGAAAGGATAGAGGAAATATTCAGAAATATACATCAGAAATCACTAAATCCCTGATGCAAGTTAAAATACCTGGAAATTAGACTATTATGCTGTTTTTGTCTTAAATTACGCGTACCACTCTCTCTTCCTGTTCTTCAGATTCTTTAAAGTATCAAGGCAGATATTGACATCATTCACTACCTGGAAATCGAACATCCCGACACAAATAAAATCTGCACCATTCTCAAATGCCCAGTTAAAGCCATCTTTAGGCTCTATAGCTCCTGCGGCAAGTACTTTGAAGCCCATTACCGGGATTTTGGTACGATTCACAAAGTCAACTGTTTTTTCGGGGAAAAGACAGAAAAGGTTATCATGGAATTTATTGTGATCCTTTGATTTTTCACCGTCCACCTCAAATGCTATCCTGTTTTCTTTTGGATGAGCTGACCAGTAATTATCATGATGAAAAGTCTGCATGTAATAGTCAGGAATAATTCCGAGTTCTTCGTAATACATCAGAGAATCTACTGTATGAGCCCCCAAACCTGAAGTATAACCATTGCTTCTCATTTTGTCAAGCATTTTTGCAACTACTTCAGGCATCTTATCCCTTACACACCAGTCACTCCAGTTTCCCTGCACCTGTAGTATATCAGCTCCTGCATCCATTGCGCCATTTATCTGTTCATATATATCACCTGTTTTCATGTTGGGAGCCACTTGCGATATAACCTTTATCTTGCTGCCTGTCATTCTCTTATATTTGGACATAAGAGTATTGGTAGGATAACCTATATTAATCGTATTGATGCCTGCTTCTTCAGCAAGCATTAATGTTTCATAAATCTTTTTCTCAGTATTATAAGCCTTAAAAAGTGAAGGAACATAAATCAGGTCTCTTGAATGAGCCCATCCGCCGATCAGATTGCCCCCCAGGATAAGTCTGCTTATCTGATGGTCCTTTATCTTACCTTTCGGAAGCTCTCCCTTCAGTTCACCAATTGAAGTCCTGCTGAGCTGAACTGTAGCGCCTGATAACACATCAACTCCATATTTTTTATTATTGGCACCCGCCCAGAATCCCATCAAACCGAGAAAGGGTATTGTTGCAAGGTTCTTCAAAGCCTCTCTTCTTGAATCTGAGTAGTCAGCTTTTCCCTCAGATAATGAATGACTCTTTTCTTTGCGCTTCTTAAAGATTTCTATAAAGAGATCCAAACCAAATCCCTTCTCATTTAGAAAAACGAGGAACAATAATACAACTGCCTCAAGGAAGATTTTATCTATTATGAAAAGGTGCCCTTCTGAAACACTGAATAGTGAATCTCCGAACGGGGGATAGGCAAAATAATACAATGTAAGCAGCAAAGCCCCGCATATTGAAGCAATTCGAGAGAACAATCCCAGGAATAAGGCCGTTCCGATCAGAAGTAAACCAAATACATTCAGTATATCAACTGTTTTTAATACAGCAGGGGTTGAGGCCATCCAGTGGTACAATCCGGCAAAAGGCCCCGTTGAATTTGAAAGATAGGAGAAGGATGTCCACTTAGGAATTAATAGCTTGGCAATTCCTTCATAAAGAAAATGCCACCCGATTGACATTCTGACTATTGTAAAGAAGATCTTCTTCCAATCTATTTCTTTGACTTTTGTAAGATAATTCCCCATAGCTTAAGCAGTTAAATGATGTAAAGAATACTGTGATAGACTCTTATTTTTCGTTATAAACATACAACATTTTATTATTGAATACACAGATGAAATGATAATTCTTAATTGAGCAGATTTTATCATTAAGATTTTATCCTGATGCGAAGTAATATCCTAAATACAGGCATCTTCAAAGGAGATTTTTATGTAAGTTTGAAGAAAGAACGAGTAGCTGAATCATGAACCTCTCCACAGAAAATGTTTTACTTGTCGGGTCAATTCTGCTTTTTATTTCTCTTTTTGCAGGTAAGACATCTGCCAGATTTGGTGTCCCCGTACTCATCTTGTTTCTTGCAATTGGAATGCTGGCAGGTTTTGAAGGAATAGGAGGAATATATTTTGATAATCCAAAAACAGCTCAGTTCATAGGCATTATAGCTCTGAATTTCATTCTTTTCTCAGGTGGTATGGATACTGACTGGGATACTGTACGGCCTGTTATCTGGAAAGGTGTTTCCCTTTCTACACTTGGTGTTCTAATAACTGCAGTTACAGTTGGTTTTTTTATCTGGGCGATAACTGATTTCACTATTTATGAAGGTTTATTGCTGGGATCAATCGTGTCATCAACTGACTCAGCAGCAGTTTTTTCAATTCTCCGTTCCAGAAAACTGGCCTTAAAAGGTAATCTAAGGCCTGTCCTTGAACTCGAAAGTGGGAGTAATGATCCTATGGCGTACGTCTTAACAATCGCATTTACAGGTTTAGTAATGGCAGATAAACCTGATCTGATAAAAATCATACCACTTTTCCTGAGGCAATTTGTAATTGGCGGATTGCTCGGCTACTTGTTTGGAAGGTTAAGTAAACAAGTCATTAACCGCATAAGTCTTGACTTTGAAGGATTATATATTGTTCTTGCTATTGCAATTATGTTCTTTAGTTTTTCAGCTACGGATTTTCTGGGAGGAAATGGATTTCTTGCTGTATATATTTGTGCTATATACCTTGGAAAAGAAGAACTTATACATAAGAAGAAATTATTGAAGGCCTTCGATAGTTTCGCCTGGTTAATGCAGATTATTCTGTTTCTTACTCTTGGCCTGATGGTCTTTCCAAGTAAGATCGTTCCGGTTATCGGAATAGGCCTTATAATTTCACTCTTCCTGATAGCTGTGGCCCGGCCCTTAAGTGTATTTATAAGTCTGAGTTTTTTCAAAATACAAAACCGCAGCAAACACCTGATATCATGGGTTGGGCTTCGAGGCGCAGTTCCTATTGTTTTTGCCACGTATCCTCTCATTGCTGGAGCAGAAAAAGCTCAGATTATTTTTGATATCGTCTTTTTCATATCTGTAACATCCGTTTTGATTCAGGGAACCACATTGCCATTTGTAGCAAAGCGCCTGCATCTGGTTCTGCCAGAAAAAGCCAAATACCGCACTCTTTCTGATCTCGAGCTTTCAAACAGTATTAAATCAGATCTCACTGAAGTAGTTATTCCTGAGAATTGCAACTCCATTGGCAAACAGGTTGTTGAACTGGGGCTTCCAAAAACGACAGAAATTGCCATAATTCAGAGAGGGCAGAACTATATTACCCCGGATGGTTCAACAATAATACAAAAGGGTGATAAACTTTATATATTATCAGAAACCAGAGAATCATTAAATAAGGTTTTCAATTGTCTGAATGTAAATTGAAACAGGTGATCAAATAATTAAATCAATCGGATATATAATGAAAAGAAGAAGATTTATTGAATTGTCTGCAGTAGGTTCAGCCTCAGTTGTAACTTCATTTTACCTTCCAGTGGATAATGAGGAAAAGAAACTTCAGATAGGATTGATTGGTGCCGGCTGGTATGGCATGGTTGATATAAAGGCAGCTCTTAAAGTAGGTGGTGTTGAAGTAATTGCAATTTGTGATGTCGATTCGGATCATTTGAAATCATCGGCTGATGAGATTGAAAAACTTCAGGGCAAAAGACCAAAAACTTTCAAATACTACAAGGAACTGCTTGAAATTAAAGGTCTTGAAGCAGTATTTATTGGGACAATGCCTCACTGGCATGCCCTTCAGTTTATCGCTGCCTGCCAGAAAGGCCTTGATATCTATTGTGAGAAACCGCTGGCGTACGACATCATGGAAGGAGTAGCTATGGTTAACGCTGCAAATAAAGCAGGCAATATTGTTCAGGTTGGATTTCAGCGAAGACAGAGCAACGCTTTTTCCAGAACAAAGGAATTGATTGAATCGGGAAAAATCGGAAAAGTACATCAGGTTGTTGCTCAGATAAATTATATTCCTGTCCTTGAGGATACAAAAATACAGCAACCTCCTGCTTCACTCGACTGGGAGGAGTGGTGCGGACCTGCCCCGAAGCTCGATTACAGACCCAATATCGGCCACAAAGCCTGGAGACTTGAAAAAGAGTATGGAAATGGACATCTTGTCGACTGGGGAATTCATCATATAGATATAATCCGGAAAATAATGGGAGAGGGAATGCCTTCGGAGCTTTATACACGTGGAGGAATTTATGAACTGAAAGATAAAATCACGACTCCTGATACTTTAACATCTAATATGACCTTCCCTGAATATCAGCTTATATGGCAGCACAAGCTCTGGGGAATTGGTGATGCCTCAAAGGAATTCAACAATGGAATTTTCTTCCATGGTGATATGGGATCATTATTTGCAGAAGATTCAAGAGTAACTTTTTTCCCCTTCAAAAAAGATTCAGAGAAAGAGGTTATGAATATTCCAACTGAGATGATGCAGGAAAAACATGTGGAGAATTTCCTCAGGGCAGTCAGAACCAGGGACAAAGCTCAGATCTCATGCACTCCTGAGGATGCGTTCAGATCAACCGCGACAGTTCAGCTTGCAATGATCTCATACTATTCTAATTCACTGGTAAAATGGGATCAGAATAAAAAAGAGATCACAGGAAACCCGGAAGGCTCCAGACTTCTGAAGCGCAACTATAGGGGAAACCTGATTCATCCTTGATACAATTTTGATTGCTGTTAATTAACAATAAATTATATGATCAAAAATTCCAGAAGGGAATTCATTAAAAAAACAGGTTTGGCTGCCGCGGTAACTGTTTCCGGAATCAGTTCTCTTGCAGATAAAACACCTCCACCAGCCAACAATTTGTCAAAACCCGTTAGCTTATCAGGTTCAAAGAGAGATCTTGTTATGAATGTTCTGAATATGTCAACCACACCTTCTTACGTTCCGGCTGCTTTCTTTATGCATTTCGGAGTTAAAGGAGATAAGGCGGTTAAGGCCCATACAGATTATTTCCGTGCAACAGGAATGGATTTTGTTAAGATTCAGTTCGATGAACAGGGCTTACCTGAGAACAAAGAAATAAATACACCTGACGACTGGGCTAAAATTCCAATCTTAACGGAAAAATGGTTTGAACCTTCTCTTTATCTGTTAAAAAATCTGATAAAAGAACTTAAATCTGAAGCCCTTATAATCCAGACTCTTTATTCTCCATTCCAGATGGCAAAACAGGCTGTACCTGTTGATACTATTTTGAAACACGTTCAGCAGGATGCAGAATCTGTGAGCAGAGGAATGGAAAACATTACGCTTTCAATAATGAATTTCGTTCAGGCTGCAGTACGTCTTGGTGTTGATGGTTTCTATACATGTACACAGGGCGGTGAAACAAACAGGATATCAGACAGGAATCTTTTTAACAGAACTGTTAAAAGCTTCGACATGATTCTTTATAAAGATGTTTCAGAACTGGTTCCTTTCAACATAATGCATATTTGTGATTATGAAGGTACCTACTATGAGTTTGAATCTAAATTCAGGGACTATCCTGGTCAGGTGATAAATGTTCCGCTTGAAGCCGACGGAAAACCTCTGACTCTTTCCGAGGCTTCGGCTATTTTCAGGAGACCTGTAATGGGGGGACTGGATAGGCATGGAGTCTTAAGTAAAGGATCAGCTGATGACGTTAAGAAAGCTGTTATTGAAGTACTTAATAATGCACCTGGTAATTTTATCCTGGGTGCAAACTGTACTGTTGACAATAAAATACCCCTGGCGAATCTCAAAGCTGCCATTAGTACTGCTCATGAATTCAGAAAAAATTAACGCATATTATAATACGATCTTTCTATTAACTAAATCTCGATCAAAATGAAAAAACTAATTCTTTTATCAGCTGCATTATGTTTCACTGCAGCGATGAATTCACAAGTTAATTTTTCAGGTACCTGGAAATTGAATTCCTCCATGAGCAAACTAAATTCAGAATGGACCATGGCTCCGTCTGAAATAATTATTGACCAGAAAGGCAATGATCTGAAAGTTGAGAAACATTCAAGCTGGCAGGGCGAAAATTTCACAATTAACGACAAATTTACTCTCGATGGTAAAGAATGTATCAACACAGGATTTCAGGATACACAGAAGAAATCTGTTGCTGCATGGTCAGAAGACAAATTATCACTTACAATTACATCAAAACTGGTTATGGGTGATGGTGGCGAAATGACTATTATAGAAGTATATAAGATGGATAATAAAAACATGAGTATCAGTGCCAAAGCTTCTTCTTCATATGGCGATATGGAGGAAACAATGGTGTATGATAAACAATAGCCAGTGGTCCTGGTAGCTCCAGGCTTGTCTGTATAAGATACTAGATTCTGAAACTATTTTGGAACAATTAATCATTGCAGAAATGAATAACAAGACATCAGTGAATAAACCGACCGGCAGGAGAGAATTTATCTCTAAAATCTCAATGGCTGCAGCAATTGGGTTGATGGATACTTCTGGCATAAGGGACTCAATTACCGAAATAAATTCTTATAATTTGGTTCAGGAAAAATCAACCATGCCTGAAATTATGCTTGGCAAGCACCGAATAAGCAGGCTGATATGTGGGTCAAATCCTATACTTGGCTATTCATATCTGGGTCAGCATACCGACCGACAGATGAAAGAATATTATACGCCTGAACGTGTTGTTGACTTACTCCTCAAATGCGAGCAATCGGGAATAACTGCGCACCAGTCTTCATCCAGGTCGGATTATATGAATTTGCTGAAGGAAAAAGGATCGAAAATCAAGATCTTTACCCTTTTGTCAAAAGTTGATGAGATCAAACCGGCCATAGAATCAAATAATCCTATAGCTCTGGTACATCATGGCGGAGTAACTGACAGGTTGTTCGCTGAAGGCAAATCTGATGTTGTTCATGATTTTGTCAAAACAGTGAAGGACAATGGATTGCTGGCTGGAGTTTCAGCGCATAATCCTGACGTAATTAAAGAAATAGCCAATAAAGGTTGGGAAGTTGATTTCTTCATGACATGTTTCTACTTCCTTACCAGGAAAATGGAGAAACCTGAATCTCTTCCTGATTTACCAGTTGGAAGTTATCACTTTCTCCGGGATGATCCTAAAGTAATGACACAAGTAATCAGGCAGGTTAAGCAGCCGTGCCTGGCATTTAAAATTCTTGGTGCAGGCAGAATGTGTTCAAGTCAGAAGGATGTAATGGGGGCTTTTAAATTTGCTTTCGAGAATATAAAACCTATCGATGGTGTTATTGTAGGAATGTTTCCATGGTATTTCGATGAATTAAGTGCAGATTCTCAATATGCCATTGAATTCGGAAAGAAGATTTGACAAAAAGACCAAAAGACAACAAGACATAAGACAATAATATGAAGTACAGGAAATTCGGCAACACTGATATCAAACTGTCAGCAATAGGATTGGGTTGCATGAGCATGAGTCACGCATATACCGGGAGGGATGACAAAGAATCCATTTTGACGCTGAGAAAGGCAATTGATCTTGGGATAAACTTCTGGGATACAGCTGACATGTACGGAAATGGAGAGAATGAGAAGTTGATTTCAAAAGTTCTTTCGACTAACAGGGAAAAGGTTTTTATTGCAACCAAATTCGGATTTAAATACGCTTCTGATTATCAGTTCCATCTTGATACCTCTCCAAAATATATGCGAATTGCAGTAGAAGAGAGTCTGAAAAGGCTGAATACCGAGACTATAGATTTATACTATGCACATCGTATCGATCCAAAAGTGCCTGTTGAAGAGATGATTGGAGCCATGAGTCTACTTGTTAAAGAAGGGAAGGTACGGTTTCTCGGGCTTTCTGAAGCATCAGCAACCTCAATAAGAAAAGCTAATGCAATACATCGAATTTCAGCACTCCAGAATGAGTTCTCGATCCTTACACGTGATTCTGAAAATGAGATGATTCCGCTATGTAAAGAACTAAACATCACATTTGTACCCTTCAGTCCGTTATCTCGTGGTTTGTTTACCAATACTCTCGACATGGAGAAAGTTGATGCAAATGATTTCAGAAAACAGCTCCCACGTTTTTCAGGTGACCATTGGAAAAACAATCAGAATCTGGCACAGGCATTTGCAGAACTTGCTGCAGAAAAAAAATGTAGTCCTGCTCAGCTTGCTCTGTCCTGGGTGCTTGCCAAAGGTGACCATATAATTCCCATTCCCGGAACCAAACACAGAAAACATCTGGAAGATAATGCTGGTGCAACAGAAATAAACCTTACAACCTCTGATTTAAATGATATAGAGCAACTGCTTAAGCGCTTTCCGGATATTGGTTCGAGATATTCCGAAAATTTTGCAAAACAATTAGATAAAGATTAGTATCATTTTCAGTGACACAGGTCATGAATGTACCAATGAGATGAAGATGGAAATGATAGTCTGGTTTAATAAATTATTAAAAAAATATACCCCGTCAGATTTTCTTAATCTCAAAATATTGAAGGTATTCTTTCATCCCGTATGAGACACATAATCCTTTAAACTCTTCAAGCAGCTGGTCATTAAAAGGTACTCCCTTGTCTTTTCTTTCCATCCATGTGAAATATTCCTTTTCACCTGCTGTATAAATCCTGTTTTGTCCCGGCATTTTCCGGGAGGCTCTCAGTTCACGAAGAATATCTCCTGTAGTCTTCTTAAAATCTGAAACCTCAGTAAAAGAGCTAATATCTATAGCAATAAAGAAGTGTCCGATAGGATATGGAACCTTTTTACCATCTTTTGTTCCAAGCAGCATCTTCATAAAGGCTCCCTGTTGCAAAGCTGCAGAGAGAATCTCAACTACAGTGGCATAACCATAACCCTTATATCCGGCAGTCTCTTCACCGACTCCTCCCAAAGGAGTCAATGCTGCCCTTCCTGCAATAAGATCTTTAAGCACTTCGTCAGAATCGGTCTTGCTTTCACCATTCTCATCAATTACCCATCCTTTCGGCAAATTTTTTCCCTCCCGGGCATAAAGTTCTACTTTGCCCCTTTGTGTTATGGAAGTAGCACAATCGAGAAGAAAAGGAAAAGGATCATCTGAAGGCATTCCAAACGTCAATGGGTTGGTTCCCAGCATATTCTCTATACCAAAAGTAGGGGCAATTGATGGACGGGCATTTGTTCCTGTTATACCAATCATATTCTCCTTAACTGCCAACAGTGCATAGTATCCTGCAAATCCATAATGTGTTGAGTTTCTCACAGCTACCATACCCATTCCGTACATTTTTGCCTTTTTAATAGCCAGATTCATAGCATTAAAACCTGTTACATGCCCCATACCGTTATGACCATCTATGACTGCAGTTGTCGGACCTTCCTTTACAATCTCATAGCGGGTTACAGGATCAAGTATTCCTTCTTTTATCCTGTCAAGGTAAATAGGTTTTAATCGGTTAACTCCATGAGAATCAAATCCGAATTTATCAGCTTGAATAAGAACGTCACAGACTATCCGCGAATCATTTTCAGGAATGCCGGCTTTTGAAAGAATTTCAATCATGAATTTTTCAGCCACATCAAAAGGTAAATATTTAATAGTCATTATATGAATATTTAAATCGTGAAACTAAGTGGCTCTTTTATAAGTGCTCATGTATTCCGTTTTGGATATATGACCGTCAGTATTAAACTCAACTGCCCATTTAATTGTAAGATCTGTCTTATTCACAGCAAATTCCGAATTTTGAATTACACCATTGCTGTTGGTTGTGATTAACAGATTACCTTCAGTTTGCCAATAAAAGCCATCCGAAATAGTGCCATTTAAAAACTTCTTTGCAGTTCCATCATCGTAAATTTCAAGGACAAGTTCACCTGCACTGTATGCAGTAGTTGTCTCATTTAGTTTTACATTATCATAATAATTATACATTGTGATAGAAACCTGGTTCCATTTGCCAATCAGCAGGGATGAAGAAGGATCTTGTTCTTTTTTACAATTGCTTAGTAGGAGGAAAACAATTGAAATAATAATTAATGTAAAATATTTTTTTCTCATTTTATATTAAATGTTGTATAAAGTTATTAAAAAAACAGAACTGCAAAAATATGCTTTTACTAAGCTGCATCATGCAGAATTATCTTTATATTCTTCAATCTTCAATTGAAATAAACAAAAATATTAACTGCTTTTGCAAAGAATACAATTATTTATAATGAACAACATATGCAAAATTATCATGCATGCGAAATAAAAATGTCTATTTTTGAAAATAATTAGTCTATGTTTCAAAATTTCAATTATTATTTCACGATATGCGAGATTTTTTTTCCTTAATAATAAATCCTATTCCTGTTTTTATCATTCTCATCCTGATTGGTTGTATTCAATTCTTTCTGAAACGACCAAAATCAGGCAGGATTATGTTAATTATTGCAGGACTCTGGTTTCTTGCAATAACAACACCTCCTTTGCCAAGATTCATTGTAAGCTCACTTGAAAGCAGGTATGATCAGTTACCTGACTCAGTATTCAAGTCTATGTCAGGTCCATGCAATATTATTATTTTAGGAGGCGGTCATAGTGATGACAATGGTCTCTCTCCCAATAATCAACTATCCCTGATAGCTCTTTCCAGATTAGTAGAAGGAATAAGAATACAAAAAATGATTCCTGGAAGCAAATTGATACTCTCAGGTTTTGACAAAAAAACAAAGCAATCAGAGGCTTTAGTCTATTTTAAAACAGCTCTTTCGTTGGGTATTGATAGCAACAATATGAAATTGCAGTCATTACCATCTAATACGCAAATGGAGGCAGAGGAATATGTCAGGAATTTCGGTAAAGAAACAAATCTTATCCTGGTTACCAGTGCCATTCACATGCCCAGGGCAATTATGCATTTTAATAAGGCAGGACTAAAACCTACACCGGCTCCGGCTAATTTTATTCTAAAGGAAGAGTCAATAAAGTATCCGCTGAGCTGGTTCCCTTCATCCAAAAATGTATCAATAATGGAAGCTGCAATACACGAGAGGGCAGGAATTATCTGGGCTCATATTTTGAATAAGTAAACAGACAATCTTATCAAATACCGTTTTTAAGAGTGACGGCTTGCTTATAAAGAATTAAAGTGAATATAAATTTCTATTTTCCGATACAGAAATTTTTAAAAATATTACCCAATATTTCATCTGATGTTATTTCCCCGGTAATCTCTCCAAGATAATGTAATGCCTGCCTGATATCCGTAGCAATCAGATCATCCGGTATTTTCTTCTCAAGGCCATCAAGCACTCTGCCAAGACTCTGTGACACATTTTTCAGAGCTTCATAATGTCTTATATTTGTTACAATTACACTATCCTGACTAATCTTTTCCTTTACAACAGTAATTGAAAGAAGCTCTCTGAGATTTTCTAAGCCTTTCTTTTCTTTGGCAGAAATGAATAAAAGATCCTCTGAGGAAGTCAGTTCAATTTCACCTCTTAATTCCTCTTGTTTTTCAGGACCTGAGGTGTCAGACTTATTGATAAGAATAATAAGCTTCTTTTCCGATTCCTCAATTCTTTCCCTAATAGCTCGTATCCGTAGGTTAATATTTTCAGGAGCATCTGAAATCTCGTCGATCAATAGAATAACCGATGCCAGAGAAATCTTTTCAAATGTTTTTTTAATACCAAGATTTTCAATAACATCCGTGGTTTCACGTAAACCTGCTGTATCAATGAACCTGTATTCAATACCACCAATGACAATTGTATCTTCTATTGTGTCCCTTGTCGTCCCGGGAATATCTGAAACAATAGCTTTATCGTCCATAAGAAGGGCATTAAGAAGGGTGGACTTGCCGGAATTAGGTTTTCCAACAATAACAACCGGAATCCCATTCTTCAAAGCATTTCCTATTCTGAATGACTCTGAAAGCCTGTCAGATAGATCTCTAATACGAAGAACAATATTCACTAATTCAATCCTGTCGGCAAATTCGACATCCTCCTCACCAAAATCAAGCTCCAGTTCAATCAATGATGCAAAATTCAAAAGTTCAGATCTCAATCTTGATATCTCTGCAGAAAATCCGCCTCTCATCTGGTTGATTGCTATTTTATGTGCAATACTTGTAGTTGATGCAATTACATCAGCAACTGCTTCAGCCTGAGAAAGATCAAGGCGTCCATTCATAAAAGCACGTTGTGTGAATTCACCTGGCAATGCTAATATTGCACCATTTTCAACAAGCAATTCCAGCAACCTGCTTATTATATAATGTGAAGCATGACAAGATATTTCAACCGAGTTTTCTCCGGTGTAAGAATGTGGTGCTCTAAATATACTTAAGAGAACCTCATCAATTACTTCATCATCGGATATGATATCTCCGTAAGCAATTGTAAATCCCTTATTTACAGATATATTAACAGCTTTATCTACAGGAGAAAATATTTTCGAGACAATATTCAGGCTTTCCGAACCACTTATCCTTATTATTGAAATTGCTCCACCGGTACCTGTTGCAGGAGCACAAATTGTCTCTTCTGATCTTATCATTTTTCAAAATTAAAACTCAACAAATTTATGAAACTTAATCGAGGTGAGAACCGTGAACTAAAAAGTTGTAAAATGATTATTTTAAAGATTTTTTGCAGAGCACAATTCTTATCCTGGTCCTGGCAGTTTTAAGGTGATGATAATTATCACTCCGGAACATTTAAAAGCCCAGAATTATTAAGTATTTTTGAAGAATAAACCGGAGTAAATATTATATTGCGCTTCATCAATTTCATGTATATAATTAACTAATTGCAACCTAAATGAGCGTTTTACTAAATAAGAATTCTAAAGTCATTGTACAGGGATTCACCGGAAGCGAAGGAACCTTCCATGCCACACAGATGATTGAATACGGAACCAATGTTGTCGGGGGCGTCACGCCTGGCAAGGGAGGTCAGAAGCACTTAGATCTTCCTGTATTTAATACTGTCAGGGATGCTGTTGCCGCAACAGGGGCAGATGTGTCAGTTATATTTGTTCCACCTGCTTTCGCGGCTGATGCTATTCTTGAGGCAGCTGATGCCGGAATTAAGCTTATTGTAACAATTACTGAAGGGATTCCGGTATCTGATATCGTGCGTGTAAAAAACCATCTAAAATCATCAGATTGCAGATTGATAGGTCCAAACTGCCCGGGGGTTATTACTCCTGGCGAGGCTAAAGTCGGTATTATGCCTGGTTTTATTCATAAAAAAGGATCGGTCGGCATTATTTCCCGTTCAGGTACCTTGACTTATGAAGCAGTCGACCAGGTTACCAAAATGGGCCTTGGCCAATCTACATGTATTGGTATTGGAGGAGATCCTATAGTTGGGACAACAACACTTGATGCCGTAAAATTGATGATGCAGGATAAAGAAACAAAAGCAATTGTAGTCATAGGTGAGATAGGTGGAAATATGGAAACTGAGGCAGCAGAATGGATAAAGGAAAACAGTATTAAGCCTGTAATAGGTTTCATAGCAGGTCAGACGGCACCCAAGGGAAGAAAAATGGGCCATGCAGGTGCAATAATAGGAGGGAAGAATGATACTGCCTCTGCCAAAATGGAGATCATGAAAAAATGCGGAATTCATGTGGTACAGTCACCTGCAGATATCGGTTCAACAGTTTATAAAGTATTAAATCCCAGGTAATCTACATTATCTGGTTATTGCAATTTTCATAAAATAAGAAACTGTTAAGACTTTATTTTATATTTGCACCGATTTTTAAAACTGATAAATATGAAATTACTTGAAGGAAAAACAGCGCTTATTACCGGAGCTTCGAGGGGAATCGGAAAGGCAATTGCCCATAAATTCGCTATGGAAGGTGCTGATATTGCCATCACAAATATTGCAGATGACGATGATTTTCAAGCCTCTATTAAAGAACTGGGAAGTCATGGCGTAAAAGTAAAAGGCTATGTTTCAAATGCCGCAAGTTTTGATGATTCACAACGTGTTGCCAATGATGTTGTCAAAGACTTTGGCAGGATTGATATACTTGTAAACAATGCCGGAATAACAAGGGATACTCTTCTTATGCGCATGACTGAAGACCAATGGGATACGGTTATTTCAGTAAACTTAAAATCAGTTTTCAATCTGACAAAAGCTGTCCTTAACATAATGCTGAAACAAAAGAGCGGATCAATTGTCAATATGAGCTCAGTTGTAGGTGTTTCAGGAAATGCCGGACAAAGCAACTATTCTGCTTCAAAAGCCGGAATCCTTGGATTTACAAAGAGCGTGGCAAAAGAAGTAGGATCGAGAAATATCAGGTGCAATGCAATTGCTCCTGGTTTCATTATAACTGAAATGACAGAAAAGCTACCAGAGGATGTAAAAACTGAATGGGCAAATAAAATACCCCTCCGAAGAGGCGGAACGCCTGAAGATGTTGCAAATACTGCTTTGTATCTGGCTTCAGACTTATCATCATATGTCACCGGACAAACAATTCATGTCTGCGGAGGCATGTTAACTTAAATTAATTTATTATCTTTACAAAACCGCAGGGCGCCTATCCTTTTAGCACGAGGAAATGCAGCGAGACATATTTATTCCACACTTATTTTAAAAAGGCGCCCTGCTTCTTTTTTTATATCTGATTCATGAATAATTTTATATTCTACCTGATAATCATAATTCCGGTTGCGGGATTTTTTATTGAAAGATATCTTGACCTCCTGAATTCCAGAATGTGGTCGGAGTCTGTACCTGAAAAGCTCAAGGATATTTGTGATGCTGAAGCTTACAGAAAATCTCAGAGATATGACAAAGAAAATAAACAGCTTTCATTATGGTCTTCCTCTTTTAACCTGATGGTAATTCTTGGAATGATTCTTTTCGGAGGATTTGCAATTATTGATAATCTAATTCGGGAATTAAGCTCCAACCTTATAATTATTGCACTGCTGTTCTTTGCAATAATCGGATTTGCTTCAGATATCATCAATATCCCGTTCAGCTTCTATGACAATTTCGTGATTGAAAAGAAGTATGGATTTAATACAATGACAATCAGGACTTTCATAACAGACCATTTCAAGTCATGGTTCATTGCATTAATTGTAGGAGCTCCTGTACTCGGACTTATAACCTGGTTTTATTATAAGACCGGGCACAACTTCTGGCTCTATGCCTGGGGACTTATCACTCTCTTTTCAGTTTTTATTAACCTGTTCTATTCAGAACTCATTGTTCCTCTTTTCAATAAACAAAAGCCTCTCCAGGATGGATCATTAAGAACCAAAATTGAAGAGTTTGCAAAAAAGACAGGATTCAGGTTAAAAAACATCTATATAATTGACGGTTCAAAAAGAAGCACAAAAGCAAATGCCTATTTTTCAGGTTTTGGCCCAAAAAAGAGAATAGTTCTTTTTGACACCCTTCAGAATGAATTATCTGATGAAGAAATAGTATCTGTATTAGCTCACGAAATAGGACATTATAAGAAGAAACATGTTTTGCAGACTCTTGCATTGTCAGTATTAGTTACAGGCCTGATGCTCTTCCTCTTCTCACTGGTTGTAAACTCTCCCATGTTGTCAGAATCACTTGGTTCAGATAATTCAAGTTTCCATCTCGGATTAATTGTCTTTGGTATTCTGTACAGCCCTTTATCTTTACTTATTGGTATGGCAATAAACTACTATTCCAGAAAGAACGAATTTGAAGCTGATAAATTTGTAAAAGACAATTATAATCCTGATATTCTGGCAAATGCATTAAAGAAGCTCTCTTTAAAGAACCTCTCAAATATGTTGCCGCATCCGACCTATGTATTTTTCCATTATTCTCATCCGCCACTTCTCAAAAGGTTGGAAAAATTAGAATCATAAATTATCTTTGAGCCCTTAACAATGCCTCCTTAGCTCAGTTGGTAGAGCAGCTCATTCGTAATGAGCAGGTCGTGGGTTCGAGTCCCATTGGAGGCTCAAATAGATTTCGGATTGCGGATTATGAATTTGAGATTTGTTTTTTTTAATTAAATTCGCAATCGGAAATCTCAAATCCGAAATGAGAATTGCGGGAGTAGCTCAGTGGTAGAGCATCAGCTTCCCAAGCTGAGGGTCGCGGGTTCGACCCCCGTTTCCCGCTCAAAAAAGGCTGTATATGCAGCCTTTTTTAATTCAGAAAGATCTAGTTTATCTTCTTCACAAGGGTATCCGGAATCGCCACAAGAGTAATTCCGTTTTTCTTGCCAAGATTACCTGAATATTGCTTGTCTATAGGATTATTCCAGTGCTCATGAACACCAAGGCTTGGAAGTGGCTTTCCACTGTTATCAGGATCATATACTATTCCTTCCGGCCAGTTTTTTGAATCTGCAGCCTGATGGAGGTGATCATCCACACCATACATATTAGGTCCCTCTTCAAAAACACTGTTTGCCGCATCATGCTTGTACCTTCCATTCCATTCATTTCTGAGAAAATCATAACAAACTGACTCCAGTGCAACCTGATCCTGCGACATAAAAACTGAATTGCTCCAGTCAGAATTGAATGGAGCCATAAAGTACTTAACGGGTCCCTTTGTTTCATCAGAACCACCACCAAACAAACCGTCTACAACAAATAGCATGGTATTCTGACCAAGATAGCGACTCCCCATAAGGTCAACCAGAACACGGTATTTTCTGTAACCTCCGTTGGAAGCCTTGCCAACCTGCCTTGGCGATTCTTCCCACATTGGTGCAATCAGGGCATAATGCAAATGACTTGCACTTCTTCTGGCATGTGATCCGAAATGATTTTTTGATGTAAGACTAATTCCTGCTGATCCATGAGGTTTAAGACTTGCAACATTTATCATATAATCGGCATTCTCAATAACATCAAAAAGTTTGTCAGTCTGCTTTTTATCAGAATAGTATAAAAGATCTTTCTCTGTTGGCTTAATTAATGTGCGATTGAACTGATCGGAAAATTTGTCAACATATTTTACATCTGGAAATTCTCCATGCCAGGCTTCATAATTATGTCCAAAAATATGAGAAATAGGATCTCCGATATAAATATCTTCCTGCTTAACTCCTGCAATATTCACAAGCTCTCTCAGTATTTCCTGCACTATAAAAGGAGAGGTTTCAGTTGCTCCTGTAAATCGTCCTCTTCGTTGTCCTGTTTTCACCTCTTTAGGTACAGTGTAACCATTGTTCTGATCATCCTTAGACAGAGACCAGGAAGCAGTTCCCTGATTTATCTTGATAAATATTTTTTCACCCTCAGAATACCCTTTTTTCTTTCCGTATTTCATCTTGTTATGTTGCCTGAAAAGTGCATCCCATGATTTCTTAAGATCAGATGAACCACCAAGTTTTTTAACTGATTCGGAAACCATCTTGCTGACTACCTGACCATTTGTATTCTGAGGACTGAAAAACCAGTCATAGTTTTCTATTGTATTCTTACAATTTTCATTAGTTGCATCAGGGTTCCAGGACCACACCACAACTCCGGGTTTTACGCCATGACCAATACCAATTGGGGAATTGGGTCCATCCTGTGGTCCGGTAAGAACGGTATTCTGAGCTGATGTCTCGGATGTATCACTGGTAATATTAATTCCTGTAAATAACAAAAGGGCAAGAAAAAGTATTATTGATGAAAACGAATAGTATCCTGTAAAGCTTTTCCATAACCTTTTAATTACCAATGACATTCCTCCAAGAGAAATAAGATAAAGAACAAAGCCTGACATAAAAGGAGCAACAGCCCTTACACAGGGATAACTGGCCCTTGAAGGTTTTGGAATTACTCTAAATAAAAACCAGAGGGTGGAGGTTATTCCAAGCACGACAAATATAATCTTGTCCGGAACTTTTCTGCCAAGGTGCCATGCTCTAAGCTTACTGTACCAATTATTTGGATCGGAAGACCTAACCTTTTCTGATTTCTTCATCATACTGATAATTAAATTGTTGTAATCTCATCCAAAAGACTTGATACTTTAAGTTTTCAATGCAAATTAGTCAGAAAATAGATTTAATCACTCTTAAAAACATTAAAATAAGTTAAACACCATTAAAATTCCATTCTTTATAAAACTGCCTGAGGAAAACTTCCATAATCTCATGTCGCTCATGTGCAATAACTCTGGCAGTTTCGGTATGCAGCATTGATTTTAGCAGAAGTAGTTTTTCATAAAAATGATTTATCGTTGAATTCTTGTTTTCTTCCTTCACCGGGCTGTATATTAAATTATTTCTGAATCCTCCATAATTGAAAGCCCTGGCTATTCCAATAGCTCCCATCGCATCAAGCTTATCAGCATCCTGAATAATCAATAAAACCGGATCTTCTATATTGCCTGATCTCATTTTACTGCTGAAGGATACATTTTTCATGATATCGGTAATTCTATTATTCAAATCACCTAATCCATTATCATTCAAAAACTTATTAATTTCTAAATAACATTCTTCATGATTATTTCCTGAAAATTTTGAATCACCGTAATCATGAAACATTGCCGCAAGATCGACTAAAAATGAATCTTCAAGGTTTTCCCTGTCATTAATATATTTTGAAAGGTTTCTTACTCTTGTAATATGCCACCAGTCGTGACCACTGTCATAGCCAGCTATCTTTTTCTTAACTATGCATTCAGCCTTATTTATTAACTCTTCCTTATTCATTTATCATTATTAAATTGGATGTTGAACTTACAAAATTTATTTTTGCATTCGGTTAAAAAGGAACAAAATGAAAGCTGCAATCTTAACAATAGGAGATGAACTCCTTATAGGTCAGACTATTGACACTAACTCTGCCTGGATTGGATCAGAACTTAGCAAATCCGGATTTGATGTATTCCGGATAATTTCAGTGCATGATAAAAAGGAAGATATAATATATGCGTTAAATGAATTACAGGATAAGGCTGATGTGGTACTTATAACTGGAGGCTTAGGTCCAACGAGCGATGATATCACTAAACCGGTACTGTGTGAATTCTTTAACACCCGTCTTGTTGAAAATGAGGAGGTGCTGGCGATGATTGAAGAAATGATGGCCAGACGGAATAACCCTATGAATGAAAATAATCGCAGACAGGCACATCTTCCTGAAGCGTGCAGAATTCTGAAAAATGCAAAAGGAACTGCACCAGGCATGTGGTTTGAGAAAAATAGAACCATATTCATATCAATGCCAGGCGTACCATCAGAGATGAAATACATTATGACAGAACATGTGCTTCCTGAATTAAGGAAACGCTTCACATCTCAGATAATAATACACAGAAATATAATGACATATGGGACTTTTGAGGCCAAACTTGCAGAAACCCTTGTTGACTTCGAGAGAAATCTTCCCGGGAATATAAGACTTGCTTACCTTCCTTCTTCAGGTGTGATAAAGTTAAGATTAACAGGCTCAGGTAAAAATCAGCACACGCTTCAGGAACAGATAGATAAACAAGTTAAATCGCTTTATAATATAATACCTGAATTCATATACGGTGAAAATGAAGACTCTCTTGAGAAAGTAATTGGTGATCTGTTGATAAAGAGGAATCAGACTATATGCACTGTCGAGAGTTGCACAGGCGGGGAAATAGCTCATCTTTTAACCGGAATACCTGGAAGTTCTGCATATTATGCAGGGTCAATTATTGCATATGCAAACTCTGTTAAATCAGGTCTGGTGAAAGTGTCTGAGGATTTGCTTCTCAAGTATGGAGCTGTTAGCGAGGAAGTTGTCAAACATATGGCAACTAATGGTCGAAACATTATAGGTACAGATTACTGTATTGCCACATCAGGGATTGCCGGACCTGACGGTGGTTCTGATAATAAGCCTGTTGGTACACTCTGGATGGCAGTTTCATCTGAAAGAGGAATTATCACTGAGAAAAGAGTCTTTGGAACTGACAGAGAGGCCAATATTAAAAGATTCTCCCTGGCTGCACTGAACCTGCTCAGGAAGCAGATTATCAATGGTTAATCTATGTTTAAACCCCTTAATTTAAAAAAGTGAATAAAATATTTGTATAATCAGATAAAAATCACGTTCTTTGCGCTTCATTTTAAAAGGACAAACGTTAGTTAAGAAGTAAAACAAACATCAATGTCAAAGATTTGTCAGGTTACAGGGAAAAAGGCGATGGTCGGAAACAACGTTTCGCACTCCAAGAGAAGAACTAAAAGGAAGTTCTATCCCAATCTTTTTGTTAAGAAGTATTATCTGCCGGAAGAGGAGAGATGGATTTCACTTAAAATTTCAGCTGCAGGTATTCGCCTTATCAGCAAGAACGGACTTACAAGCGTTCTGAAGGAAGCAAAGGAAAAAG
>Ga0334722_10001219_pt1 | contig 33237 bp, 42 predicted proteins | sample C3_bottom_MG_FD_207210 | JGI IMG/M metagenome (GOLD analysis project Ga0334722, IMG submission 207210) | Sediment microbial communities from Yellowstone Lake, YNP, Wyoming, USA - C3_bottom | ecosystem: Environmental > Aquatic > Freshwater > Lake > Sediment | place: USA: Wyoming | collected... | reverse complement strand
CCGAGGCGGATTCCTTTATCAAAATTATTTTCGCCAGCTCTTCGATTACGGACCGGCTCAGGACCACGGCGCCGCTCCGGCGCGAGGTGGCGCTCGATTTCGGGACCGTCGGCGTGGTCGCGCGCGGCTCCGGGATAGGGTTCGATGCGCGGTTTCATATTCCCTATTCCGTGTACCGTATTCATCGGCCGAACGTGGTGGTCGAAACGGACGGGGACGTTCAGGCGCGGATCATGGTGCGCGTGGGCGAGCTGCGGGAATCCATCCGGTATATAAACCGTCTGATCGCAGCTATTCCCGAGGGTCCGGTTTCCGTCCCCGTGACCGGCGTGGACGATGGCGGCGCGCTGGGCTGGGCAGAGGCCCCGCGCGGCATGGTCCTGTTCTGGGTGGAGACGCGGGAAGGAAAACTGACGCGCGTGAAAATCACCTCGCCGTCGTTCCTGAACTGGCACGCCATGCCCCAGGCCATCTCGGGCATGATCATCCCCGACTTCCCGCTCCTGAATAAGAGCTTCGGCTTGTCCTATTCCGGGTGCGACGGGTAAAGGAATAAATATTTCATGTTCGCGATCATCAAAAAATATTTGACCACGCCGGCGGCGACGGAGCCGCTCCGGGAGCTGCTTGCCGAGGCCGAGACGAAGCGGACCGAAGTTCCCCGGCTCGACCCCGCTCATTGCGACGGCTGCGGCGTGTGCGTTGCGGTCTGCCCCACGAAAGCGCTCGACTTGAAGGACGGGGCGCAGGGCGGGGAGTTCCTCATTCGCGGGGAACTCTGCATCCGCTGCAACAGGTGTCTTGCGGCCTGCGGCCGGGGCGCGCTGGCGTACGGCTTTCGCCTGCCGATTGCGGCGCGGGACAAGACCGCGTTTCTTCAGCGCCATCGGAAAAAAAACGGGCGCTTCCTTCCCGATGAGCGAAACGCGGAGAGCCCTGTCCTGAATCCCGATGCGGCCGTCCTCCGCACCCTGATCAGGCGCTCTTTTCAGTTCCGCGAAATTGATTCAGGCTCCTGCAATGCCTGCGACGTCGAGGTAAACATGCTGACCGTGCCGCAGTACGATCTGGAGCGGTTCGGCATAAGTTCCACTGCCTCGCCCCGGTTCGCCGACGCGGTCCTGCTCACCGGCCCGGTCACCCGGAACATGCGGCTTGCCTGCGAGAGGACCTACCAGGCGATTCCCGCGCCCAAGCTCGTGATCGCCATGGGGTGCTGCGCCATCTCCGGCGGGATTTATCGCGGCAACTACGCTGTTCTGGACGGCGCCGAGAGCGTCATGCCCGTGGACGTTTTCATCCCCGGCTGCCCGCCCCCGCCCCAGGCGCTGCTGTATGGTCTGCTCCTGGCCGTCAACGCGCTGCCTGGTCAGTGATCGAATTTAAACAAGTACTTTATCTGAAAGGAGGCGCCGCATGGCAACAGTGCTATACGTGGAAAATGTACCGTCAGATATCACCAGGGAAGCTCTGGAAGTCGTTTTTGCCCAGTTTGGAGAAGTCCGGTCGGTCAGCATCAAGAACGATCTTCGTACAATTCTGACAGATCATCCAGCGGTATATGGTGTCGTGGAAATGGAACTGGAGATAGATGCCTATCGGGCCATCAACTGTTTTAGTGGAGCAACATTCGGAAACCGTAAAATTCTTGTGAAAGAAGCATATCCGCTGTTCGAGAAAGCAAAAAACGTGTTCGAGCACTTCAGAGACAGCTACGCGCTGACCGGCTTTAAACCGCTGGCTGCTTTCAACCGTTGGAAAGATTAGCGCACTATTCAGTAATCGTTTTTAGAAGGCATTAACGGTCAACATCAAACTCACGTTCAAGTCAAGGGTAGAAGAATGATTAGTTTGTTTGTGAGTCTCATGGTCATACTCTACATGTCTGTCCCGTTGTTCGCTTTTGCGCAAATGGTTGGCGGCGGAGATTTGACCTTCTCTCCCCGAAATGCAGCGCCGGTCATCTTCAGCCATGAAACGCATGTCAGTAAAAATAGCCTCATGTGCAACGCCTGCCACTACCAGCTTTTCCAAATGGCCCAGGGTTCGTACAAAATGACGATGAGTAAGATGAACAAAGGTGCTTTCTGCGGTAAATGCCACAACGGACAAAATGTTTTTGACGTCAAGGACCCAAAGAACTGCGCACGTTGTCATCGGTGATAAAAATGAATAAGTTACGTGATTATTCTCTTGTTAAAAAGGGAGATATTTTAACCGTCGCATGTAAGGACGCAGTCTGGGAAGCTCACATTGAACGCATGTATTCAAAAACGATAGTATGCTCTCTTACCAACAACAATGGTCGTCTTATGGTTTTTTCTCGTGAAACCGGTAAAAATATCAGCGGCACGAGCGAACCGGCACTTCTTCTGAATATACGATATAAGCCGGGAGATGACCTCGCTGTAAATTTATTGGGGAAGATGCTGCTCTCTAACAAGGAGGATTGATATTATGAAGCTAAACTGCTGGGATTTTAAGAAGTGCGGCAGGACACCCAACGGCCAGAAAGCGAGCGAACTCGGAGTATGTCCGGCGTCGACCGACATCGCACTTGACGGTATACACGGAGGAATGCATGCAGGCAGGGCGTGCTGGGTGGTCGCCGGGACCTTGTGCGGCGGCAAGGTGCAAGGCCATGAGAACCAGAAACAAATCGCCTGCTGGGGGTGTGATTTTTTCAAATTGGTAAGAAGAGAGGAAGAGCCCGAATCATTCGGTTTTTCCGCCACGCGGCTTGGTATGGACGGTGTTATCCGTAAAATGGAAACACGGTAGCTTTGGTTCAATCAAGCAGTTTTCAATCCCCGTAATAGTATTTTGAGGAATATGCAGTCACTCGCAGGCATCACACCAGGCCCTCCGCGCCCGCGTCCCGGTGGGTGTATTTGATCACATTCACGTCCGAAAGTACAACGATGCCCTCACCGATCATATCGTCAAGTATGGGGATTACCTTGTTGATTTTCTCTTCGGTATCCATGACGGTGATCAGGATCGGAAGCTCACCGTGGACCGTCAATGTTTTCTTCTTATGATACCGCTTGTGAGGTCCGTAACCGGCAATAGCCTTGTAGACTGTAGCTCCCGCGATGTCTGCCATAATCAGCCGTTTCACTATGGCCTCGTACAGCGGTTCGCCTTCCCAGGTATCATCCTCGCTGATGACGATCCTGAGCATCTTTGCCTTGCCTTCGAGCTTCATATGTTCTCCCTGTTCTTTTCCCTTTTCCTCAACCTTGGGACAGCACTTGACGACGTTTGTGTCCGTGACTTCCACCATACCCCTTTCGACCACATGGTAAACATCCGGGAGTACCTTGTTGATCATCTCCTCGGACTCCACCACCTCGACCTTCACGGGCATGCTGGTTGAAAGTTCAAGCATCTTGGACGTATGAAATACGCCATCCGTGCCGTAGCCCGCGACGCCCCGGAACACGCTCGCGCCCATGATCTTTTTCTTAAAGAAGATATCAAGCAGGACTTCATACACCGGCTTGCCGTGAAACTTGTCTGTTTCATCCACATACACGGTAAGCTTTTTGGCCGGACCTTTCGTTACCATGGGCGTTCTCCTATATGATCTTCGCGAGGACTTCCCCGGTTTTGAGAGCGGCAAAACCGAAGATCACGCTTAAGACCGCGTTCATTGTTGCGTAGAGATATTCACCGTCCGTCACCAGTTTACCGGTCTCGTACTCAAACGATGAAAAGGTGGTATATCCTCCGAGACACCCGACGACCAGAAATAGCCGCCATGCGGGATTTTCCGTGAAGCGTTCAGCCATCAGGGTCATGAGCAGGCCGATCAGAAAGCTGCCGCTGACGTTGATCACGAAGGTGCCCAGCGGGAAACTCCTGCCCCAGTTCTGGCCGATCCAGGTCCCTAGCGCGAAGCGGGAGGCGGCCCCGATGCCGCCGCCTAAGACGATTATTATATAGTTTATCATGAAGACCCTTTGTGCATTGCACTATTTAACAATGGTGACCGTACAAGACGCGTAGCTCGACACCCGCTTAGAAACAGAGCCCAGAAGCCAGTTCGCAATCTTAGATTTGCCCAGCTGCCCGACAACGATCATGTCGCTCTTTTTCTCGGCTGCATATTTGATGATCTGATCCGCGGGATGGCCGACAACGATATCCGTTTTGATCTCGACACCCTCCGTTTTTGCCTTTTCCCGAAGCCCTTTGAAGAGTTCTTCATAATGCTGTGTGGCGCTTTCGATGATGGCGTCCATCTCCACGATGTCGATAGGCTCAGGGGGCTGCGCCACGGAAAGCACGATGATCTCCGGCGATGCGCCGGTGCAATGCCTGGACATTTCAAGGGCGAACTCAAAAGCTTTGCGCGATTGTTCGGAACCATCGAATGCAACGAGTATTTTTTTCAGCATGAAAGCCTCCTGGTATAAAGTTTAATCGGCTGGTTATTCCGGTTCAACGAGCGGCGTCTTGTCCTTTTTCGGCAATAAATAATGCGGGATGAAGAACGCATTGGCGATCAACGTCGGCACCACGGCGCTTCCAATAACAACGAAGACAAGAACGGAATACTGCTGCTGATCAATGATATTGTGAGTGAGCCCGAAGAGCGCCGAGATGGAGCCGAAGGTCAGGCCCGTGGACATGAGGAGCGTCGTGTAAATTCCTTCTTTCTGGGCGTACTTGTACGCCTTGGTGGCGGGATAGACGCCGATGATCTTCGTGATCATCTTTGAACCGAAAAGAACGGCCATAGCAAAAGGAGCGGCGATAACGGCTGGCAAGGATACATACGATCCAGCTCGTATAAAGTAGAACGGCGTAAGCAGGCCGAAGGTCAGCGTCCTGAGCCGCCGGATAAGAACATGGTCCTTGCCCACGGACCCGGCGAGCACCATGCCGATGATATAGGCGGGCAGCACGGCCTCGCTGTCCGACCACACCGCAAGCGACCCAAGGCCAAAAAGAATCATCAGGAGGTATTTCGCTTCGAGTTCAGACGGCCGGTCCCCGTATTTTTTGAAGAACCAAGGCGTGAGGTAAGGCAGGATGAAGAATACGACAGCGCTGACGCCGACAAAGATCAGGGTCTTAAAGGAGAACGGCGCGAAGATCAGACCCAACGCAAGGACTGTCCCGAGGTCGGTGACGAAGCAGGCAGCGAGCACTGCCTTGCCGAAGTCGGTTTTGTTCAGCCCCAGTTCAAGCATAACCGCGTAAACCACGGCAACAGATGTCGTCGAGAGGGCAACACCCGTGAGCCAGCTTGCCTGCGCGGTCCAGTGAAGGAGATAGTACGCGGCTGCGGTGCAGCCGAGAAAAGGCGCGAGGAAGGAGATAAAGCCGATGGCGGTTGCTTCCTTGAGCTTCGCCTTGAATACAACCGGGTCAAGCTCCGCGCCCGCAAGAAAGGTAAGAACGATCGCGCCGGTGCCTGACAGGAACTTGATCCACGGTTCGTTTGAACCGAGGGATGCGCCGATTGCAGCACCGATGACGAGTTGAGCAACCGTGCCGACGACGATCTCCGACAGGGCGGTCGCGATCCGGAACCATATGGAAAGCAAGGTCGCAACAAGCGCAAGACCCAGCCAGAGCGCCGCTATTCCCCAAACCTCATGCATACCCTGTCCTTTCCGGGCATAAAAAAACTCCTGCCCTCATGAAATGAGAGTAGGAGTCATCAGCCCGTGTAAAGGGCGGTTTTGGCGAACTCCATCGCCTTCTATTTTTTAAATCGTAGCAGAATCTGCAACAGCCGTCAACAGGAATATCTGCTTTCCACAGAACACCGTCAATGCGACCACCCGTTGTACCTACCTCTGCAACCTTCGTAAAAAAAGGGTGTGGATCACCAGACCCTTTTTCCTATATTCCTTTTAGGAATACCCCTTTTCATCCCGCCTTTTTCGTGAAAGGCAACACCTTCGCCCCTGTCTTGAGCCCATCCAGATAATCGCCCCACTGCTGCATCATCTTCTTCCGCTCTTCGAGGTGCGCGGTCCTGTTGTATGCCCTGCCGTTAGGATCGCGGACCGTATGCGCGAGCTGGTGCTCGATATACTCAACCCTGACGTGGAGGATTTCGTCGAGGATCGTGCGGGCCATGGCCCGAAAGCCGTGGCCGGTCATTTCGTCCTTGGTGTAACCCATGCGGCGCAGAGCGGCAAGAATGGCGTTGTTGCTCATCGCTCGCAATGTCGAACGGTGGCTCGGGAACACATACCGTCCGCTGCCTGTCAGCGGCTTCAACGATTTGAGGATTTCTACGGCCTGACGCGACAGCGGTACGATGTGAGGCTGTTTCATCTTCATCTTGGGGCCGGGGATTGCCCAGATGCCTGCGTCAAGATCCATTTCGGACCATTCTGCATGACGCAATTCGCCTGGGCGCACAAAGAACAACGCGCCAAGCTGCAACGCACATTTCACGATAAACGAACCGTTATAGCCGTCAATGGCGCGGAGAAGAGCCGCCGCCTCTTTCGGCTCAGTGACCGCCGCAAGGTGAGTCTGTTTTTTCGGCGGCAGCGCCCCTTTCAGGTCTGCTGAGGGATCGCGCTCGGCCCTGCCGGTTGCGATAGCGTAGCGGAAGACTTGCCCGGCGAGAATCTTGATACGGTGCGCTGTGTCAAGCGTACCCCTCGACTCCACGCGCCGCAGAACGCTTAACAGTTCAGGCGCTTTCACTTCACCGATGGGCCGGGCTCCTATCCAGGGGAACACCTCCCGCTCAAGACGCTTCATTAATGTAAGAGCATGGCCGGGCGTCCACCGTTGCTTAAATTTCTCGTGCCATTCCCGCGCCACAACTTCAAAGCCACTTTCCGTGGCTGCGATGCCTGCGGCCTTTTGCGTCTTGCGAACTACACTTGGGTCAACACCTTCAGCAAGCAGCCGCCTCGCTTCTTCGCGTTTCCTTCTCGCAACGGCAATAGATATTTCAGGGTATGAACCGAATGACAGCAGCTTTTGTTTATTTGCGAAGCGATACTTGAAGCGCCAGAGCTTGCCGCCCGTCGGCGTCACGAGGAGAAACAGACCGCCGCCGTCAAAAAGAGTGCTCTTCTTCGCCTGAGGCTTAGCTTTTCTTATCTTTGCGTCCGATAATCCTATAATCCGTTTCGGCATAAAGACTTCCTCCTTTTTGGGTGTACGCGAAGGATTCGTTCCGTTTTGGGTGTATCTTAAGGGTAAATGTACACCCAAAACACCTGGATTTAAGGATATTACATCGGACGAGGAAAAGCAAGTGAAATGCGAAAAGCCCCTATTCTAAAGGGGCTTTTGCACTTTGTGAGGCTTAGTTGGATGGAAAATTGGTGGACGAGAAGGGGATCGAACCCTCGGCCCCCGCATTGCGAAAACGAATAGGCGTATTTTACTAACACCCTGAATCGACTTTGGTTTCCCGTTTGCATTAAATTATCAATGAGTTCCTAACGTTCCAAGAATTACAACCATTACGATGATTCTATCCTTTACGGTCTGTTTTAGCACAAAATTAGCACATTTTTAGCACAGTCCGATTATTGTCTTTATGCTGTCTTTGCAAGGATAATTCTTCCGATGTCCTTCTTTGAAGAACCGAGTGCAATAATAGACCTAACTATCAGGTCAAGAGACACCGATGACTCAGCTCTCTCAATCTTGGCTACCCGCGACTGACTCGATTTGAGCTTTTCCGCGACCTGTACCTGAGTGAGATGTTTTCTTTTTCTCAATTCCTGAAAATAATTTGCAAGAGTAAGCTTCATTTCAATATACTCTTCTTCTTCACGGCTCAAGCTCAAGAAATCTGTCACCGAACCGACCTTCCATCCCTGCTGCTCAAGCTTCTTTATTTTTTCTTTTTTCATGGCGCATCACCCTCTAACAGCTGTCATAAGAAATAATTCTTTGCTTGCAAACATCGATCACGTTCTTCGGTGTTGCCGGTGTCTTCTTTTCGAAGACTTCCAGTATCACGACTGCATCGTCATCCAACCAATATATTATTCTCCAGGTCTTATCCCTGTCGTTTATCCTCAGCTCATGACATTTGGCACATATAGCTGTCATCGGTCTGGATTGGGGAAGAGATAATCTTTCTCCCTGTTGCAGTTGACGCAAAAGATACCCTACCTCAAGCCGCGCTTCAGTAGAGAGTGGCGGAGTTTTCACTTCACCATGCAACCATACAAGGGGTTTTGGCTTTATCATCTATCGTTTAATATATGTCATATCTGACATAATGTCAAATGCTATTAACGTGATGTATCTTCAGCTTTGATGAAAACGGATCCTACTTCTCACCCAATATGGCATCCTAAACGGACTCATTGTAATAAATGTGGTATGTTGAAAATGCGATTATTGTCCTGGGACTTTTCTTTGAAAATCAATAATCAATTTATCACCATCAAAGAGTTTGATACGACCTACCATGTTCGGCTTGATATGGAACGTCTTTTTCACTGTTGAAGCCTCATTACCAGAATCAATAGTATCGGGATCCTCTGCTGTTGCAATTACCAATCTAACGAGACGGTCATTGTTAATTGCATCCACTATATGTTGCTTAAATAAGTTATTTCCCGCGGCATTTCCTTGCCATCGTGAAAGTTTATCTTCATATCGTAATACAGTATCAACTTTCCTAAATAAATGAGCCCAGCATGATATTACCAAAGCGCCATCTTCTGCAATTGACGATACTGCCCATTGTCTATTTACCAGTTTTGCACCATAATGAGCAAAGGCTTCGGATAAGCTTAGATCACTCATATTATTCCTTCACCAGCGACAAGGAACTTACTTCTCACCTAATATTGCATCCTTGGCGGCTTTGGCGACGCGGAACTTCACTACCCTCTTCGCCTTGATCTTGATGGCTTCGCCGGTGGCAGGATTCCGACCCATACGAGCTTTGCGATTTACGAGAACCAGCTTGCCGAGTCCAGGTATGGTAAAGGTGTTCTTGGCCTCTTTGTAAGCAATCTCCGCAATTAAATCGATTATCTCTGCAGCTGCCTTCTTCGTGAGATCTGCCTTCTCTGCTACCTTTGCTATCAGTTGCGTTTTGGTCATTGCTTTTGCCATGTTGAGTTCTCCTTTGAAGTTGATTAAAAAATTAGCCATGCAGGTCACTATGCTGCAGGCTGATGTTGATATAAATACTTCTGGAAGCCTACAAACACTCGTCCAATTTCATCAGGCTTACCGAGATCGGCGACAGCATCAGGTATGGAGTCATGGTATCTCAGCTTCAACAACGGCGACAGTTTCTCCTGATCCAGCTCATCCACGCCTTCTTTCACATACTGCGCTAACACAAAGTCGAGGAAGGCCCGCTGCTTGTCCGTGAAGCTGGTTAGGATCCTGCCCTTTGCTCTGGTGGCCCGTTCTTCACGCGTGACTGGCTGCATGGCAAACGCGACATAGGCAAGCACATCGAACAAGTCGCTCTTTTCCGCATCAATGATCTTCTGCATTTCTGTCATCTGCTCTTTGCCAAAACCAGACTCAGCTAATCGTGCGAGGAAGGCCTTGCGCGTATCAGGAACGCTCCAGATCCTGCGTAGTTCTTCTTCATCCTTAAAGAACTCCGGCAGCTTGCCAAAAAGCGCTTCCATAAACTGCTGCGCGGACATGGGCGTACCATCAGGATGCCAGAAGCTCGTTGCCACCATGTATTGAATGGTGCGCTCCTTGCCATCGGCAAGCTTAATCTTCGCCTTCTTCTTGCACACACACGGGCGCTGGCCGCAAGCCCGACAAGGTTCCTTTTCACATACACATGGCCGCTCTCCACATTCTTTACAAGGTTGCGTTAGCGGCTTTACACATTGGCAGGGATGCAATCCACATTTAGTACAGGTTTCCGGCTCGATCGGTTCGCCGTCCCACTCGGGATCAAGGAAATTGAGATGTGCCTTCACAAAGTCGTAGATGGTGAAGTAATCCTTGCCGTCGTACAGCCTGGTACCGCGTCCGATGATCTGCTTGAACTCTATGATCCTGTTGATCGGTCGCATCAGCACGATATTGCGTATATTGCGAGCGTCCACACCAGTGGAGAGTTTCTGTGAAGTAGTCAGGATGGTGGGGATGCTCTTTTCGTTATCCTGGAAGTCTCGTAAATGCTGTTCGCCTCGCTCGCCATCGTTAGCAGTAACGCGCTGACAGTAGTTCGGGTCGGGACTATTCTTCATCTGGTTGATTAGGTCGCGCACTGCCAAAGCATGAGCTTGGGAGGCGCAAAAAACGAGGGTCTTCTCCCGTTGGTCGATCTGCGACATGAAAATCTCGACGCGCTTTTTTTCCCGAGCCATAATTTCGATGATTTTATTGAAGTCAGCTTCCTCGTAACGTTTGCCGTATTCTATTTCACCTTCCATGACGCGATCATCCGAGGTGTAGACGTATTCATCCAGAGTGGTTGAAATCTGCTTCACCCGGAAGGGCGTCAGATAGCCATCGTTGATCCCATCCTTCAGTGAGTAGATATAAACCGGTTCCCCGAAGTAGGCATAGGTATCTACGTTGTCCTTGCGTTTAGGAGTGGCAGTCAGGCCAAGCTGCACAGCAGGGTGAAAGTAGGTGAGAATGTCGCGCCAGTTGCTCTCGTCGTTTGCCCCGCCACGGTGGCACTCGTCAATAACGATGAAGTCAAAAAAGTCAGGTGGGTAGTCTCCGAAATACGGCGTATCATTCGGACCACTCATGAACGTCTGGAAGATGGTGAAAAAGATGTTGCCGTTCTTGGGTACTTTGCCTTTCTTTTTAATCTCATCAGGTGCAATCCGTACCAGCGCATCTTCAGGAAATGCCGAAAATGCGTTGTATGCCTGGTCAGCAAGAATATTACGATCAGCCAGGAACAGAATGCGCGGTTGTCGCGTCGGTTCACCCGCTTTTTTCCAATCAATCAGGTTCCAGCGGCTCTTAAACAGTTTCCAGGCAATCTGGAAAGCGATAAATGTTTTTCCTGTACCGGTTGCCAGTGTCAGCAGGATGCGTTGCCGGTTATCGGCTATAGCCTCCAGCACCCGTTCGATGGCAATGTCCTGATAGTAGCGTCCCTGGAAATAGCCACCGCGATCCTCAAAGGGTACTGTTGCAAAGCGATCACGCCAGGCGTTCTGTGTGGCAAAGGTTCGGTTCCATAATTCATCAGGTGTCGGATACTGTGTAAGCTCGCCTTCTGTGCCGGTATCCATGTCAATGCCATAGATGCCTTGTCCGTTGGTGGAGTACGTAAAACGAACCGCCAGTTTGCCCGCATAATCCTTGGCCTGCCCCACGCCCTCGGTCAGCGGTTTTTCCCACGCCTTGGCTTCAACCACAGCCAGTTTAGTGTTGCGATACTCCAGCACATAGTCAGCCTTCAACGCCTTGCCCCGTTTGCCATGCCCTTCAATGCGGCCCAGCGTTATGGGATACTCGCGTCGGATGCGGCTGCCTTCAGACACGCCCCAGCCTGCGGCTTTCAATGCAGGTGTGATTATCTCATCGCAGGTTTCGGTTTCGTTCATGGGGCCGTTTTTCTCCATGTCAGCAGTTCGAACAGTTGCAAAATAGCGTTTTGCGTCTAAACAAGATTGCTACAGTAAATCAATAGGTTATACGGTTGCCATATGTTTTCGACGCCTTGCATAAAAACAGCGTTTAAGCCCAGAAAGGGATATAGCTCCTATATCTCAGAGAACTTACCTCCGGATCAGCCAGTTTTATTTTCCCAGCCTCCACAGTGTCACGGATGGCCCTTGATACCGACTCGGTTTTATTTTCTAGCAACTTGAATCTATCTCTTAGCGTTTGGTTCGTCATCCGTTCATTCATCACGTACCGAAGGCAGCAATGCTGGTAGGTGGCACGGACTCGTTCGTTTCTGTCCATATCACTAAACTCTTTATGGGCAAACAGAACGACTGAAGTACGAACCTCGCCGACACGAAAATCCGGAGCAGGTAGTTGATAAACCTCTGCGGCCTGAATTACCTTGTCAACACCGCTTCCCTTTTCCTCGCAGATACCAAGCCTACGCATCAGGTCAGCCAGCCGTTCATTGCGTGACCGGTATTCATCAATAAAACGATCGGGTGAAATAAAGGGTTTCCCAGGATTGGAAATCTCCATACGGTCATCATAAAGTTCGACCATCACCGATGCGCCGGTTTCCGTCAAATCCTGATGAATTAAGGCATTTGCAACCAGCTCGCGAACAGCTATTTCCGGAAACATTTTTACTTCGCGCCGTAATGCCTGTTCAATAATTTCGTTTGAAGGAACCAGCCCGTTGATATATTCCACAAGCCCCTGGAAACCGACAGCATAGCCCTTGACGCCAGGCTTGTCCGATTTCGTTTTCAGCTTGTTAGTACCATCGTAAACAATTACCCGTGGAGCTTTTCGCGCCAGCCTGTCAAACTGTTCAAGCTTCTTGGCAAAGAGGAGTGCACCCAGATTGGTAATGGCCCATAAGCTGCCTGTCCGCTCTATCAGGCACTCACTGGCAAAACGGTCCAGCACTGCCTCGCGAGTGGCAGGATAGGGAAGATTCAATAGATCAAAGTAGCTCTGGGTATCAAGGAGCTGTACAACCTTCTCGCCATCACAACCCGTCATCGCCGGCTTGATCGACCAATCCTGTTCTTTTTCTGCAAAGATACGCTTTAGCTGATCAGGCGTCATTGGAACCAGATCATCGCCAGCCCGCATCAGGTATGCGCCATCGAAATCGAGTGGGTGCCCCATCGGGCGCGAGGGGATGTCAAACACGAGTACTCGTCCATCGGGGTGGAGCAGCTCAATGACGTCAACCCGGATACGCAATTTCTCGACAATACGCGCCTTGATATCGTTGAGGTCGGATACAGCCGCGAACGCCTGCGAACCGACAACGCGACGTGGAGGCTTGTCCGTCACACCGAGCACCAGATGCCCGCCTTCCTCGTTGGCCAATGCCACGCAGTAGCGAAGCAGCTTGGTCGTGTCGAATTGCTGTTTGGCTTCCTTGAACTCCAGATGTTCGGTTTCTGCCGGAGTCGTCAGCCATTGATTAAGGGTGTCTAGGGTTATCATAGTTCCCCGTGAAAGCCAGAGGTGTCAAGTATAAGTCAAGTTGCGGTGTCAAAGTTGCCCGCTGAACGCTTGATCCAACAACGCTTTTTTCAGCACATCGAGTGCGGCGATCTTCTTTTGGTAAATGGCGTTGAGGTGTCGCGTTTCTTGGTCCATAGTGTCGAGTTTATCCACAATGATGCTCTGCTCGGCGAAGGACGGGAAAGCCAATGGTAAACTGCGAAACTTTGATGCTTTCATTCCAACGGCTGCGGCTCCAGTCGCGTTTAGTTTAACAAGATTCTGAAAATGAGCAGAGAGCATGAAGTAGAAAAAGTACTTTGTATTGAAAGGGACAGGCGGCTGGAGGGTGATTGTGCGCTGTGCCAAGGCAAAGTCGTCATCGCGAGTATTGAGCGCGACAAAACCCATTGTATGACCTTCTGTCACAAAGAGAATGTCGCCCGGTTTGGGAAATCCTCGAACCATCCATTTTTTATATTGTTCTTCTGAGATAAACGCCACCGGTTCATCGGAAAGAAATCCCATCTTGATATTCCTAGCCGTTATCAATCGACGACCAACGTTTGACTTCAATGCGGTCTTTCCTCTATAGTCGATGAGGTTGAATAGTTGTTCGATTGAAGTGTGCCGCCACTCTTCTGGAATGATGCTAGTCACTGCTTCATGTCCTGTCGTATCTTGAGTACGACCTGACTTACGGTCCGTCGCGGCGATTTGTCGCAAAAGTTCTTTGAAGTCGAAGTCTGCGGATGTTTTTCCCGTGCGCATAGTTTCTCGCCACTCTTTCGTGGTTTTACCAATAACGGCCTGAAAGAGGACTGACTGAAAGAGGTCACGGGCGTTTATGAGATTCTTTTCAGCGTTGGCTTTGACGGTGGCAATACTGTCAAACGTTTCGTCAAGAATACCTACGATCCGCTGTTGTTCAGCAAATGGAGGAACCCTTGTTACTAGTGAATAGACTTCATCTCGGTTGATGCCGGGTTTCACGCCTTTCGCGAGTTTCGTCAATTCGAGTGTCTTCAAAAGGTAGTAAATAAAACGCAAGTCGTGCTGGTGTTCGTCAAACTTGACAAAATAGGTTACATCGAGAGGCCAAAACTTAGTCTCGGTGAGGTTGATTTCTCCTGCTGAACCTTTACGACCGATAATAATGCTCGGCTTATCGTAATAAAACTTGTCGGTTCTATCCTTTTCCCCATTAGCTCCGTAGACCGGAAAGCGGCCATTCGGTTTCCGGTAAGAATCATCCAACGGTTTGCCATACTCTAGTTGGAGAATTTCTCTTACCGACACTTCTCTCCATCCAGTTTTCATAGTAACGCCCTGATATTCGCTAACACTTCCGCACTCTCTGCATCCAGCGCAGCGATCTCTTTCATTATCGCCTTCGGGCTACTATGTACAATTTCCTCGCCGCCATTGGGGTTTTTCACAGACAGGTCGAAGGTCGCCGTGTTAATATTCTTGGCATCCACGCTCCAGGACTTCGGCGAGTCAGCAAAGGTCTTCTGCAATTTAACAAACTCAGCCAGGTCATCATCGTTCAGCGGATTGGTCTTGCCCATGTTGCGACCAGGGTCGAGAGAATAGTACCAAACCTTGCGAGTCGGTGCGCCTTTATCAAAGAACAGCACCACGGTCTTCACACCTGCACCAAGGAAAGTGCCACCGGGCATGTCCAGGACAGTATGGAGATTACAGTTTTCCAGCAGAAGTTTGCGGAGGCTATTCGAGGCGTTGTCTGTGTTTGACAGAAAGGTGTTCTTGATTACAACACCGCCACGACCACCCGCTTTCAGCAACTTGATAAAATGCTGTAAAAAAAGAAAAGCCGTCTCCCCGGTTTTTATTGGGAAGTTCTGCTGCACTTCCTTGCGTTCCTTGCCGCCAAAGGGTGGATTTGCCAGCACGACATCGTAGCGATCTTTTTCCTGGACATCAGCGAGGTTCTCGGCGAGCGTGTTTGTGTGGACGATGTTCGGTGCCTCGATGCCATGCAGGATCATGTTCATGATGGCTATCACATAGGCAAGGCTCTTCTTCTCTTTGCCGTAAAAGGTCTTTTCCTGCAGCGTCTTCTTATTGCTGGTCGTAAGGCCTGGCTGCGCGGTCAGGTAATCAAAAGCTTCGCACAAGAAGCCTGCCGAGCCCACGGCACCGTCGTATATCTTTTCCCCGATCTTCGGCTTCACCACCCTGACAATAGCGCGGATCAACGGTCGCGGAGTGTAATACTCGCCGCCATTACGCCCGGCATTCCCCATGTTCTTGATCTTTGCTTCATACAGATGCGAAAGCTCATGCTTCTCGGTCTGCGATTGAAAGCGCAATTCGTCTACCAGTTCGATCACTTCGCGCAGGTTATAGCCGCTCTGGATCTTGTTCTTGATCTCCCCGAAAATCTCGCCGATCTTGTATTCAATAGTATTGGGACCGTCCGCCTTCTGCTTGAACTTGTGCAGATACGGGAAGAGCTTGCCATTCACAAAGTCACGCAGATCATCACCGGTCATCGCCTTGTTATGGTCGATCTTGCCGTCCTTGTGCTTCGGCGCAGCCCAGGCTTCCCAGCGGTATTGCTTTTCCAGAATGAAATTGTACTTCTTCCCTTCCAGCTCCCCCTCCATTGCCTTGTCCTGCTCCAAAGCATCGAGATACTTCAGGAACAGCAGCCAGGAACTCTGCTCCGTATAGTCCAGCTCGCTCGTGCAGCCAGCGTCCTTGTGCAGTATGTCGTCAATATTTCTGAATGCTTGTTCAAACAATGGCATTTCTCCCGAGGTTCATTGACGTCATTTTTGCCTCTTCTTTGCCGACCCATGGCCGCGGTGTGTGGAAAGTGGCTCGTCGCAGTGGTGAATAATTTCGCCGCTCTCGTAATCCGTGATCTTTTCAGAGTACCGGTTGTTGTCGCGGTCAATCAGCCGCTCGTGCTCCACCAATTTGCCAAGTTTATGAGAATGGCTTGGGCCGTTTTTCGCCTCTACGTATGACTTCTTTTGGTTTGGGCGTCTGGCCTTAAGTCCCAAGCCGTCACGCACAATGGCCATTTCGGTGATGCAAGTGTTCAGGATGCGTTTTGTGCTGCCGCATTTTTGGCAGGCAGTCCTCGTTTCGGGCGTATCTGTGGCCTCGTCGACCGAAGTCGCACAGTCCGCACTTACCGTATTTATGAAGTGTCCAAAATAATGAATAACGATCACACATAGCAAGTGGCACACGCAATTTTTTGTCGCTTGCTAATTATTGTTAAAAAGTTCTGCCATCCGTTTCTTAAACGATTGTTGATCAAATATTTCCAGAATTTTGTAAGAAGGAAAAACAATGGCTATCCCGGAGTTTTCCCCGAAATAACTTTTAGTTCCAGATGTTTCTATCTGTTGAATTTCGCGTGGCATTGCTGGATAAAACCCATGCATGATTCCGATTAAATACATTTTGTTAATATTATGGTCAAAGGTGTTATTAACTAATCGTTCTCCAGGCCAAAGAAAGATAGGTGCACCACTCAAACCAGGAATCGAAATAGCATTTAGCAATATTATTTCTTGATTTGTCTGTATTCTTTTATTGCCTACCAAATATTCCAAAGGAACTTTCTCACGTGGGATTAGTGCTATTGAGCCATCTTTTAGAATGGGGTAGTTTTGATTCGACCCCAGGAAATTTACAAGCAAACCGGGGAATTTAACGCTGTCTGTTTGCTGAATGTTAACATTTTTAAATACCTCTTTTGATGCAATATAATCTATAGGGACCGCATCAATCTTTGCTTGCTCAAAAATCGTGGTCCGAAAAATTGCGATGTCCACCCCATCGTCAGAATGTTCCCAATAGTCATTATCTTTTTTCATTTTAGCAATGTTATATTCCATAAATGCTGTGTTTTCACCGGTCTTTGTACTAAATCTTGCATAGACTTTTTGGTGATCGGCAATTACATGCTTTGCAGTAACAATAACTGGAATAATCTTTTGTGGCTCACTTGGCACTGAATATTGAACAAGAAACCCAGTGCCAATGGGCTGTGGATTCTGAGAGAGTTGGGGATTTATTGCAAATAAGAAAACAACAGTTTGGGTAATAACTTCGATCATTCCCATATCTACAAATTCTCCCTTATACTACCAAATAAACACTATGTCTATTGCAGTGGCAAGCCTATCATGCCAAACGGCATAAAAGCATTCTATAATAATTATTTCAAGAGTTGCAGGTTAAAAGGGAATATTGATATGATATGCATGCCCTTAGAGTATCATATAACGTCGGCAACGAAAAGAAAAAAGGGAGCTTACGACTCCCCAAAGTGTTTTCAATTCAACATGCTCAAAATGCTCCCGCCAACCTGCTGCAATTTGTATGAAGAATGTGCCGACAAAGGCTCATACTGTGAAGCCCTTGTATAAGTTTGAACTACAGAGAACATCGTATTCCCTTCCTCCATCGGCCAGGCCCACTCAACAGCTGTCTTCTCAGACTGACCAAGTTGGAACTGCCGGTTGAACTGCTCTATCGTTAGCAGAGGGTTATCCACGGAACTACCCATCGAGAACTTAATCCTCTCCTGCTGATCCGAAAGCCCACTGGTCAAGCCGGCTATGATCTCCGGGAAAGCATCCAGTACACGGTTAGAGACATGACGGTATTTATTGCTCCCTACTTCCACAGGAACCACCAATCCATTCGTGCATTGGAGCCGTAAGAGATAAGCTGCGAATCCTACCGATGCCAAACCAACTTCCGAGTTATGAATGCTTATCCCCGGCACATGCTTATCCTTGTTGATCTTGAAGGTTCTCGCACTGTCAGGAATATTGAGCAGCATGAACTCAGGATCAAGGTGGCATTGAACAGTAGTGCCAGAACCGTATCCCATCTGATCTAAGCGCTCCAGTATTTCGAAGTTATCCACAGGCTTGTACTTCGGAGTAAATATAGCACGAATGTCATCTCCATCAAACCGCACAAACAGTTTCTCGTTCTTCTCGTGCTTAATCCAGTGGTTCATATTGTATGCCTGAACATCTGCCGGACAACGATTCAGGTAGCTAAGCGGTACTCCAAGACGAAAGGCAATTTCCATCTGTGCTACTGGTTTCAAGTGGTGTGCCTGGCCGTCGATCATTGCCTGGTCGAGACTGTCAAAGGCAATCTTATCCACTGGCACGAACTCATCCCGGCAATTCTTGGAAATATCGTCAACCCGCTCAAAGACGTTACCGAGTGTGGTCATTGCAGTATTGGGCCTTATAAGGGTAGCAGTGGTCATTACATTACTCCTTTCTGTCGGTTAACTGGTTGAAGTTCAGGGATATGGTTGATCTTCTCAAGGAAACATGATGACCAGCCACAACATGGACAATATACGCAACCACCATTTCTGAATACGGGGCCATTGCAGTCCGGGCATTGAGTTGGTTTGCCCTGGATAAGCTGATACACTTTATTGATTAACGGTTCGCACATATATATCCTCCTATTTTATTGCAGTTCTCATCTCATCAAGAAATATCGACTTGGTGGACTTCTGGCCGTTCTGACAGCTGGTGTAGTGACTGAGATAAAGCAGGTTCATTGCTCTACTGATTCCGACGAAGCATATCCGGCGCTCTTCTTCAACATCACCTTTCCGACTGGGCAGAATACCTTCAACCATGCCAATCAGAAAGACCACAGGAAATTCGAGGCCTTTTGCTTTGTGGATCGTCATTAAAGAGACGCCTTCCTTATCGTGGTTCTGGCTTTCTTTGAACATTTCCGAGTGAGTAAGCAGTTCCGGGATTGTGAATTTTGCCGAAGCCAGTTGCAGCTCATTCATGTTGGCAATCTTCAGATCGTCCGGAGAAGGCAGGTCGTCGTCGGTAATAAACCTATCCAGATCAAGCGTGGTCCTGATGGTCTGAATAAGCTCTGGCGTTGAAAGGGTGTCCTTTACCTCGATCATTCTTTCCAGAAACTCAACCATTAGCCTGACCTGCTTCCTGATGAACGGATTCTCGACGCGGTATGCTCTCAAGGCTTCATACAGCGACATATTGTTATCATCGGCATAGACCTCGATCTCGGTCATAAGCACCCGACTGATATACCGGACAGGGACATTGGCAATCCGTTTCAAGGCTTCAGCGCTTTCAGGAGTATTGGGGTCATTGATGATACGCAGATAGTCCAGGAGCACTTTCACTTCCCGGCGCTCATAAAAGTTCATGCCATTTTCCACATGATAGGGAATTCTTGCTTCTGACATGATCTCTTCAATGGCGCGGCTCTGATAGTTGCAGCGGTACAGGATGGCAATATCCTTGTGGCTGTACTTACCACTACTGACCAAGCCCAATATCTCGCTGGCAATGGTTCTGGCTTCGTCGTCCTCGTTGGCACATTCCAAGATGGATACTTCGTTCCCTGGCTTGTTATCTGTACGCAATTCCTTCTCGACTTTGCGTTCATTCCGGCTGATGAGATTACGGCAGGCATCAAGGATCTGGGGCGTTGATCTGTAGTTCGTGGTCAGATGGAGTTCCTTGGCATTTTCAAACATGTCTTGAAACCTAAGGATGTTGCCGATGCTTGCGCCCATGAAACCGTAAATACTTTGCCAGTCATCTCCAGCCACCCAGAAGCTCGAATCGTTATCACCGGTAAGAAGCAAACGCAGTATTTCATTCTGCAGCGGGTTCGTATCCTGGTACTCGTCGACAAGAATGTGCTGATAGATTGACCCATACCGTTCTCTTTTTCGTTCATTTTCAGAGAGCAAGCCATGGACCTGAACTAAAAGGTCATCGAAGTCAAATTGCAGCATTTTCTTCTTGGCCTTATCATAGTTCAGATAAATTTCGGCTATCTGGGACATTGCTTTGTCGGATTCATGGATGAGCAAGATGTCGTCGGCTGTCATAAGGTTATTCTTGGCCAGGCTGATCTCACGAATGGCTAACCCTGGAGAGATGTCCTTGATCCGCAAGTCCTTCATGATCTTCTTTATCAGGATGAACTGGTCACGCTCTGGCAGGATCTCAAAAGGAAAACCCTCTCTCTTGAGCAGCATGTAGCAAAACCCATGTATTGTCTGGAGAAGTACCCTGTCGGACTTTTCATCAAGAACAATACGTAGTCTGCTACGCATTTCCTCAGCCGCATTCTTGGTAAACGTAAGGCCCAGAATGTTCTCAGGTGAAACTCCATGCTCGTTGACCAGCTTGCCGATACGCGCCATCATAGTTGCCGTCTTACCAGAACCCGGGACTGCGATAACTGCACAAATTCCGTTCTTAAAGTTAGCTGCCTTTTCTTGTTCCGCGTTCAGTATCATCAGAATCAACCTCCTCTGTGTGGGTGCGGATAGTCATATTGAGCTTGAAACGACGGTATATGTTATTCTCCATCTCACCACTAGCATTATCAAAATCCTGCAGTTCTTTGAGGTCGGCATCAGCCCATAGGAGCAATTCATCAAGAAAATCGACAACGATATCCTTACCACTACGTTTGAGCAGTATGTCAATGTTCACAATCGCTTTTACATCTTTGCCATTGTTCGCCATAAGGACTCCTATGTTATTGATTGGATTTCAGGTCTTTTGCTAGCTCTGTTTGCGATTACCTTTGGAACGCCGTGCTTTCTTTAGCTCCGCTCCAATGATCTCATTCACCAACGTTGTCATACGCATACCTTTCCTTTTGGCCAGTCGGTAAATGATGTGAATGTAGGCTTCTCTTATCTTCGGGCTATACATGGTTATCTCCGCAAGTATTCGTCGCAGGCTTTGGCATACTGGCAACCCGAGCATTTCCAGGATTCCATGTTTGGCAGGAAGACTTGTTTACTGATACCATCGTAAGCATTCAATATCTTTTTAATGGTCCTGGCCTCGTCATCAGCATCTCTGGTCGTGTAGTAACTCTCGAATTTGGGAACCTTGGTTTTTATCAGCGCGTCGAATTTTAGCAGGATCTCTCTGTTTGGATAATTGTTACGCATACCAATCGAGTACACGCTAAGTTGAAAACTACTGTGAACATCCGAGTCAGCATAGGATTTACTGGAAGTTTTATGATCCGTAATTATCAACACTCCCGACTCGTCGGCCTCAATAAGATCTATCGCGCCGATAACTGGAATGTGCATACCTGGAATTTCAAAGGCAAATGGTTCTTCCACAGCGAGCACGGTATATTTTGTATCAGGAATGTTGGTCACATAAACTGACAGTATGGCTTTCCCATCAGCAAGCAGGGTTTCATAATCCTTGCCTTCTTTGAATTTGATTCTGTCATTACCCTTGGCAGCTTCCGACCAGTAGGTTTCAAACTTTGCGTGCATTTCAGTTATCGGCATATAGTGGCCGGCTTGTCTGGCGATATAGAAGTCAGCAAGTACGCGGTGAATTGCTGAACCAAACTCAAGTGCGTCCGGAATGAACTCAGCAGGCAATTTATCAATTCTGCCAAACTTAAACTGGAGGCCGCAGGAAAGATAATCAACGATACTGGATGACGATAGATGTGCTGATTTTCTGAGATTGGCTAAGTCCATGGTTTCTCCTTCGTGGAAATGAAAAGGGCAGGATCATATACAGCCGATCCTGCCCTCTCGTTCCAACAATGTATGTTACGATTATGCTGCGGTCTGAATCCGTTTCAGGAACTGCGATGCTGAGGCTGATGTCAACTCCTGAACAGCAACGCCAAACTCCTTCTTGGCCAGATCATCGAGCTCTGCGATTGTCATACCCCGACGACGGCCCACATTCATCATAGCCCGGAGCTGTGCTTCGGATACCTTGGAACCATTACCCGTGGGCTGATCCTTTGGCTGGATGGACTGGGGTTTTGTCTCCGTCTTAACAGGTTCCTGCTTGGGCTTGACTGTCTCAGGTGACTTCACTTCCTTAACAGGCGCGAGCTTCGGCTTTTCCGGTTCAACGGGTATTGCAGCAGGCTTTGTATCAGGAGACACATCCTTCTTGGCCGGCTTGATGCTCTTCACGGTTTTACCGTTATCACTACCGATAACGTCATTAAGATCGCCGAGTTCTTCTACGCAGGTCATTCCTGTGTTGCAGAGATCACGAAGCGCTCTGGCCTTGCTTCTGGTGGATGCCATACGGATAATGTGACTGGCGATCATCTTGTTGGTGTTCTTCGGGCTGGCATCTCCGATATCAACATAACGCTCACCAAATTTGGTTTCCGCAATAGCCCTGCAGACTGCCTCGTTGCCGTTCTCAACTGTAGGATACTGAACGATCTCGACGTCCATCTTGATGAGGCCTTTCTGATGTGCCAGATCGAGAAGCCCGTTATACTTGATGAAGTCTTTGCCCTGGAGATTCAGAATGAACTCTGGATTGAGCCTCGGCTTCTTTCGTTCGCTGACATCCGCAGTCTCCTCACCAGTAGTACACTCCAGAGCAGCAATAATGTGCTTGCACTGGAAAGCGGTGTCAGTCTTTTTGTTCCTCTGGAAGTCGGCACAGGTACAGGACAGCGTTCCATTTATCGAGACTGGGTACATGATCTTGCCGTCTGAGCTTTCGACGAGAAATGTCCCGTCTTTTAACCGCATGCATTTGAGCGCTTGAGAACGATCGGCTCTCTTAACCAGTTGTTCCGTGGTCATATTAATCTTCCTCCTTGCTTTCGAGATATAGGTCTATTGCTACAAGTATGATGCTGATAACCGTACCCCATCCTCCGAATCTCGCCATGAAAACACCTCCTGTTAGATTGGAGTTCCGTCCGCCTGCTGCCCATCAAAGCCACGGCCATCTGTTTTTATGAACTCGATCCCGTTGGCAATGACCTGGATGGCATTCCGCTGGCTTCCGTCTGTAGCTTCCCACTGCGCATAGTCGATCTTACCTGACAGAGCTACTTTGGCGCCTTTATGCAGATACTTCTCTGCGATCTCGGCGGTCTTTGAAAAACAGGTCACCTTCACCCAACCAGTTTTATCCTGCCCCTGTTTGTCCTTGCCCAGTCTGAACGCAAGATTAAACGAAGCAATGGGTTCCCCTTTTTCGGAGCTGTAATACATTTCTGGATCACCACCAAGATTTCCAACTAAACATATATTGTTAAGCATAGATATCACCCCCTTTCTGTTTTGGATTTAGTTCAGCGAAAATTACCCGACACTGTGGATAACCTCTGTAATCATGATCTTTCCTGGAAGAACAAAGCCGCTCTCTGTTACCGTGCACTTGCCAATATCCCGGCGTATAGTGCGGCTACAGTTCGGGCAGCAGTACTGTTCCTTTGGCTGGCCTTCACACCACATATCCAGGTCATTTGATTCACCGCAAAAGCCACATCTCATTTTGAATTCCATATATGCCTCGATTCTGGTAATGAAGGTCAAATCCGGTTAGTTTCGCTGTGACGCTCTGAGAAAGATTCCATCCAATACGAAAGAACCTCACGCGCTTCCTTACCCGGGATGCTGAACTCCCACTGTAGATATGGCGCAGCTGCAAACATATTGGTTATTCCGGACTCACGAATATCATCAAGGTATTTCAAGTGCTCATCTGTAGCAAAAGCTGGTTTTTCTTTCATGATATTCCTCCAGGTAATAGTTGTGTCTGGCATAAATAGATAGAGATGGACGCAGGACTACACGCCCATCTCTTGCGTTGAAATGGCGCTACTGGAATAACTGCTGATTGCTTTGACGGGTACTGCTGAGGGTTTTACTCGTTGAAAGATTGCTGCTGAGTGGAACTGCCGGAGATTAAAACCTTGTAGCCTTTTGCTTCCATTGTTTCCTTGAGGTCACCGATAATCTTTTTCATATTCTCTTTGGTATCGGTCTGCTTCTTGGTCCATGGCAGTTTGTCGCGCTTGGCCTTAAGGTACGCCGGAATCAGGAAATAATCATCAAACGAATTCATACCTTCCTCAACCAAACCAATCAGATGAATGTACTGCGGAATGGATATGATGCTACGGTCACTCAGTTCGCGTAAAAACAGTAGCACGCGGTCCCAGTTGCTCTCACCAAAGCCCCATCTGAGGTATATTTCGTTTACTGCTAGCACTCCGAATTTCTCGTTGGTTGCGAGATAGAACAATGAAAAGTCGCCTGGCAATGGTTCATCAGTATCAGGATCGATGGCAAAGCCCAATTCTTTTGACAGAAATGCGTGGATCTCGTCACCAGTAGCCAGCTTACCTTCAGCAAAACCATCGTCAGGAAACTCATCGCAGAAAATCTTGCAGTAGATACGAACAAACGCTTTTTGCATATATATCCTCCTTGCATAGAATTAAGATTCGGGATTACTCCTGTATCATAATTTAATATATATATGCGTGTAGGGAGGTGAACAGAACTGACCATGGGTGGGTTTGACGGGAAATAGAGAACGCCCCTAATCCGAAGACCAAGGGCGTTATATTTTATCGCGATACGATTCCTATTTCACATTATCATATTAAAAATCTTTTTTCATTTTTTTATTCAATTGTATTTTATCATTTGATTCAGATTTATTAATGGCATTAAGATATTTATTCCACCCATTAACGCTAAGATATGATATTCTCGTTGTAGCAGCGCCACTCATAGGATCCCTATATACATCCAATATTATTTCTTTCCCTTCGACCATCCAGATTGCTATTTTTACTGGAAACCGGCCATATAAGGACATAATATCAGAGCTAGAAATTACCGGTTGCGTTTTTACTACAGCAGTTATACTATTTTTTCTCGAATTAAATATTTCCGCATAATCTTCAGGCTGTGGCTTCAAATATTTGCTCACTAAAAACAATTTTTTCGCCTCGTCTGCATTTTCAGAACTCGCGAAAAATAGGCAGATTTTGTCTATGTTTTCCCATTGTGAATAGCTGACGTCATATCTATTGACAAGCTCTGGGCTAAACTGAACATTTTGGTCCATTTTGTACAACCCTGCCTTAAACTTTCCTTTCAAAATTTTATCGAGAAACCCGGCGACTGGACGATCGCGTTTACTAACCGTAGCAATTTCTAATAATTTTTTTATATCATCTTCTGTTTTACCAAAAGGAATGTCTGGATATGAAAAACTAATAGGCTCAAGCTGAACTCGGATGTCTGACACTTGAGCAGAGTTAATAAGTTGTTCTTTGTCTTTTTTAGGCTCAAACAATGACATCTGAACAGAGTTAATAAGTTGTTCTTTGTCTTTATATCGAGCTTTTAGAAGTAAAAAATCATCATCGAAATACATTTTAAATATCTTTTCACTAATTTTATTTTCTTTTGCCATACTTATTGCGTGCTTATATTTTATTACTGCCTCATCTTTATTATTTTGCAGCAAATATACATGCCCCATATTCATTTCAAATCCTTCTGCGTTGGGCATGGCGTTCGAAGCTTCTTTTATATATCGTTCTGCAGATTCAAGATTTCCTGATAACATTGCACTCCAACCCATAGAGCCTAATTTATTCGGATCTCTTTTGCCATCCTTAGCAATTTCAGCCTCAATCCGTGTCATTATTTCAATGTAGATTTGATCTGACTGCTCAATTTTATTTGATGCTAAGAGAAGTTCTGCCTTTAATAATTTAGCCTTTTCATAATCGGGAGCTATAGAGAGAGCATTATTTACATATCCGAAGGCCTTATCGGGATTTGAATTTTTATAGTAATAGCCTAATGAAGTAAAGTCATCTGCTGAAGTTGCGGTACTGATTAATGCATTAACAACTTCATCAATATTCTTGCATCGATCAACAAACGCAACTGGGTGTAAACCACTTTTTGATAAAGCTGATCCATTTTTACCCATTGTAATTGCCCACATTGCCAAGTTTACATATAGCTCCCTGATTTCAGTACTCTCAACTGACTGTAGTCGCCACAAAATAAGGTGAAGCGGTGTATAACCATCGGGGGTAGTTATATTGTAATTAGGTAACGGGGCGGGCAAGTTTTTTAATATGTAGTAGGAATCTTTCATTATTGCAACATGAAAACCAGTCAGTCCATCTTTATACACATAGTTTATCCTTTTTCTTAAATCAGATTGTGATTCGTAGCCCTTGTGTGGCTCATTCGCTTCTATTTGCCTTCTCGATTCGAGCATTTTATTGTCGTCAGATACCTCGGTGTCAGCCGCTCGTGAAATGTTTATGGCCAATAATATAATTATCATAGATATAAATATGATATATTTTTTTATGGTTGCTATTTTCATAAATGACCCTCCGCAATAAGTTTTTATAAAAGTTTGGAATTTTATCAGAAAAGCCGCAATTATCATCACTTCTGCACCAAGTTGCGGCAATTCTAACTACACTTAATATTTCACACAATACCCGCTGTCCCGATCAGGTGCAAAACCAGATGGGCAATGTTTACCGATCTTTTGAATAAGCTTTTTCAACTTCACTCCAGAAAACGAAACGCAATAATTACCAGTTTGATCGCGGTAATATCCGTTTGGGCAATCTTTACCCAGCTTCGGGACAGTCGCAGCAAGTGTAGCCGAAGCAGACAAGACTGTTACAAAAGCAAACAACAATATTTTTATCATGGCATTTCCAATTCTATTTTTAAACGCAAATATTCACTCAAGCTTACTCTAACCCCATCACTTCCGCTTGGACCATTATATCTTTATCATCGTGATAGAATTTATAGTTAATCTGGTGAGTACTGCCATCATTTAACATCGCAATTCCTGTGCAATTTCGAGCACCATTGTTTTTTTGAATTTCGTGGGTGTTTTTAATTTTAATGATTTCCAGTCCATATGTCTTCCCAAGAGGAGCATTTTTCATAGCATCTGCAACCTCCGATTTTCCATCATCACTATCACATTCAGGAAATGCTGACAAAGCCTCTGCCTGGGCTTCAGCTTCCTTGGTTTTTGCGGCTTTCTTCGCATCTCCTGCAGTTTGAGCAGGTTTTGTTGAAGTCGTGGAACCATTAAACGCGCTTATAACCGCAGCAAAAGCCCAAAACATACCAAATCCGATAAGAATCTTTTTAAGCCAAGACATCTTCTTCTTTTCTACAGTTGTCTTTTGTTCAGGATTTGATACAGGGTTTGATGCTGCAGCAATTGAACTTGCGGCGTTTGCATCAAGCATAGATCCACAGTGCTTACATTTAATAGCTCCATCTTGGATTTCTTCTTTGCAGAAAGGGCAATTCATACAAACCTCCGATTGTAATTATTTTTTGATTAATAGTCGGCCGTTTGAGTCAGCAAATTTACCCTGCCATAACTTGATAAAATCAATAAGATTCCAAAAGCCGAATCCGCCCATTGTAAATGCCATCAAGATTCCAGTGCCGATTTTTCCTACATAAAACCGGTGTAATCCCAACCATCCTAAAAAAAAGCTCAATATTAAAGCTGTATTCCTTTCTTTATCACTGGACGATTGACTTCCTCCCGTACCTGCATTGGACCCATTTAACATAGACCCACAATGTTTACATTTAACCGCGCCATCCTGAATCTCTTCTTTACAAAATGGACACTTCATGTTGTGATCCTCCCTTTTAGAACAATTTTTTGATGGTTTTGACGATTTGTCGTAGTGTTAATAAGACCTGTCCTTGCCTTTCATTTCAGATAAATCTACCTTGCCATTACCTTTACAGACTTCACACTTATCCAGATATTCCCATTGCACAAATAATGCAATGCCGCCAACTATACCGGCATACCCCCATGAAACTTCAAATATACCAACTAATAATAGTAAAATGGTTATTGCTAACAGCAACTGACCTATTTTTATACAGGCCGATATTTCTCCTGTTCCTTTGCATTTAATGCAAATTTGCTCGCTATAACCGTTTTGGGTTTGTACTTGAATTATTGGCGGTGATTGCTGCGTTGGTTGATTGGATTGGATATTTGATGCTGGGCTATCAGTTAGCTGAGATTTGCAGTGTTTACATTTAACAGCTCCGTCGTGAACCTCTTCTTTGCAGTAAGGACAAATCATAAAGACCTCTTGCCTTGGTTTTCGTTATTTTGCAGAACAGTGTTTAAACACTCTTATAATAAACGCGATAATTACAATAAACCCCCATATTTGCCACCATGTTTCCGACTTAAACTTATTTGTCTTATTTATCTTGTCCTTTTTTTGTCTTACTTCAATACGGTTAGTCACCTCATTTTTTTCTGTACTGTCTTTTGATACATCGTTCAGAAATGAAGAGCAATGCTTGCACTTAATAGCGCCATCCTTTATTTCTTCTTTGCAATAAGGACACTGCATTTTAATTCCTTATAAATTGAAAGCAGTAAGCGTTTGATTAATATCTATGCTGAAAGTTGAATTTAATTAACAACGTCTATATTTCATGTTGGCAATTCTAGAGCAATTCTACATATAATATGGTTATTGTCAATGCTTTTCGTGATTTAATGTTGTTATAAAAAACCTCCTGATAGTTGATATTTGATCACTGGGAGGTTTTTATGAAGGTCTCTACAAAGAAGTTGCTTGGTGCACGGATAAAAGAATTACGAAAAATCAGGAAGCTTTCTCAGGACCAACTTGCAGAAAAAATAGATATCGACCCAAAGCATTTGAGTCGGATTATAGCGGTCCCGGTTTTCTTGGACACGATTTTATGTTAAAACATAAGTCCAAGGAGGCCGTTAAATGGAAAAAGATGTTAAGCCGTCCGATCCACCTGAAGTTTTACGCTGGACCGTCAGCCGCAAGAAGGAAGTCGTCCTTCGGCTGATGCGCGGTGAACCAATCGATGCTCTCTCCCGTGAGGTGGGTGTCGAAGTTTACCGCCTGGAGAAATGGCATCGAAAAGCCCTCCAAGGGATAGAAACCGCACTCAAGGCCCGTGATGGTGATCCTTTGGCAGCAGAACTGAATGCCGCCATGCGCCGTCTCGGCGAGGTCACCATGGAGAACGAGCTACTCCGGTACAAAGTGAGTAAAGCCCGCCCTTTGGCACCGGAGAGATCGAAGAAATGAGCGCTACGATCTCCACGACTACCGGCAAGCTCTATGGCATCCAGCGAGTCTGCCATGCGTGGGAAGAACCCCGATCCTCCTTTTATGGAAGAAAGGAGCGGCTTGCCAATCCCATGTTGCCACGAAAGCGAGGTCCCAAGACCCTGCTTTCCGATGATGAACTGCTCACGCTCATTCGTACTGATCTGGCGACCTCCCGTTTCGTCGGCGAGGGCCATCGCAAGGTCTGGTATCGTCTGCGGTTCGTCAAAGGACACAAGATCGGCCGCAAACGGGTCTTACGTATCATGCGCGAACACCATCTGCTCTCTCCGCATCGGGTTGTCCAAGGGCCGCCCATAGAGCACAAGGGAAAGATCATTACGGCTGCTCCCAATATTCTGTGGGGCACGGATGGAACGAAGATCTTCACCCTGGACGACGGCTGGTGCTGGCTCTTTACCACCGTGGAGCATTGGAACGCAGAATGCCTCGGATGGCATGTGACCAAGACCGGCGACCGATTTGCGGCGCTCCAGCCGCTGTCTATGGCTCTGATGACCCGGTTTGAATCGGTCGGCGCCGATGTTGCCCGAGGGCTGGCGCTCCGGATGGATAATGGCACCCAGTATCTCTCGGATCACTTTCAGAATCAGATCAAGTACTGGGGTATTGCACCGAGCTTCGCGTTCGTGGCGGAGCCGGAGACCAACGGCGTTGTGGAGCGATTCAATCGAACTCTCAAAGAACAGGCTATCTATGGCCGCCAGTACCAAAACATCGAGGAACTCAGAATCGCAATTTCGAATTTCATGGATCGATACAATACGTACTGGCACGTTGAAAAACTTGGGTTCAAAAGTCCACGACAGGCCTTCGACGAGTTTCAGCTGAAGGCAGCTGCGTAATTATTATCTTGTGTCCAGGGTACCGGGTGCGCTACACATTTGAGTCGGATAGAAGTCGGCAGCAGCTATCCTTCCCTTGATACCGTTGATAACATTTCCAGGGCCTTGAACGTTGAGATGAAAGAACTTTTTGTGTTTACGCCTGAGATACAAAGGAAGGAAGCAAAAGTAGCAACCATAAACCTGCTGGATGAAACCGATGACGGGAAATTGAAGTTGATATTAAAGATAGTCAGAGCAATCGTTCGGTAGCTCTCCCGTTACTTCCGCCGACCATATAACCCAGGATACCAAGACCAGTTCAAAATGCTCCTACGACAACCACAACCATGATAGGACCGGTATTTATTCTATTGCCGGGATCCATTATCGTTATCAAGCACCCGTCTCTTCAAAGGTACAAATTGACAATATCACGAGGAAAGACTAGTTCACCGTTCATACCGAGTTCACAGATCAAACGAAATCTATTAAACCAGTTCCCTCTTGATCGGTTCTGCTTCGTGGTGGTAGTGGCGGGTGGTGTGGTGCGGGTTTTCAACGGCGGAGATATTCGTGTTTCTCAGCAGGTATTAGTCGCGGTGCTTTGTTCTATTTCATTGTCACTGTCGTAGATGTCGAAATAAAGTATCTTCGAGAAACCTACTGGGTTTTGCTTTGCTTTACGTAAAGATGGAAAGTGCCTTAAGCTTTCCGTCTTTCAAATGAGATGTAATCAAAAGAATCAAGGTTTTCACTACAGATAGGTTATCATGGTACTGGAGGTTTGAAGTTTTCTTTGATTTGAACAACAGAATCATTGCGACAGTACTTCATGTATACGGTTTCTTCTTGGTTGTTTTTACTACAATGGTATCGGTTCTAAAACCATCCCAGTATTTCGGTATAGGTAAATCTTTCTTTTTGAAATTAATAATGGCACTTATTTTTAAAGAAGGTAATTCGGACAATTCCCTTCTTCAAGGCTCAATTCCTGTTTAATGATCATAACCTGTTTACATAAGCGGGAGATAACGTTGACGAGTTTTCACCAGGCATACAATAATGTTTTGCCTCCGGATTGCCCCCTTTTAGCCACCGGCGTACGTTACCTCTGAGGGTCCCGCTAAACTCATTAACGTTATCCCTGTATTTTGAATCTGCTTAAACTAGAATCTTATTGTTACTTTTATCCGGTATCATCCGACATCCAGCAACCTAAGACTACCACTATGGGCACTATTCCTTGCCTCTTTTGAACCGATTATTAGTTACACAATTCCGCATCTATTCCCTTATAGCAGGTCTTGGCCGTTTATTAGCGGATTCTTCCATCGACATTAACCTGCGAAGCCTTGATTTCCTTTTCTGCAACATTCCTGATCCACTGGGCCATCGGAATTCTCTGCTGTCCTGCGATTTCTTTTATTTGGTCATAAAATTCCGGCGTCAACCCCAATGATAATCCTTTTGTAAAATGCAAATATTTCATGTTTGTTATCCTCCTCGCATATGGCAATAAATATCCTATATATATGTTACAGCTGGCGGTTAAAAAATCGTGTCGGGTCGTGTCAGGTTAACGGACGCATGCACATTTCAAAATTCTGTTCGCGTATTAAAGATACCTCTTCCGATCTGGTTTACATTCGCAATTCTACGGAAATAATGTGGTGGTAAAAGAAAGGCCACCCCGATGATAGCAGGCGGCCATAATTGGACACTCTGATTAAAAATGCTCTAATGGAGTATGAGGCTCTCGCCAACGTTAAGAATATTCAAAGCGTCAGCATAGGTAATCCCTTTGTCCGCCACTTTGATATCAAGATCGCCATTTGATAAACGTACCGCTGCATATTTAACCTTTGAACCGATTTTGTCCATGAATCCAAAGAAGCCATCTGGAAACAATTGATAGCTACCATACTTTAAGCTGCCACTCGTTTCATCAATATTCCTTGACACACAATACTCGACACTCTTACCAGCGTAGATCTGCACGTACCAGCTATACTCCTTTGGCTTGATCTGCATGGAAGAAACAATAGCGACTGCAAGCGGAGCATCCTTTTTGCGACGGACAAGCTTATCAAGCGTCTTTTCTCGCTCAGATTTTTTGTTTGAACTGTTGTCGCTTTTTTTTGGGGCTACATATAGGGTCGTACAATGCATGCAATCGTTTTCGAACACAAATAACAGATCATCCACACTGTGGCCTGAATTCGGCCGGACCATCGTTTCGTTCCATACGGTCTTAGCGATCATTTTGTAATCTACTTTTATCATGTATATCTCCTTTTGAAGCATATTTGCGACTTTTAATAACTTACACAATGCTTTTGCCCGCTATCATAGTGCTTTTATAGTTTTATAATAGTCGACTGTGGTAAGCAATGCTGTCCTCAATAAAGCAATAAACGCTCATCTTGTCAAGATATATTGTTGCGGTAATGGGTGACCTTAAATTTTACTTATATTTATTGTCTATAAGTTTGAAGAGCGGCAACAACAGTCCTGCATACTTCGCCTCTTTACCCAATACTAGGCCTTGCTTATCGGGTCCCTTGGGAATCAATGACCTGCAAACTATTGCACTGCCAGTTTTTTTTACATTGACGTAAGCCACAAGAGTACGAACCATGCTTTTTTTGTTTTTACGTACTTCAAAATATACTATTGTTACAAACGAGTACGGAAACGTCAGCATTAACAGCTGGCATTTTTTACTAAAAATATCGGTATTTCTTTTTATATTAAGATCGCCAGCTTTAATTGATATGACGTGACCATCTGTATCACAAATTATGGCCTCACCATCTACGTAAAAGGATTGAGTTATTTGATCTACACTCATCTTTAAATAGGCTTCAGCCATAGAGCGAACTGAATTTCCACCGTGCGCCTGTATTTCATTTGTCTTAAACATAGAAATCTCCTTTAATTTGTATTTTCCTGAATGCTAAATTGTCACCATTAAATAGTTTTCATAACACCTGTCAACGGATCAATAACCTGAATGCGTCCTCTACTGGCATCATCAATATCACTTGGATGAGGTAATTGCATGCTGCCATCTTCACGATATTTCTCTGACTGACATACATAAGCCCCCATAGACGTATGGGTGCGTTTTTTAAGAATGTATTTCCCTTCCTCCAACTTATCCAGAATTGGAGTAAGTTTGCTGTAATAATAATCACTATCACCCAATATTGTCCTAGCGACCAGTTTATGATAACAAGGATTTGAGGAAATAGGGTGACACTCCAAAGTTAGGTTTCAGAAAGGAGTGTCATCATGGAACCAGTTGAGAGTATACAGGAAGGCAGTAGGAAAAGGA